>ERZ1048068.2775-NODE-2775-length-12037-cov-4.587047_pt1 | contig 12037 bp, 8 predicted proteins | sample MGYA00383098_ERZ1048068 | MGnify/ENA primary metagenome ERZ1048068 (study PRJEB29581, sample SAMEA5548368) | metagenome | biome: marine; feature: coastal; material: water | depth 1 m | study: Short-term variability in the microbial, nano- and picoplankton... | reverse complement strand
CTTGATGGACACTCTTGGATGTGGATTGGAAGCACTTGAGTATCCTGCTTGCAACAAACTGTTAGGGCCTATTGTTCCTGGAACTGCCGTTCCAAATGGCGCAAAAGTTCCAGGCACTCAATTTCAACTTGATCCAGTTCAAGCTGCATTTAACATCGGAGCAATGATCCGATGGCTTGACTTCAACGATACATGGTTGGCTGCCGAATGGGGTCATCCGTCGGATAACTTGGGTGGCATACTCGCTACCGCTGACTGGCTGTCCAGAAATGCGGTTGCAGCTGGAAAGAAGCCCTTAACAGTTCAAGACGTCTTGACCGCGATGATTAAAGCTCACGAAATACAAGGATCGTTAGCAATAGAGAATAGCTTCAACAAGGTCGGTCTCGATCACGTGGTGTTAGTCAAAGTGGCGTCGACCGCCGTTGTTGCTAGCATGATGGGGCTTAGCCAAGAAGAGATTATCAATGCCGTTTCGCTGGCTTGGGTGGACGGTCAATCACTCAGAACCTATCGCCACGCTCCTAATACAGGCTCCCGAAAAAGCTGGGCTGCTGGAGACGCAACGAGTCGAGCTGTCCGCCTGGCTCTAATAGCTAAGACAGGAGAGATGGGTTACCCGTCCGTACTAAGTGCAAAAACCTGGGGTTTTTACGACGTATTGTTTAAAGGTCAAGAGTTTAAATTTCAAAGACCATACGGCAGCTATGTCATGGAGAACGTGCTCTTTAAAATATCTTTTCCGGCAGAGTTTCACTCGCAGACAGCGGTAGAGAGCGCAATGAAAATCCACGATCTACTTAATAAACAAGGTAGATCGGCCGACGATATTAAAAAGATCACAATCAGAACGCATGAAGCTTGCATTCGGATTATTGATAAAAAAGGTCCGTTAAACAATCCAGCTGACAGGGATCATTGCATACAATACATGGTCGCTGTTCCAATCATTCACGGAAGACTCACCGCTTCTGACTACGAGGATGACGTTGCTTCCGATAAACGCATCGACAAGCTAAGAGATAAGATTTTTTGCGTCGAAGATAAAAATTTCACAAAGGATTATCACGACCCAAAAAAACGCTCAATAGCCAATGCGGTAACGGTAGAGTTCAAGGATGGTAAAAAACTCAAAGAAATTGTTTGTGAATATCCAATCGGACACAAATTACGGCGGAAAGAGGGAATGCCAGTGTTGGTAGAAAAATTTAAAACCAATCTTGCTCGAAAATTTCCTATCAAACAACAAAGAGCGATTCTTGAGCGGTGTTTAAATAGTAAAAAGTTAGCAGACACACCTGTCCACGAATTTGTAGATATGTTCGTTATATAAATCGCACAATAGAACCTTTTTGGGAATCATATATTGAGTCCCAAAAAGGTAACTGATTTCATACTCTGAGGCACTGACCAATGGCACATAACCTATTCAATTCAAAAAAAGAATTCACCATCAAAAATGGTAAAAAAGGAACTTATTATTCATTGCCAGCTTTAGACAAAGCAGGAGTTGGAGATATATCTAAACTTCCAATTTCAATTCGAATCGTTCTTGAGTCTGTTCTCAGAAATTGTGATGGCCAAAAAATCACCGAGAAACATGTTAAGCAACTTGCCAAATGGAAGCCCAACGGAAAACGGACAGATGAAATACCATTTGTTGTTTCTCGTATCGTTCTACAAGATTTTACCGGCGTCCCACTACTTGCCGACTTAGCTGCAATGCGAAAAGTGGCAAAAACAATGAATAAAAATCCCAAATCAATCGAGCCGTTAGTTCCAGTTGACCTTGTCGTGGACCACTCCGTGCAGGTCGACAACTATGGCAATAAATCAGCATTAGGTTCGAACATGAAATTAGAATTCGAGCGAAACACTGAGAGATACCAATTTATGAAATGGGGCATGCAAGCTTTTGATACGTTCAAAGTTGTTCCACCTGGAATTGGGATCGTTCATCAAGTCAATCTTGAGCATCTTGCACGAGGCGTACACAAGAAAAATAAAATGTATTACCCCGACTCCCTAGTGGGTACGGATTCACACACAACAATGATTAACGGAATAGGTGTTGTCGGTTGGGGCGTAGGGGGGATTGAAGCGGAAGCTGGCATGCTAGGACAGCCGCTTTATTTTTTAACGCCAGACGTGGTTGGGGTGAATCTTACAGGAAAACTTCGCTGGGGAGTCACAGCTACGGACCTTGTCTTAACCATAACTGAAATGTTACGTGAGGCAAAAGTTGTTGGGAAATTTGTCGAGTTTTTTGGCGAAGGCTCAGCCGGATTACCGGTAACTGATCGCGCGACCATTGCTAACATGGCACCCGAATATGGCGCAACCATGGGATTCTTTCCTGTTGACAAAAAAACAGTTGACTTTATGCGTTATACAGGCCGCACCGACGATGAAGTCACTGCATTTGAAAAGTATTATCGTGCTCAAGGTATGTTTGGAATGCCCAAAAAAGGAGATATTAAGTACAGTAAAGTACTCGAACTCGATTTATCAAAAGTGGAGCCGTCGCTAGCCGGACCAAAACGGCCACAGGACCGAATTCGACTAGGAAGCGTGGCATCGAAATTTGAAGAGTTGTTCTCGGCACCTGTCGCTGAAGGTGGATTCAACAAAAATCAAGTCGATTTAGAGAAACGCTACAGCACAACAAACAACATTGATATCGGCTCAGGTGATGTGCTAATTGCCGCTATAACCTCTTGTACCAATACATCAAACCCAGGCGTATTGGTTGCTGCCGGGATTCTTGCAAAGAAAGCCGTTGAAAAGGGGTTAACAGTCAAAAGACACATCAAAACGTCTCTTGCTCCAGGCTCAAGGGTGGTCACAGAATATCTCACTCAGGCCGGTCTCCTGCCATACTTGGAAAAATTAGGGTTTTATTTAGCAGGCTATGGATGCACAACTTGTATCGGTAATGCAGGTCCGTTAGCTGAGCCCATTGATAGCTCAATTCTTGAAAATGATTTGGTATGTTCAGCGGTGCTATCGGGTAACCGCAATTTTGAAGCGAGGATTCATCCCAACATTCGGGCAAATTTTCTAGCTAGCCCTCCTCTCGTAGTCGCTTACGCTATTGCCGGCAACATGAATAAAGACCTTATGAACGAACCTCTTGGAGTTAGTAAGGATGGAAAACCCATATATCTCGGGGACATTTGGCCAAATAAACGAGAAATTGCAGAAGCCTTGAAGTTTGCAACAGACGCGAAGACCTTCAAAAAACTATACAAAGACTTAGCAAACGCCACACCTCTATGGAAGAAAGTTCCAGCAGCAAATGGTGAGGTATACGATTGGCCTAAGTCGACCTACATAGCACAACCACCCTTCTTCGATAAATTTGGAATGAATCCATCAGCCGTTTCTGACGTGATCGGCGCACGAGCACTAGGAATTTTTGGAGATTCGGTAACAACTGACCACATTTCACCAGCCGGAGCCATTAAAGAGAGCTCGCCCGCCGGCAAATATCTATTACAAAACAAAGTTAACAAAAGCGAATTCAATAGTTACGGCGCGCGTCGCGGCAATCACGAAGTAATGATGCGTGGCACGTTTGCCAACGTAAGAATCAAGAATTTGATGTTACCTCTAGATAAAAATGGAACACAAATTGAAGGTGGCTTCACGATCATGCAACCGTCAGGTAAACAGATGTCAATTTACGATGCGGCGATGAGCTATCAAAAATCAAAAATACCAACGGTTGTCTTTGGGGGCGAAGAGTACGGAACCGGATCCTCGAGAGACTGGGCAGCAAAAGGAACTCAGCTTCTAGGAGTTCGAGCAGTTATCGCGAAAAGTTTCGAAAGAATTCATCGATCCAATTTAGTTGGGATGGGCGTCCTGCCACTTCAGTTCAAAGAGAACGACTCTGTAGAAAAACTTGGCATCACTGGGGACGAAAGCTACGAGATTCTAGGAATGGATAATTTGAAGCCTCAGCAGGACATGATATTAGTCGTCACTGCGAAGGATGGAAAAAAGAGAAAAGTTACCTTACTCTCCAGAATCGACACATCCATTGAGGTTGACTACTTTAAACACGGCGGAATACTTCCGTATGTGTTGAGAGAGTTACTCGACGCGGCTTGATATCAGCATGACTCGATTGAGTCTTAAATCAAGCAAAGTATCTGCCAGCAAGTCCCCTACTCGGGAGACCATGCCTGAGCAAGTGCCGATGATCCGTGTGTCGAAACTCATGTCGGAACGGGGTATGTGCTCCCGAAGAGAGGCGGACGACTACATCGTTAAAGGTTGGGTACTTGTCAATGGAAGTCGAGTTGAGGAGCTCGGCACCCGTGCGCCAAGCAATGCAAAAATCACACTGACCGAAAGTGGGCTTGGGTTAAATAAAGTCACAATACTTATTAATAAACCAATTGGCTATGTATCAGGGCAAGCTGAAGACGACTATAAACCGGCGATTAAACTGGTAAAACCTGACAATCAGTTCACTGATGACCCGTCGAAAAAAAGATTCATTAGGCAACACCTCAAAGGTCTAGCGCCAGCCGGCAGGCTGGATATTGACTCAACTGGGCTTCTCATTCTCACTCAAGATGGTCGCGTGGCTAAGAAGCTAATCGGTCAAGACTCAAAAATTGAAAAAGAATACTTAGTTCGAGTTACAGGGACAATTATCGAAAACGGTATGGAGCTTCTGCAACACGGCCTTGCACTTGACGGAAAGCCCTTGAAGCCCGCAAAAGTATCTTGGATCAACGAAGATCAATTACGCATTGTTTTGCGTGAAGGGAAAAAAAGACAGATTCGTAGGATGTGCGACTTAGTTAATTTGAAAGTAACTGGCTTAAAACGTGTTCGTGTCGGACAAGTTAAATTGGCTAAACTACCAATTGGTCAATGGCGTTATCTTGGTGACAAAGAGCTCTTCTAAAGACCATGCGAGTCGTATTCGATACGAATGTATGGATTGATTGGTTGTACTTTAACGACATTGCCGTAGACCCTCTTAAGCTATTAAGAAAAGATAAGTATTTAGAGATTCTTATTGATGAACAATGCCTTGCAGAACTCCTGATAGTTCTTAAATACAAACACTTTTACGGCTCCGAAGCTAATGAGTCTCACATCATTGAAACAGTAAAGTCTCTCTGTGAATATGTGGACACGCCTAGCCTTCATAAACCCAGTTTTTGGTGCAAAGATCCTGACGATGTTAAGTTTCTAAATCTTGCTGGGCATTACCGAGCTGACCATTTGATCACTAAAGATTTCGACCTACTGAAAAGAAAGAACAGACGAGCACTGAAAGGTGAAAAAATAACTTTTTCGATAGTTACACCCGCAAATTTTCGCGAACTAGCCGACTCAGGGACATCTGAAACCATTGGTCAGTAACATCGACATACGTAAAATAGAGAATGCGGTAGTTGTAGACGCATTAGACGAACGTTTCACCATAATCTGAAAGGCATCCCATGACTATTAAAGCCCTAACATTCGACACCGGTGGAACGATTCTTGATTGGCATACAGGATTCAAAACGGCTTTCGAGACAATTGGGAAAAAATACAATATCAGGTTTGATTGGGGAGAGTTAACCAATGAATTTAGGCGTCGTACACTGGCAGCAATGCTCAACCACGGACAGTCTGCGCCTGCGACTAAAAACTTTGACGACGTGCATGCTGAGATTCTAAGCGAATTAATTTTGGAAAATAAGCTCACGCAGTTTACTGAAACCGATAAACGCTTCATCGCTTGGGATACGCTTCACTCACTCGACTGTTGGGAGGACTTTCCAACAGCTCTGTCAACTTTGAAGCAAAATTATATCTGCGCCTCATTTACACTACTCTCGTACCGAGCCATCATAGATACAGCAAGAAAGAATGCTCTAACCTGGGACGCGGTAGTCTCCTGCGAAGGTATCGGGAAATATAAAGTGCTCCATGAGGCTTACATGACATGTGCCAAATATCTCCAATTAAAACCTGAGGAGTGTTGCATGGTTGCCGCACATAGCTTCGATCTTGACGCGGCAAAACAATGCGGCTTTAAAACAGCTTTTGTTCGACGGCCTGCCGAATGGGGCCACGCAGAACCACCTCATAACAATTCATCAGAAAAGTATGATTTTACAGCTGAAGATTTTAATGATTTAGTTTTGCAGCTAAGCACCCAGTCGGATACAACACTCACATAAGTAAAAACAAATACGAAGCTAACCTTTAAAATCCCGCACCTAACAAACACTGCTGTCCCAGCTAAGTTACGATTGCTCTAAAAAGCGATACATTACTAGGCTATCGGCTTCCCCAAACACTTCCATTAAAAGTCGCGGGTCTGACGCGTTATTGAAACATTGCATCACCAACACAATTGACACCTTTCTTCAGGGCTGTTTCACTTTGACTAAAATTTAGCAATAAAAATCACATTTCAAGTTGCTTCAGAAATATTCCGTATTCACATTTATAGTTATGCTTTGGCGTAGCTAACTCGAGAAGACATTGTTTAATATTATGCAGTGTTGGCTCGATCCACGATAAGTCAACCTCATAGGGCATCAAGGTCATTTGAAACCTCATATGCGCATCCTGACATCCTAAAAATTCATAATCACTAAATCGATCACCATCGCAATAAAGAAAATATCCTGTCGAAGACACGTCGTAACCTTTTTCGCGCATAACCCATACGTATAGATCCATCTGGCGTTTATAACTCGCCTTCCATGGATCATCGAGTGAGATTTTCTTTCCTTCGCTTTTTTGTGAAGTACTTTTGTAATCAACGATATGAAGTTGCTGAGTTTGTTTATTTAACCAAACATCGTCCAAACCACCACCAATTTTCAAGTTAGTTGACTCATGAACAGTATTCATCCGACCTTCCGCGCCAAAATGCAAGCTTTGAGTCCATTTTTCGAAATCCTCATGTCGATACGGAATCAAATGAGGCAAACCTAACTCGTCTAAAAATGGGTGAGCCTCCCCTTTTTGTCGATAGACGTCAAAATCTCTTTTAAGTAGAACATCAGTCGCCTCGTTGATATTAAACCCCGGTATGCTTGGATATCGCACCCCTTTTACCTGCTGCAAATAAAAACAAGCTGGACATCGCACAAAATTTTCGATCCTTGATCGGCTTAACTCATAAGCTTCAGTTCTCGCCGGATCAAAGACGCCTCGATGCCTTTTCGATTTAGAGACCAATTGTCTATTTCTCCAATAACTTAGATATGAAACTGAACAGAGCTATCAATAGTTGCTCGTTCGGTACGATATGAATTCACAGGATGGCTTTCATCTTCGTACCCGAAGCTTATTCCACATAAAAGGTCATGACCTTCGGAAATCGGAATAAACCTTTTTACTACTTCTGGGTAGGAAGCGAGAGCTGCCTGAGCAATAGTCGCCACGCCCAGCTCTTGGGCCACAAGCATGAAAGACGAAATGTAAAGACCACAATCAACAGCTCCATACGCACCGAGTTCACCCGGAGTAGAAATAAAAGCTACGTGCGGTGCGCCGAAAAATCGAAAATTCTCTAAAAGCTGATCTTGAGTTGCTGCATCATCACCCCGCTCTATACCCACAGCTGAATAAAGCTGCAAACCACAGACTTTTCGGCGCTCCTTATACTCACCGATATATCGTTCTGGAAACGCGATATCACTTTCGGATTTAAGCCCCGCCCTAGCCGAAGACACTAAGGCATCGCTGACCTTGCCGCGAGCATCTCCAGAGAGAATATGCACAGACCACGGCTGTGTGTTACACCATGATGCGGTTTTTTGAGCTGCGACTAGCAAATCAGAAATCAAAGTGCTAGGTAACTCGTCTGACTTAAATTTTCTGCAACTGTACCGCTTACTTAACGCTTCAATCACACTCATTTTTACTCCATTCTGTGTCGATTAAATATTTACTATCTTTTTAATATTCTTTGAAATGAGCGAAGCACTTATTTAATTTGTGCTTTTTTCCTCAATTTCAATATGTTGCCACGTCTCCTGTTTCGCCCTAGAGGTCAATACCTCGTCAATAGGCACTTGATAGCCCTCTGTGAGCTTGTTACCTGCATTCGCCAAGGAGACAATCGCATTCAATTCACCTAAAACCTCATCGTCTAAACCTTTTTTTCTTGCTGCCGCAGTATGACTATTAATACAATATTCACAGTTATTTGTGATGCTAACAGCGAGATAAATAAGCTCTTTGGTAAGTGGGTCGAGTCTTGATGGCTTAAGCATTGTCTCCTTCATGTGGCCCCAAAACTGCTTCAATAAGGGAGGATGAGATGCAAGAGCCCTCCAGATATTATTAATGAAATCAGACTCTCTAGTCTTCATAATGTCGTCAAAAACCTCCCTAACCTCGGGAGTGGCATCAGCATAATTCACCAAATCAACCAAAAGGTTTTTACCCATCTTCTATCTCTCCTATCGAACGCTTAACAATTTTAATTAATAAGACACCAGAAAAACACTCTACATAGAAAACAATATTTAATAAACGAAAAACACTTGATCCGTATGATTCTATTAAAATAGCGGTACATCATCATTTAATAACAGGTGCAACATTGTGAAATTTCTTTTTGAAATCTTTCCCATCATTATTTTTTTCTTTGTCTTCAAAAGTTACGGCATCATGGCTGCTACAGCTGCCGCAATTGTCGCAACCATCGGCCAAGCTGGCTGGTCGTGGTTAAAACATAAAAAACTAGAAAAAATGATGATGATTAATTTAGGAATCATCGTTATTTTAGGAGGAGCGACACTCGCTCTAAAGGACGAAACGTTCATTAAGTGGAAGCCTACGGCGCTATATTGGGCCTTTGCCGTCGCACTTGTTCTATCAAACCTTATATTCAAGAAAAATCTAATCAAAGCAATGATGGGCTCAAAAATGAAGATGGCAGAGCCCATATGGAACAGATTGAATCTAAGTTGGGCGGGATTTTTTACTTTTATGGGATTTTTAAACCTCTACATCGCCTTTAATTTTGATACAGACACATGGGTGAATTTCAAACTTTTTGGCGGAATGGGCTTGCTTCTAATCTTCGCTTTAGGACAAGCGCTTGCGCTAGCTAAACATATCACTGCGGAAGAAGAGTAAACGTTTCAACCCAATTGATAAACTAATGAAGAAAGGATCTTGAGACACATGAGCACCGTAGATCAGATCAAAGATAAACTGACACGACTTGAGCCAACATCCATAGATATTTTTGATGACTCTGCCTCCCACGCCGGCCATGCTGGAGTCAAAGAAACAGGTGGCGGACACTACGAATTGTCCATCGTATCACCGCTTTTTTCCGGAAAAACGACCATGCAACGACACAGGCTTGTTTATGAATGCTTATCTGAGTTAATGCCTGGGAAAATTCACGCGCTCTCAATACAAGCATTCGCTCCCGAGGATTGATAAAACATTTAATTTTTCATGCTTTAGCTATCAGATAAACGATAAGCTAAGGAAACAATCAACCAACCCAGTATCTCGCATTTCGGAACATATACATCCAGGCGCCATCCTCTTCCCATTGCTCAGGGTGCCATGAGTTCTGAACACTTCTAAATACCCTCTCTGGATGCGGCATCATGATAGTAAAACGGCCGTCTACTGAGGATAAACCAGTCACTCCAGATATTGATCCATTTGGATTGCTCGGATATTTTTCAGTCACTTGGCCATAATTGTCGACATACCGGAGCGCCACATAAGGCTCTGCTAACTCTCGCTGAGTCGAAGATTCAAATTCAACTTGCCCTTCTCCGTGAGCCGTGACTACGGGAATCCTTGACCCAACCATGTTTTGCAAAAATATCGAAGGACTCTCGCTTACTTCAGTCATTACGAATCTCGCTTCAAATTGCTCCGACTTGTTTTTCACAAATCGAGGCCAGTGAGTAGTGCCCGGGATAATCTCTCGTAAATTCGACATCATCTGACAACCATTACAAATGCCTAATGCAAAACTATCCTCCCGATCAAAGAAACTGGAAAATTGTTCATGGGCTCTCGAATTAAATAAAATTGACTTCGCCCAACCCTCTCCAGCACCGAGCACATCACCGTAAGAAAATCCGCCACATGCCGCTAAACCCTTAAAATCCGCCAAGGACGTTCGGCCAGTTATTACATCACTCATGTGGACATCAACAGTCATAAAACCAGCCCTATCAAAAGCCGCTGCCATTTCTATTTGTCCGTTAACGCCTTGTTCTCGAAGTATCGCCACTTTCGGCTTTACTCCCGTATTGATAAAAGTCGTACGTGTCGGGTCACCAATATCAAACGTTAAATCAGCATGTAAACCTGGATCTTTTATATCTAAAATACGGTCATATTCTTGCTCAGCACATTCAGGGTTATCTCGAATCCTTTGCATATGAAAAGTAGCTTTCGACCATAGTCGTTGCAAAGACCAACCGTATTCATCAATTAACTTAACGTCATTTGAAAGTATCTCTAAGCGCCCACTGCTGTTAATACTGCCAATGGACTTTGTGTAGTCAGTCAGTCCGTGTGAATCTAAAACGGCAAAAACTTCAGACTTATCAACCGCACGAACTTGAATAACGGCCCCAAGCTCTTCATTGAAAAGTGCTGCCAACTGACTATCCTTATCCGAACCAGCGCCTAAATCCACCCTAACACCTAAATGAGAGGCGAACACAAGTTCAGCCAAAGTCGCTAAAAGTCCCCCATCCGAGCGATCATGATAAGCCAGTATTTTGTTACTGCTGTTGAGCGTTTGTATCGCAGTGAAGAATCCCATCAAGACTGCCGCATCGTCCAGATCTGGAGTTTCCCCACCCTCAACGGACCATGCTTGGTGGAATATAGACCCACCTAGGCGATTCTTACCACCAGACAAATCAATAAGAATTAATTCTGTGTCCAAATCAGGCGACAGAACTGGGGTGAGCGTTTTACGGATATCTGAAACCTGTGCAAATGCAGTGATGACCAGGGATACAGGCGAAACAACTTGCTTTTCTTCGCCTTTATCTTGCCACACTGTTCGCATGGACATGGAGTCCTTGCCGACCGGAATACTAATTCCCAACTCCGGGCACAACTCCATACCAACTGCTTTAACAGTATCAAACAGATTAGCGTCCTCACCTTCAAAGCCAGCTGGAGCCATCCAATTTGCAGACAATTTAATATCACTCAGTCGATTAATCTTAGCAGCAGCTATATTTGTGATTGCCTCGCCGATAGCCATTCGGCCAGAAGCTGGACCATTAGTCACCGCCACAGGAGCGCGCTCACCTATCGCAAACGCCTCACCTAAATATTCCTTAAAACCCATCGAGGTTACGGCGACATCACTAACCGGAATTTGCCAAGGTCCCACGAACTGGTCACGCGAACAAAGTCCTCCGACGGATCTGTCTCCGATGGATATCAAAAAAGTTTTATCGGCTACCGCTGGGAACGACAGGACTCTGGCAACACCCTCATTAAAGTCAATGGACCGCAAACTCTTGGCGACCAAATTTAGTTTCTTTCTCTTAACATTCCGCGTCATCTTCGGCGGCTTATCCAATATAACCGACAAGGCAATGTCTGCAGGCTTATTACCAAAGTGCGAATCAAAAACCTCTAGATGTCCATCACTTGTTGACTCGCCTAAAAGCGAATACGGACAACGCTCACGTTCGCAAAACCCGTTAAACTGCTCAAATTTATTGGGGTCCACCGCTAACATGTAACGTTCCTGCGACTCGTTGCTCCAAATTTGCATCGGAGTCATACCTGGCTCCTCTGAAGGGATCTTTCTAATATCGATACGTGCACCGCAATTTGCATCGTTCACAAGCTCAGGTAACGCATTAGAAAGGCCGCCTGCACCGACATCATGGATTGATAATATGGGATTATCTGCGCCAAGTCCCCAGCAACGGTCAATCACCTCCTGACATCGTCTTTGAATTTCAGGATTACCTCTCTGGACCGAATCGAAATCGAGATTAACGCTATTGTCACCGGTAGCCATACTAGACGCTGCCCCGCCTCC
>ERZ1048068.2774-NODE-2774-length-12045-cov-7.356214_pt1 | contig 12045 bp, 18 predicted proteins | sample MGYA00383098_ERZ1048068 | MGnify/ENA primary metagenome ERZ1048068 (study PRJEB29581, sample SAMEA5548368) | metagenome | biome: marine; feature: coastal; material: water | depth 1 m | study: Short-term variability in the microbial, nano- and picoplankton... | reverse complement strand
TACCAGAGGAAATGAAACCACAAAAACTTGCTATCACATTTAAGTAATTAAAACAGGGGGGCCTTGTGTCCCCCAACTTATAGAAAGACTTGTATGCCAGATATTAAAGAAGTGGATGCAAAACCAGTAGTAAATGAAAAGGTTAAAGAACCGTCAATGTACAACGTTATCTACCTAAACGATGACGAGACAACAGTAGAATTTGTTATAACTACATTGGTATCTGTATTTTCCTATCAACCTCAACAGGCTACGGATGTCACACAAAAGATACACGAACATGGCAGTGCAGTAGTAGCAACATACCCTTATGAGATAGCAGAGCAAAAAGGTGTAGAAGTTACACTACTTGCACGTAATCATAATTTCCCATTGCAAGTTAAACTGGAAGCAGACTAATATGGATGCGATGATAGACATAGAGACACTTGCAACTCCACCAGATGCAGTAATACTCACAATAGGTGCATTAAAGTTTGATCCTAAAACTAATGCTGAAGGCGATAGTATATATCATAGACTAGACGTAGACAGTCAAATTAAGATGGGACGACGTGTAGACGATGAGACTGTTGCTTGGTGGGGCAAACAAGAACTTCAAGTCCGAGAAGACGCATTAGGCACCACAAATAGAGAACCACTAGATGTAGCATTTGACAGTATATCTAGATTTATGGTGGGTGTAGATAATATATGGGCACAAGGTCCTGTGTTTGACATTGCACTAATGGAAAATATGTTACGTCAGTTGGAGCGTCCTGTACCCTGGCAATTCTGGCAAATTAGAGATTCTAGAACATTGTTTAAGTTGGTAAATGAAGACCCTAGGCCCAAGAACTTTAAAGGCGCACACAATGCACTAACAGATTGTTATTATCAGGCAAAAGCAGTGCAAAAAGTTTTTAGACAGTTAGGACTAAATCGTTAAATACTATTACACAAAATAGGAAAAAACGATGACTCAGATTCAAAAGAAGTTGACAGTAGGTGTTTTACTTACATTCTTCCTGTTGGCTTTTGCATTCTTAGGTGTTTTGTTTAACTCAGTCTTTGCACAGGAATATACAGAAGACAACCCATTAATAATGGAAGATGGTGTTGAACTTACCGGCGATATACTAGATATCCTGCCCCACAAAGATAGTAGATTCGGTCAATTAGAAGATGACCCAATAGGCTGGGAACAAGTAGGACACGTTGATAACAGACGTTTGTATATAAACACAAACAAGATAGAAAAGGCTTCTATATTTAGACATGTATATGCAATGTTTGAATTTACAGATGGTGCAAAAATTGTACCAGGACATGCTACAGGAGTACTGCGAGTAGTAAGCGAAGCAACAATAGATTGCTCAAGTGGATTAGTACAACCACTATACGATTATTATGTTGATAAAAACTGGCTTATAAGAACACAAACAGTGTACCAAAATGGTCAACAAAGAAGTTTTGCAAGACAGGAAGGCAGTATTGCATGGGCTATGAGAGAAGTAGCATGCAATGGTGCCACAATAGAAGACGTACAGATAGGAAAGACTTCATGAATGTAGTGTTTACAAAGGAAGCGGCTGACAAACTAGGTGAGACATACACAGTATTACCTCTACCTCCTCAGACGCAGACAGAAAATAATACAACTATAACTGTAGAACCACACGTAGTGGTTGACATGGCGTCAGTACCCTTACAAGAAATATCAAGTCTGGAACAGTGGTGCGATTTACACAAACAACTAGTAAAACACCATATTTCTCAGGATTATAGTTTTTGTGAGCAGGCTATAGAACATCTAATGGGTAAATTTAAAGGCGAGTTAGACAGTTACTATCAACATATATTAACAGAGGCTAATAGTACATCTGATGTACATTGAGCATCTAGATACTCCTAGCATACCCAGTGATGTAATAGCGGAACTGTTAGACACCAATCCGGATACTGGCAAATACACTTATAAGTTTGATCCAGAGTTTACTGATGTAGCAACGTTTAAGATCTACGACGTAGACTTATCCAAACTTAAGACCTCATGGTTTAAAGACAACGGCCAGGACAAGTTCAACTGGATAATACAGATACTGGATAACGGTTCTTATCTCGTGCCCCACAAAGACGAACATAGGGATTACACAATATCATATATTATTGATCCTGGTGGGGACAATGTTAGCACCTGCTTTTATAAAAAACTATTAGATAAAGAATACCCTCCAATTAAATCTATACCTAGAGAAGAAGTAGAGTTAGTGTACTCTGAGGTTTTAGAACGGGATAAGTGGTATAAGTTATCAGTACAGGAAATACACAGCGTTGAGAACATGGAATCAGCAAGGGTATGTTTAATAAGACAACTGCCCGAAATTCCTGTTGACTATACAAGTCAGTTCGGTATTGACATAAATACACTTAACAATAATTAACACAAGGAATACACACAATGGCGAAACAAGCATTAGATTTAGGCGCTGGCGTAACAGTAAGAAGCACAGATTATGATTTTGCAGGACAGACAACCAGTCAGACCGGAGCAAATGGGCATACATATTTGGCATTGGGTAGTGGACCAGAAGACGGTATGTCAAAAAGTATTACTGACAACGCAGTAATTAGTACTATGTTATCGTATGAATTTTTACGATTACTATATGATGCAGGAGTATCGGTAGCATTTGTAGAAGTATACAAAATGCCTACTAACTATGACGGCTATCCACAAACAGGAACTGCTGGCACAGATTTAGTTGGTATTGTAGAGCAATGGGGAGGCGATAGCCTACTTACTGGTACTTACGATACTAGCGGAAAAACTGCTACTACGCAGGGCGGTGGCTGTGAAGTCTACGTTGACAGTGGGGCAGGTACAGAGGAAGCAAACTGGAAGCATTGTTCTGAACTCACAGCAGTTGATACAATAACTGATAGTACTCCTACAATAATAAATTTTGGGGATCCTGTTAACAGTACTAATGGCGCTGGTGCTGTTGGATATGCTGTTTGTGTATTTCTAAACGGTGTCTCTACAATGTCTGAAGCTCAAACTGCTTTGGCAGATCACTTAGCATAATAAATTAAACAAAACTTAAAAAAGGGCACATCATTGTGTCCTTTTCTTTTGCCATGAGATATCTAAGATATAAATTTCCTCATCTTGAAAATATTATAGAACCCAGTATCGACTTAAACAAGTTAAATTGTATTTGGTCTGAAGAATTTAAATCAAGATTTGTTATAGATGACAATGGAAACGCCTGCTTGCCTGCTTCGTATGCATACAAACTGTTAAGTGCTGATTTCCTGTCGTTCGTACATAATGATTTGCCCTATGAAATAAGCCACTTTGAGATATATCCATTACCTCCTAACACTAATTCAGTAATAGTTCAGGAAATGTCTGAGGATAATAGGAATCATATTGGGCTATATATTACGCTAGGTGGAATGTCCTGGAACATACACAACCCTGCTGGATTTCGTCGACGCCAGGTCGAGGCTCCAGACTACACAACTAAAGCATGGCCTAATTTTGCTGCCTTTACAAAACCTGATGTAACCTCAGGAGGTACTGGTAACTGGATTTGTAGTAACGAAATGCCTGTTTTAGAAACATACAAAAATTGTGCATTTTTAGGAAACGGTTCGATACCACACTCGTTGTGTGCAGATGGCACAGAACAATCTATGTTCTTGCTTATCGCATTTGACGCACCTTTCGAGGGGATAGACCTTAACTACAAGCAACTACAAAATATATTCAGTCAGTGGGCTATTTGATTGACCATTTTCTTCTAAACTGTTTCCCTATATTACCAGGCAACATTTGGTAACTACTCACTTCTCTGTCTATCTCAGATAAGTTAGGGTGTCTAGCGTAGGTCTCTTGCTTGCTTTGTAGTTTACTACTGGAAATTTCAAAGTTGTCTAGCAACTCCTGCCAACATATATCAAACAGTCTATTATAAAAATGATAGAAATTGTGTTCTAGTATTGGTAACATGTTAAAATACATATTGCGTTTGTCCTCAGGTGATAGGTTGCATATATATCTTAATTGTTCTAATACCATATCTAATCTAATAGAAGGATCTTTTTCTTCATCATAACTTTCATCTATAAACTGGTGGAATGTTTTAAACCCGTATGAACGCAAATACTCCAAGCTACCGGTAGGTCCCAACAACAAAAATGGTTGTCTAGAAACAATAGGTTTAAATATTTTTTCTGTCAGGTGATTTGTTTTCTCATAAAAACAAGTCTCGGACACTACGTGCCAAAAACTGCTTGTCCATAGATCGTATTCTACTTCAGCACTGGCATTGTCTTGATAATAGTCTGTCTTTTGTATTCTAAAACTTGTATTGACATCTGCTAGTCTTTTTATTAGTTTTTTATCTTTATTAGAGATGTACGAGCTGTTGTCATAGTCTTTAATGTTGTAGGAAACTACTCCTTCTCCTAGTAGTCCTTGCTCATATAACTTCGACACAAACAGAGAACGGTACACCCTTGAATCAGTGCATAAGTTGTTTAAACTTATAAAACTAGCACCTTTATAGACATCTACCTTTGGATAATATCGTACACTTCTAAACCAATCAAGACTGGCAAATGCGTGATAAAAGTAATACCATTTTATTAGGTTATTTTTACTGCAAAATGCATTTAATAACGGGTTATTGTTTTCGCTTGTGGCCCATATATTATACTTTAAATCCCATCTACCATCTTGTAATTCTCTCACTACGTCATACATGCTCTGCGGTATGCTCATACTGGTTCCGAAAGGTTCCTGGTCATAAAAATACACATCTTCAAAATAGAATAGTGAGGAATCTGGATACTTTAGTATGTCACTGTTTGAGTCGCATTTATTAAACTTCTTTAATGCATGGCCCTGCAGGTGTTTATTTGATAATAGTTGGGCATGTAATATGTTATAAAGGTGATCTATGTTAAACATGTATTATTTAGGTTTCTATATAATGTAAATACAGTAGTAATACTATAATCGAGGGAAACACGAGTGAAATTTGTTGTAGCATTTTTATTTATGGCGTCGACAGCATACGCCGATAATCTATCATTTAGGTATAAAAGCCCAGCCTTTAACGGCAATGGGTATAGTGCTCACGTGCTCACAATAGAGCAATTACAAGCAAACAGACGCAGTGACAACGATAAAAAAGCAAAAGCACTACAGGACGAAGCAGACAGAGACCTGCGCTCTACTAATACATGGAAGTTTCAGAATAACTTAGAGTCTAGGATTTACAGTCAGCTCAGTAAGCAGATTAGTGACAGTCTTTTTGGTGAGGGAGCAACGGCAGCTGACGCAGAAGGCGAGGTAACAACACCATTTGGTGATACAGTAGCATGGTCTCGTATTAATGATGTTATAAGTGTCACAGTATCGGACAGTAATGGTGATGTACTATCTACATTCTCTGTACCAGTAGGAGACTTTGCGTTTTAATGAAACTTATATTAGTTCTTTTATTTTGTGCAACATTGTCAGGGTGTGCTAGTGTGGCTGGAAAAACCAACTTCGAAGCACCGCTTATTACACAAAGCCAAGAAGAGGAATTTAAAAATATTTTACCGCCTAGAGACGGCCACATATACATTGCTGTGTATGGCTTCAAGGACAAGACTGGACAACGTAAACCTAGTGATAGAATTGCACATATCAGTACAGCAGTTACACAAGGTGCGGCTGACTGGGTAATAAAAAGTCTTAAAGAAGTAGGCGGTGGCAGTTGGTTTAAAGTAATTGAGCGTGTGGGGTTAGACAACCTTGCCAAAGAAAGACAAATTATTAGGCAACAAAGACAACAAGTTGACGATACCACTAAGTTAAAGCCATTAAAATATGCAGGAGTTATTTTAGAAGGCGCAATAATAGGATACGACAGTAATATTAAAACAGGCGGAAGCGGCGCTAGGTATTTAGGTATAAGTCTCCAGCAGGAGTACAGAGAAGACATAATGACAGTATCTATGCGTCTTGTGTCTACACAAACCGGAGAGGTGCTATTGGCTGTTAGTGGTACAAAAACTATTTTAAGTTATGGGTCAAGTGTAGGTGTGTTCAAGTTCATAGACATGGGCACACGGGCTGTTGAAATCGACGCAGGTAGTTACACAAATGAACCAACAACATTAGCACTGCAAAGAGTAATCGATGCTTGCATATTAGAATTAATTAAACAGGGTAGGGAACTTGGATACTGGGATTATCTAAAACCTGTTGTATTAACTGAGAGAATCAATAATGTAGTAGAAACGCTCTCAGAAGAGGAAATGTTACAAAAAGAGAGGGAAAAACATTTAAAAATGATAGAAAACTAACTGTTTAAAATAATAGCAGTATATTATTGCCAACAGTTGTTTAAATATCTAAGTGCTATACCATCACTATAATCTAGGTACGAGGGCTATTATGCCAAGGGAGCATGTAAAAATGCGTATTTTAAGAACTATAAGCACGTTAGTTGTTGCTATTGTATGTAGTTCTAGTTTTGCTAACGATGTGTATATCGAACAGGCAGGTGACAGTACAGATATTGATATCATTCAAAAGAATGGTACTAACACTTTGAACGACTCAACTGATGCCGCTACTATTAGTGGTGACAGTATAACGTTTAGTTTAACTCAGGACGGTAACTTAAACAATGCTGATGTTGAAATAGAAAACTCAGCAACATCTAGTGATGTTGATATCGACGTTGCAGGTGGAAGTAACGAAACTAATGTTGGTATTGACGGTGCATCAAGCACTACAGTTGACATCGATGTAACTGGAGACTCCAACTGGGTATCAGTATGTGGAGGCAATGACGGTGCTACAGTAGCGGCAGCCGAGTGTACTACAGGTATTACCGACGGTTCCACCAGCAACACAGCAAACATTACTGGTGATAGCAACAAGGTTAATATTGAAGCAACAGGTGCTAGTCAGACTAACTCAGTAACAATCGGTGCAGACTCGTTAGACATTAGTGATAACAACACAGTTAACATTAGCAATGACGTAACAGGTGGCGATGTTGTTATTGATATGGACGGTCAGGATAATACTGTAGATGTTACAGTCGAGTAAGTCACTACTTGTTCTATTATTATTTGCCTCTTCGATTGTATACGGAAAGGGGATAGGAAATGTCACGGAACAGACTGGTCCTGCTGAAATCAGTAGGGAAGAAAAGAAGTTGTCATCTGAAAAAGGTGCAGAAGTCTTTATGCAAGATGCTATCCAAACTACTAAAAGCAAGTTAGGAATAACATTTGAAGATGACACCAAAGTTAAAATGACTGAACAAAGCAAACTTGTTATTGATGAGTTTGTTTATGATCCAGGAAATAAAAAGCCCGGCAAACTGGGAATGAAGGTAGCAATAGGAACAGTTAGGTATGCGTCTGGTAAGATTGCCAAAGACAATGCAGAAAATGTAAACATACAGACACCAACTGCCACTATTGCTGTTCGAGGAACAGACTTTACAATGACTGTAGACGAGATTGGACGCAGTCTTGTTATATTATTACCAAGTTGTCCAACAGACAACGAACTAGATTGCTATGTGGGAGAAATAGAAGTTATGACAGATGTAGGCGCTGTCTTAATGAATCAAGCATTTCAAGCCACATTGGTTGATAGTAGGAACTCGCTACCTACTGAGCCTAAACTAATTGATATAACTGAGGCACTAATAGACAACTTTTTAATTGTTAGCCCACCAGAGGAAGTTCGAATAGCACAGGAAGAACGAGAACGCAACAACAACCCTTTAGACAAAGATTTTTTAGAATACAAAGAACTTGACGTAAACGAGTTAGATAAAGAAGATGAGCTTGCTAATAACTATGAACTAGACATTAACTTTTTGGACTTTGAATTCTTAGACAATGTATTAGATCTAACTACAATACAGTTAGACAGAGACGAACTAGAAACTAACGAAGTGCTACCAACAATACAGCAATACAGTTGGATATTATGGTATGTTAACGAAGAAGAAATATTTATGAGAAGTGAGCGACCTCCCCATGTGGCAGAGATATCTCTGCCTAGAGAGATGGAGGGAAACGTATACGTAATGCAGGACGATATTCCTGCAGACATATCAGTACAAGGTGGATCAAGTGTTACGATTGATATTATTCAGTCTCAGTAGTCTACTGTTTTATTTGACTCCAGTAAATGCTGACCTCTACTACGACACCTATCAGGGAACAGGTGCCACACCGAGTTTCCCAGGTAATGGTGGCAGTTTAACCTATTCAACAAAATTAAGTTCAGGCACTGTTAGTCAATTAAATTACTATTGGGGCAATGGTACTGTATTAGACTCAGGCAGGAGTGAACGAGTGATAGTCAACTTTTATGGTTACATCACTATACCAAGCACAGGTTCGCAGGACATACAGTTCTATCTGTATGCTGATGACGGTGTTTACATGAAGATAGACAGCACAGTTGTTATCAGTGACTGGAACGAGCAAGGTGCTGGCACGTGGAATTACGTTTCCACAGACCAAACATTAACAGGTGGGTCTACATATTACATAGACGCTTGGTGGTATGAGAACGGTGGTGGTGCCGCATTCAAGTTGTATTGGGATCAGTCAGGATCAGTAGCATTGGTGCCCAGCTCGGCATATTCATTAACCGATCCTAGTGCATCTTCTACATCTTCAGCAACACCATCATATTCTTCTGGACCAACTTCTGCGCAACAAACAAGATTAAGCAGTGCTATATCAAGTGCTAATTCAGGTGAGAGTAATAGTATCAATATAGACATAGATGGCGATGACAATGATGTAATGATAACACAAGCAGGTGAGCCCAGTTATTTGTTGTTGAACGTTACAGGAAATTTAAACTCAGTTGATATCGAACAAGATGCTACTACTGTAGGCACATCACACGGGCATTACACAGAAGCAGAGATACTGGGTAGTAGCAATAGTATAGATTTATTACAAACAGGCAGTGGAAATAAAGCGGCATTTATTGATATTGCTGGTGACAGCAATACAGCAAATCTAATACAAAAAGACAGTGGCAATCACTATCTAATGTTAGATTTTATAGGTGACGGTAATACTGCCACAGTTACACAGGAAGGTTCAGGTGACCATGCGGCTACTATTGAACTTACTGAAAGTGGAGGTGCCTGGACTTTTGGTCTTACTCAAAGTGGGTCAACAGGTAAAACTTACAGTTTACCACATTCTATGAGCGATGGTTCCACAGTGACTGGGACTTGTTCAACTCCAGCAGGATGTTCTTTAACTATCACACAAGGTGACTAAATATCTTGACTTTATAGGTTAAAATGTATTATAATAATGCATGACTAACTTAGTGGACTTTTTGACGCTCAACCCACTTTAAATATTCTGCGTGTCATTGTTATTATAAGGACATAAGCAATGGCTAATCAACCAAGACAATACAAGTACGTGAGTACAAAAGAGTATGTAGATCAGTTTCCCTGTGCATACAGGCAATGGAGAGCTGACAGTCACTGTAATGTGATACACGGCTATGCGTTTACAATGCGTTTCTTTTTCGGAACAGACAACTTAGACGTTAGAAACTGGGTAGCAGACTACGGTGGACTTAGAGAACTAAAAGGTGTGTTACAAGATCAATTTGACCACACACTGCTAGTTGCTGAAGATGATCCAGAACTGGAAATGTACAAGCAACTGCAAGCAAAGAAGATGGCCAAGATAACCATACTGCCAAAACTTGGTTGCGAAGGACTAGCAGACCAACTGTACAAATATGTTAATGGTGTGTACATACCAGACATGTGGGGTCAAGCAGAAGCAGATAGACTTTGGTGTTACAGAGTAGAGATACGTGAAACACAAAGCAACATGGCTTGGCGTGAAGGACACAGAGAATGGAACGAGGATCTCTTTGAATAACGACACTTGGAAATGTGATGGCAAGACAGTTGGGCATGATGGACACCCAGTTGTCTATCTGCCCTTAGACAAAAAATGTCCCTATTGTGGTAAGGAACAAAAAGATGCAATCACCTTGTGAAAAAATCTGTGTTATGGAAAATGGTTACTGCCTAGGGTGCAATCGCACACAGGAAGAAATAGCCAACTGGATCAACTATACTGACGAAGAACGTGAAAGCATAATGGAAGAACTGTACGACAGAGAAGTATGAACTTGTTACAAACTTTTCGTGCAGTACTCACGGCCTTTATAGGTATCAAAAAAGGCAAAGGCTCACAACAAGACTTTAGTACACTTAAAATACAAAACGTTATAATTGTAGGAATTGTCTGTGCAGTATTATTTGTAACTATATTAAAATCAATAGTAAGTTTTATAATTAACCAATGACATACAAAATTTTAACAGAAGATTCAGACGATAAACTTAACGTCTACGACATCGGTGGTGTCACAGTTAAAGACAACGAAACGTATCGGTTAAAAGACAACACAACTCTTAATAACCTAGTAGTAAGTTCTACTGAGCTTAAGGCTATGCAAAGTACTCGAGGTCATAAGCACCAAGGGCAGGAAGAAGTGTATCATTTCATTAGTGGATATGGAAAGATGGAGCTGGACGACAGACAGTTTCATGTAAAAGGAGGTGACATCGTATTGATTCCGGATGGTTCCTTCCATCGAGTACATAACACTAGTGAGCATGGTGCCTTATATTTTGTCTGTGTGTTTGAAGGGAATCGCAACCATTGATACAAATTGACCACTGGCACATAGAGCTCAGTAGTATTTGTACACTTAGATGCCCACGTTGTCCTAGGGTCGAGCAGCCTGAATCATTGCTAAACAAGCAGTTAAAATTGGACTTTTTTGACAAACAGTTTACTGCCAAGATCGCTAGTCAAGTAAAACGTGTAACACTATGTGGTAACGATGGTGATCCTATCTATGCTAACGACATGATAGACATTGTGCGTTGGTTCAAGCAGGCAAATCCTACTGTACAGTTTTTGATTATTACTAACGGCAGTTACAAAAAGCCTGAGTGGTGGCAAGAACTTGCTAGTACACTAGATCATAATGATGAGATACACTGGAGTATTGATGGCTGGGATCAAACAAGCAACGAACAGTACAGAGTAAACTGTGACTGGGACAGTATAATAACAGGCATAGACGCATTCAGACAACACAATACATCAACGTATAGAACACTGGCATCTATTGTGTTTAAGTTTAACGAACACAACCTCAGAGATATACAACGCCTAGCATTTAAACATGAGTTCGACGCCTGGCAAGTAACTAAAAGCACAAAGTTTGGCGACAATGAAGATGAACTACGTCCCAGTGACAGCAACGTAAGTAGCAACCATAGGTTCCAAAGACAAACCACACGATACACAATTAAACAACAACCCAACATGAAAAAAATATTTCTAGAACGTGCTAGGAATCTAAAGGAGTACCCTGCGTTATGTTATGTTGGTAATAAAGGAGTATTCCTAAATAGCAGAGGAGAGTTTTATCCTTGTTGTTGGGTAGCAAACAGATACGAGCACAACAAAGACTTTATAGAACGTAGCCAAAATAGTTTTAACTTATACAACAGACCACTAGATCAAATATTATTAGATAATTTTTGGACTACAGACTTTGTGAAGTTCGATAATTTAGAGTGTAAAACTAAATGCACTAAAGAACTATTACATGACATACACCATGTTACAGAATGGTAACACGATTTAAACATAAAATTTTTACGGTTGCTCCTCCAGCCAGTGCAATAGATGTTTATGGAGACTGGTTAGGAACAGATCATGTAAACTGGCAATTTACAGACAACTATCAGGAAGCAATAGCACAGCCTTACAAAGTTGCTATGATGCCTGCATTGTTTAATGTTAAAGGTAGATACACCTACAGGGAAAAGTTTACCAAGTATGACTTTAGTAAATTTGATCTTGTTGTGCTAAGTGATATAGAATGCCACAGTCAAGACGACATATTAGAGAACTGTATTAAGCCTGCTGGTATTACGAACTATCTAGTGGCGGC
>ERZ1048068.2773-NODE-2773-length-12047-cov-4.956805_pt1 | contig 12047 bp, 10 predicted proteins | sample MGYA00383098_ERZ1048068 | MGnify/ENA primary metagenome ERZ1048068 (study PRJEB29581, sample SAMEA5548368) | metagenome | biome: marine; feature: coastal; material: water | depth 1 m | study: Short-term variability in the microbial, nano- and picoplankton... | reverse complement strand
ATCTGCGCCACCGGTTGATTTGGCGAATGCCATTCAGGCTGAAATCCGCGAGCGCTTGCTGGTAACTGCGGATATTAGTCTGGTCTCCTTTGGCTCTGTCCCCAGAGCGACCTACAAATCCAAACTGGTCGATTACAGCGACGCATCCTGACAAATCAGGCTGTTTGCTTCTGGGGAGCAGCCTCTGTTACCCCTAGTTTTATGAACCATAGGTCATAACAAAACTTGAATCCTGCCCGGGCTGTTATTAAAGTGCAGAAACAATAATATTAATGCCCTTGTCAGTCAGCTTTATTGCGTCTGGGCCTATCTATAGAAGGTAACTATTATGACCGAAGCATGGATTATCGACGCCTGTCGCACACCCCGTGGTATTGGCAAGCCGGGTCGCGGCGCTCTGACCGAAATTCATCCTCAGCGCCTGGGATCCACCGTGTTAAAAGCACTGGCTGAGCGCAATGATATTAATACTGCAGATGTGGCAGATATTATCTGGGGCTGCAATGTGCAGCGCGGGCCCAATGGCAATGATATGGGTCGCATGTCGGCCCTGGATGCGGGCTACGATATCACTTCCAGTGGTGTCACTCTGGATCGCTTCTGTGGTTCTGGTATTACTACCGTCAACATGGCGGCGGCCTCGATTATGTCCGGTATGGAAGATATGGTGATTGCCGGCGGTTGTGAAATGATGTCTGGCTATGGCCGTCTTGCTGCCGAGACCAGTCCCTTTGTGGACTCAGGCAATATGCATTTGCGTGAGATGTATGGTCAGTCCCATCAGGGCCTCTGTGCCGATACTATTGCAACCATTGAGGGGATTCCCCGGGAAGCCCTGGATCAGCTCGCTGAGGTCAGTCAGCAGCGCGCTGCCCATGCCATAGAAAACGGTTATTTCGACAGGAGTCTGGTGCCTGTCTATCACGATGATGGCAGTCTGGCGCTGGATAAAGACGAATTCCCCCGTCCGGGCACTACGATGGAAAGTCTGGGTCAACTGCAGCCTTCCTTCGAAAAGCTGACCAACATGCCTCTGGATGAAGAGGGCACCACCTATGCCAAGCTAATGGCAGTGAAATACCCGGATGTGGATGTTGAGCACGTGCATCATGCGGGCAATTCCTCTGGTGTTGTCGACGGTGCTGCTGCGGTTTTATTGGCGTCACCGGACTATGCCACCAAGCAGGGCTGGAAGCCCCGTGCCAAAGTGGTTGCCTACGGCAATATGGGCGACTGCCCGGCGCTGATGCTCAATGCACCTGTGCCATCAGCCAAACGCGTTCTGGAAAAAGCGGGTCTCACCAAAGACGATATTGATCTGTGGGAAATTAACGAAGCCTTTGCCGTGGTTGCGGAGAAATTTATTCGCGATCTGGATCTGGACCGAGATACGGTTAATGTCAATGGCGGCGCGATGGCGCTGGGTCATCCTATCGGTGCCACAGGTTCTGTTTTGATTGGCACTATGGTTGATGAGTTAGACCGTCGCGGTCTCAAGCGTGGTCTGGTCACCATGTGCGCGGGCGGCGGTATGGCCCCGGCAATTATTGTTGAACGAATGTAGGTTACTGTTATGAGCCAGTCTCAGTCTTTTACACCGGAAAATGTGCCTATCACCAAGCGCAATCCACAGTTGGATCTAGCTGAAGCGCTCAAGGTTGACTGGATGAATAACCATCAGTTTGCCACTGCCTGGTTTAACGCCATGTCGATTACCTTTCCGCTGGGTGAGCAGTTTTTTATTAACTCGGTGCGCCATTATCGCGACCGCATTACCGATCCCAAACTCAAGCAGGAAATGAAGGATTTCTATAGTCAGGAGGCCGTGCATCTGCGTGAGCACCAGCGCTATAACGAACTGCTCTGCGCTCAGCGTGGCTATGATCTGGAAGAACTGGAAAAGCCCCTGCGCAAGCGCATGGCCTGGGTTAAAAAGAATATACCCGCTCGCGAACAGCTGGCGGGCACAGTGGCAGTGGAACATATGACTGCCGTGCTGGCCGAGAGAGCTCTGGGTCCTGCTGACCTGTTTAAAGGTGCCCATCCGGCCATGGCCAAGCTATGGAAATGGCATGCAGTGGAAGAGATGGAGCACAAGGCCGTGGCTTTTGATGTCTATCGCGCTATTGGCGGTACAGAGAAAATGCGCCGGGCTGCTATGCGCCGCAGCACGTTTTTTCTGATCTGGGATATTCTCCATGGTGTGCGCCATATATTGCGTCGTGAAGGAGTGCTTTGGAATCTAAAAGTATGGGCATCCGGCTTTGTATTTTTATTTGGCAAGCAGGGCGTACTGCGCGGAACCTGGCAGCCCTACAAAGATTTCTTTGCCGAAGATTTCCACCCCTGGGCCCATAATACTCAGGAGCTAATTGAGAACTGGGAGCTGCAACAACAGTCCTAGCTTGCTCTCAATTACACTGACCTGTAGAGCTATCAGCAACCTTTATCAATCAGGCTGGATTATTTATGGTATCAGCCAGACCAATCGCAGGTTGGCGCAATAGCGTATAAACATCTGTATAATTTGCCATCAAATTTTTAAGTAAGAGAGATTTATCATGTCAATGATTGTTAATCGTCGCGATTTGGACTTTATCTTTTATGAGGCTCTGGGCCTGGATAAATTACTGCAGTCCGACCGCTATGCGGACTATGATCGGGAATCATTGAATGCCATGTTTGATCTCTGTCAGTCGATTGCTGAAGAAGAGTTTTTACCCTGTGCCGGCAAGCTGGATGCCAATGAGCCGCAGTTTGTTGATGGCCAGGTTGAAACTATCCCGGAAGTAAAACAGGCCATTGCTGCATTTAAAGAAGCTGGTCTATGTGCCTCTGGTTACGATGCAGATGTTGGTGGTATGCAGTTACCCTGGATGGTTGATCAGGCATTGAACGGTATGTTTGTCTGTGCCAATAACCCCATACATATCTATCTGTTCCTGACCCAGGGCGTGGCGAATATGCTCAATGCCTGTGGTTCCGATGAGCTTAAAGATAAATATCTGGGCCCATTAGTTGAGGGCGACTGGTTTGGCACCATGTGTCTGTCTGAGCCCCAGGCTGGTTCATCTTTGGCAGATATCACTACCAAAGCCGAGCCTCTGGAGGATGGCAGCTATAAGATTTCTGGTACCAAGATGTGGATCTCCGGTGGCGAGCAGGATTTGAGCGACAATATTATCCATATGGTGCTAGCCAAGGTTCCCGGCGGCCCCGTTGGTGTTAAAGGCATCTCATTATTTCTGGTGCCAAAGATGAGAGTCAATGATGACGGTAGTCTCGGTGACCGCAACAATGTTGCACTGGCCGGCCTCAACCACAAAATGGGTTGTCGCGGTGCCACTAACACCTTGCTCAACTTTGGTGAGGGGGGAGACTGTATTGGCTATCTGGTTGGCAATGAAAATCAAGGCCTTGCCAATATGTTCCATATGATGAATGAAGCTCGTATTTCAGTTGGAATGTCTGCGGTGATGACTGCACTTGGCGGCTATCTATACAGCCTCGACTATGCGCGGAACCGTCCCCAGGGTCGAGATCTGGCAAATAAAGATCCGCAGTTGCCCCAGGTTATGATCAGTGAGCATGCAGATATAAAACGTATGTTGATGACTCAAAAAGCGTTTGTTGAAGGTGCGCAGATGCTCATGCATTACAGCGCGCAGATTATTGATCATCAAAAAATCTCAGATGATGCCGAGCAAAATCAGCGCATGGGTCTGTTGTTGGATCTGCTGACGCCGATCTGTAAATCATGGCCTTCAGAATACTGCCTTGAAGCCAATAAGCTTGCGATACAGGTGCTGGGTGGTTATGGCTACACCCGGGAGTATCCGGTTGAGCGACTCTATCGCGACAATCGCCTCAATCATATTCATGAGGGCACCTGGGGTATTCAGGGTCTTGATATCCTCGGTCGCAAGGTGCAGATGCACAATGGTGCTGCGGTTGCGATTTTGCGTGAGGAAGTTCAGGCGACTATTGATTCAGCCGCAGCCTACCCGGAACTGGCCGATTATTCTGCCCAGTTGACCGCGACCCTTGATCAGGTTGAGCAAACGATTACTGCCGTGGTTGCCTGTGATGATAATTCTTTGGCACTGGCCAATGCGACAATCTTCCTCGACGCCATGGGGCATGCTGTTGTTGCATGGATGTGGTTAATTCAGGCCGTTGCTGCTTCCGCAGGTAAGGCCAAGGGCGAGAGCACTGATCGGGACTTTTATGCTGGCAAGCTGGCAGCCACTAACTTTTTCTTTCGCTATGAACTGCCAAAAGCCAAGGCGAGCCTGGAGCTGGTCGCTGATCTGGATAGTACCTGTTACGACTTAACTGCGGAGCAGTTTTTGGGTCAGTAAAACTGAGTCCTGAGAACTGCTTTTTACAATAGAGCAACCAGATAGAAATATCAGGGGGACTGGTTTTGGGTTTTTATGATGAATACATTCTGCCGCACTTTTTAAATTGCGCCTGTGGCTCAAAACCAATTGTGTATCAGCGTGAAAAAGTAGTGCCCTTGGCCGAGGGTCTGGTACTGGAGGTTGGCATTGGTTCTGGCCTCAATATCCCTTTTTATGATAGCAGCAAGGTGGATAAAATCCTTGGTCTGGATCCCTCGGAAGAACTCAATCGCATGGCGCTCAAGGTGGCAGCTAAAAAAGGCATTCCGGTGGAATTTATACTCGGCGGTGCTGAAGCCATTCCGCTGCCCGACAACCATGTGGATTCAGTGCTGGTCACCTACACCATGTGCACAATTCCACAAGTCGCTGCGGCCAACAAAGAAATTCTGCGGGTTTTAAAGCCCCAGGGTAAGATGATTTTCTGTGAGCATGGGCTGGCACCAGATGCCAATGTCTCGAAATGGCAGAATCGTATCGACCCTTACTGGGGAAAAATTGCCGGTGGCTGCCATCTCAATCGCAATATTCCCGCCCTGATTACCGAGGCGGGATTTGAGATTGAATCTATGGAGCAAATGTATTTGCCCAGCACGCCTAGGTTTGCGGGCTACAATTACTGGGGTACTGCCGTCGCCGGGTAGAGGCTATAGCAGCATCTGTTGAGTGATCGGCGCCATATCCTGTTCCCCATGCTTTTGGCTTAGTCTTGATACCGGCATCGCGGTGCGAATCTTTTCTGCACTGTCTATCAGGCACACTTCGGTTTTTGCCAATGGCCCTGAACTGTAGCCACTGGTACCCATACCATCCTGTACCCGACTGATCAGATCCGTGTCCTCTGCATTGACCTGGCGATTGATTCGCCAGTTAAGGTAGCGGGCAATCTGTACTTCCCGGCGATCATCGGGTAGTGCATAGGGCAGTTCCCGGATCATGGTTGTGGTGGCGCTGATGGGAATAAACTGCATAAAGTCCATCTGCTCTGGATACACATCAAAGGCCAGGTTGGGCCAGAGTCTGTAGTACACCCAGTGGCGCTGTTTGTCTGCACTCAGATGATCCATGGTCGGCAGTATCTGATCATAGAGACGATTGGACAGGGTATTTTTGCGGGTCTTGCGCACATCGCTCCACATCTTGTGGATATAGCCGCCCTTGCCACCCACTTCTACCCCATAACTGTTGCCCACCAGCGCCGAGAGTCCCGGATGGGCAATGGGAATATGCAGTGCATCCACATAGTTATCGGCAATCTGTTTCCAGTTTACCTTGCGCGGGCGCATCACCACCCGAGCCATGGGCTCAAGCTCCTCGAATCTGTAGGGCTTAAGCTCTTCAAGATAGGGGGCAAATTGATCGGCCACGCTGGGTCCATCCACAGCTTTCAGGCGCACGAAAATAAAGCCCTGAAATATTTCCATCTCCACGGGCACCAGGCCATTTTGGCTCTCATCAAAGTCCACAAACTGGTCGCGGTAGGGCACATTGGTCAGATTGCCCTCTAGGTCATAACCCCAGTTGTGATAAGGGCAGGTCAGGCGCTTGCCGCAGTTGCCAGAGTCACCATCCAACAGTCGCGCCGCCCGGTGGGCACAGACATTGTGAAAGGCTCGCACTGTACCGTCATGACCGCGGATGGCCATTACCCGCTCATTAAACAGCTCAAAGGTAAAGTAGTCGCCATTGTTGGAGATGTTGGATAAATGACAGACCAGCTGCCAGCTACCCAGAAACAGGTGCTGTTTTTCCAGCTCAAAAAAAGCTTCGCTGTTGTAGGCCCAACTGGGCAGACTTTGATAGTTGGTGCTCATGGTTACAGTCTTTTTAATGGCCTGGTCAGGCAGGTGGGGCCGCCTTCGCCTTTACGGCTGATCTCCAGACCTTTGTAGGTGGCGACAGTGCAGCCCGCCTGTTCCAGGCCGCTTTTCACGCCGGGCAGATTCTCCAACATAATTGCACTGCGTGGTGCTATGGCCAGAACATTGCAGCCCATAATGGGGTACTCCTGCTCCGGCACATCGACAAATCTTATGCCCAGATTTTCCAGCCAGACAATAAAGCTAATGGGCATAAACGGTCTGTATATCAGGGCTAAATCTGCATCGATAGGTGAGATAATTGACATCAGGTGCAGCACATCATCCGGGTGGTCGGGCTCTGGCAATTCGACCACATGGAGCTCGACGTCAGATCCCAGTAGCTCCTTTAACTGGCGAATACCTTCGGCATTGGTGCGCGGTCCCAGACCTACGGCGGCATGCTGGTCGTCGAGCCAGATAAAATCGCCCCCTTCCAATGTGCCTGGTGCAGTGATTTGACCGGCCACCTGGTGGCCCAGAGCCTGATAGGCGGCGGCATTAATATTTGCTTCCGGAGTGCGGCTGGCGCGGCCCATATTGCACAGAATTAAACCATTGGGGCTGACCAGTATGCTGTCTCTGGTATAGATGCTGTCGATGGTGAGATTGTCTGCTGCGCTCAATTCAATGATCTCTGCACCAGCGGCAGCCAGCAGTTGCTTAAACTGGCGGTACTCAATATTAGCCTCATCCAGATCTGGCTGTTCGTGAAAGCGCAGAGGCTGCCATTGCTCCTCTAACTGCGCTGTGCTGACAAAGGCATTGGCCGCAGTGCGAATAGCAACCTGCTCGATAGTGGAATATTCATTAAATCTGGACATAGGTGGCTGACTTTTCCCGTTATTATTTTTTTACCAGAGCGTAAATTGGCATGCCGATTAAAATCAACATAAAGGAATAAAATACAATCTCTGTTCCTGCACCCCAGATGGCAAAGAAGGCGTACAAAAACGCTGCTATCGCAAGACCAATGGCTTTGCTGCGCTCGGGCCCGGGGCGGTCATTTTTAAGAAAATAAAATTCCGCTACGGCACAAAATGCGTAGGCCATCAGGGTTGAAAGCGTCGACAGCATAGCCATAAAAGTAAAGGCAGCCACTAACCCTTTGGTGTAGTTCAGAAACAGCAAAACGCTGACAAACAGCCCGGAGATTATAAAGGCAAAACCCGGTGTGCCGTTTTTGCTCAGAGTGGCAAATCGGTCCGGCAGCAGACTGTCTTTTGCCGCTGCCAGGGCGACATTACCGGCGGTCAATGCATTGGCATTGAGTGACCCCAATGTGGAAATCAACGCACCGAAGGTAATCAGTGCTGCACCCACAGGCCCCATGATTTTACTGGCGGCAAGGGCAAAAGGTGCGGTGGCGACCTTCAGTTCATCTGCGGGCACAACCAGTGCAATGGCAAAACTGACCAGCAGATAGATGGTTAGAATTGTTAGCACCGCAGCCACCAACACCTTTGGAATGGTCTTTTCGGGCTCGGTCATATTGTGGGCGGGCACCGAGGCGGTTTCTATACCGACAAACGACCACATAACCAATGTAGTGACCGTGGCCAGAAGCGCAGCCGGGTGCAGATCTGTGGGGTTATAGTCGGGCAGGTTGTCCGTCTGCATATGGGCAAAGCCCAACACAATCATAAACAGCAATGGCAGTATCTTGAGAATGGTGGATACCACCTGAAATTTGCTGCTGTCCTCCAGACTGCGGATATTGAGAGCAAATATGCTCCAGATCAGCCCCAGGGCAAATACCAGAGACAGAATTCTGGAGTTGGTGATCTCTGGAATAAATACGCCCAAATAGCCGACAAAGGCAATGGCGATACCTGATACCGCGGCAATACAGGCAATCCAGTAGGTCCAGGCAATGAGAAAACCGGCAAAGTGCCCAAGGCCCTCGTGAACATAGGCATAGGGCCCGCCAATCTTGGGGACTCGCCGCACCAGCCGCGACAGGGACAGTGCCACCAGCAATGTGCCGCCTCCGGCAACCAGCCAACCGGCCATGCCCAGCATCCCATAGGGGGCCAGCAAGGTTGGCATCATAAATACCCCTGAGCCGATAGCGCAGCCTACGGCAATGGACCAGCCACGCCAAAAACCGATTTTTTTCTCTGTGTCGTTACTATCGACAATCTTATTATTCATCAATGCTTCCCGCCGTAAAACAGGTTAACTATGCCCAGATTCAGAGCGGCTCTTTTTGACTCAGCTACTGATTCAGGAGCGGGGTAAATTCGCCGCTGGCAATTAGCGCGCGCATATCACTGGAGCCGCCAATCAACACCCCATTGACAAAAATCATTGGGAATGAGGGCCAGCCGCTCCACATTTTCAGTGCATTACGCCGTCGCCACAGACTGAAATAATTGCCGTATTCCAAATAGGCGTACTCTACGCCTAGTTCATCGAGCACCTTGCGGGCTCTTTTGGGAGCCGGGTTCTGGGCCATGCCGACAATAACTACTTTGTTGTTGCTGATAGCCAGCTGCACTTCGGCCACTATATCGGCATGGTTATCTGCCACCTTGGACTGAACTGCGGGATGGATATTTTTATGATTCAGAATCTGTCTTGGCATGCTTGTTCTCTTTATTACTGTTATTGATTAGTCTGTCAGATAAGAGCCACCGTCAAACATAGCGATGTAATATCTGGCGGTCATATGACCCATCTCACCACCCATTTCATCACCCATCTCACCACAGAGGCTGGGGTGGCAGACGCCTTTGTGGATAACCAGAGGCCTATTTCTCTAGGGCCAACATATATTCAGCCACGGCCATCTGAGTCTCGGCATCCAGATAGTTTTGTGCGGGCATAGGTGGGAAGTTATCGCGTACTTTGACCGGTGCATTGATATAGGCCACCAGCCCTTCCGGATTGCCCGCATACATGGCCTGAATCACCTCAACCGATGGGCCAATCAGTCGACCTGTGTAGCTGTGGCAGCCAGTACAGACACCCAGATAGGCGATCTCGCCGCGCTCTGAGGGATGAATCACCCGCCGCTCGGCACCGCCCGCAACTAGGTAGTTATCAATGCTGTCGGTATTGGTAAAGTCACAGTCAGCATAGTCGCCAATACCCACGGTTCTGTAGCGATGACGGTTGATAATACAGCTGCCTTCGCTGGGGCCCACATGGACTATATCCACTAGGCCTGTGTGCAATTCGGTCAGTGCTACGGCTTTGACTTCGGCAATGGTGTCATAGCCATTGTTGAGCATGACATTATCTAGAATCATGGTGCGATCAGAATTGGGATCCGATTCCACATCCATGGTAATGGTGGTAGCAAAGCTGTGATCATTGACAATAATGCCGGCGGTTTTGTTGCCGGAAATAATATTGCCTTCAATAATCACATCGTCGGCGGCCATTACCAGAATGCCAGTCCCCGCCGGAATACCAGAGACTATAGAGCCCGGAGCACCAAAGTTGGGGGTGTTGTTATCCAGCACAAAGTTATTGCGGATAATCACATCATAGGTGGTTTTGATCGGCAGGCCGGGGGTCACAAAGGCCAGAATGCCGCCAGTGTTGTTATGGGCATTATTGTTTTCAACCACCGCATGACGACTATTTTCAATTTCGATGCCGGCAACACTGTCGAACACCTCGTTGTAAGCTACATGGATATTGTCACTCATGCCAATATAGATGGCTGCGTCTTCAATACCGGAAACCACATTGTGTTCAACTAGGCCGTTGGTACCCAACTGGGGGAAGATGCCGTAGATGCCCGTGTCGACAATAACGTTGTTGCGAATCTCAAAGTTGTTACCGGCCTGGCCCATAATGCCATTGCCTTTGTACTTGGTGATGCGGAAGTTTTCGATCACGATATTATTGCCAGAGTAGAGAATGGCATCATTGAGTTTGCTCAGACCATCCATGGTGGCCCGCGCGCCACCCTGAATCACACCCAGCAGGTGGATATCGTCTTTATCTATATACACAGTCTCTGAATAGGTACCGGGCATAACCTGAATGGTATCTCCGGGCTGAGCCGCTTCAACGGCGGCCTGTATCGAGTCGCCATCATTAACCACATGTACCTGACCCTGCTCGGTGCGCAGTGCTACTGCGCCCTCAGCCTGCTGTTGGTCGGCCTGATAGCCACCGGCGTAACTGGCACCACCCATAGAACTGGTGATAACCGGGGCAGTATTATTATTGCTGCCCAGAATCCAGCCACCGGCAAAGGTAATAATCACAAGTACGATTTTGATTCTATTATTCATTATTGTTCTCCTGATCCACTGGTGAGATCATGTTTTCTTTTTTTGCATAACTTTCTAATGCAGCAACCCCGAGGGAACCTGCTCGGGGATTTTGGGCATAAAGCTTTCATCGCTCAATGCGCCCATAAAATCCACTAACCGATCCAGCTCAGTGGCGGTCAAATTGGGTTCGGAGATATGCCAGTGTAGCAATAACTCTTCACCCTCTGGCACGGCATGGCCGCGTCCCTTGGTATAAAACTCAGTAGCCTCACGCAATGTAGCAAATCTTCCGCTATGCATATAGGGCGCGGTAAGGGCGATGTTGCGCAGGGTTGGCACCTTAAAGCCGCCTCGTAACCGCTCAGCACCAAAGGTGGCTTGGGCACCAATATCTCTCGCCATGCCCTCAGGCTCCGGGGTACCGATAACAGCCACCTGCTGATTAGTAAACAGTGGCGGCGTATGGCACTGGGAACAGCGGGCCACAAATGAGCGGAATACATTGAGCCCTTCAAGTTGGTCAGGGTTAAGGGCTTTGCTGTCACCATGGGCATAGCGATCATAGGGGCTATTAAGACTAATTAATGAGCTCTGGAAGGCGGCTAGTGCGGTGGTGATATTGGCGATCACCAGTGCATCTTCTGAGCTGGGAAAGGCTTGGGCAAAAAGCCCTGGATAGGCTTCCACCTGATTGAGGTTGGCCAGCAACTGCTCTGGGTTGTTGCCCATTTCTATTTCGGAGAACAATGGCCCCAACGCCTGCTGTTCAAGATTATTGGCTCGGGCATCCCACAACAATGACTTAAGAAAAGCGCTGTTCCACAGGGTGGGAGCAGAGCGAGAATGCACCTGACCACTGGCACCCACACTGCGGGCCATACCATCACTAAAGCCCAGAGCCGGGTTGTGGCAGTTGGCGCAGGATAGATCTTTATTGCCCGACAGCACGGGATCAAAAAACAATAGTCTACCCAGGTCAATCTGCTGCGGACTAAAGCCATCGCGATGGTTGGGCAGAGCGGTTTTCAGGCCGCCCAGCCCCTGATCCTGCAATGAGTTATAAAATTGGTAGAGGTTGCGCAGCTGACATTGGTTGTTGCTGTCCAGAGCAAAGCTCGGCGGGCATTGATCATTCAGACTAAAGCCACTGGCCCAGGCATAGGGCGAAATCAATAGCACCGCCCAAAGCCCAAACAGGACTTTGGCTTTGCGATCGCTCTGTCTGCTGGGTCCGATCATCATTAGGGTAGAGGCGTTTCCGCGACTGCCCCTGAGTTGATTAAATCGTCGATAGCCCCATTATCCCAACCGAGCTCCGCCAGAATGCTGCGGCTATGTTGGCCTAGTAATGGGCTGGGTTCAGCCTGGGATGCCGCCGCGCCTTCGAATTGCACTGGTGGTGTGGGTACAGTGAGTTTGCCCATGGCCTCGGTGATATAGGTTTCAAGGGCGCCAATGGCCGCTATCTGTTCACTGGCTTCCAAGTTATCCCGCTTTACACAGGGGGCACAGGGTACATCTGCAGCGACCAGAACTTCCATTGCCGCTTT
>ERZ1048068.2772-NODE-2772-length-12049-cov-5.631149_pt1 | contig 12049 bp, 10 predicted proteins | sample MGYA00383098_ERZ1048068 | MGnify/ENA primary metagenome ERZ1048068 (study PRJEB29581, sample SAMEA5548368) | metagenome | biome: marine; feature: coastal; material: water | depth 1 m | study: Short-term variability in the microbial, nano- and picoplankton... | reverse complement strand
AATGCTTCACTTTGGCTGGGAGCGAAACGGCGTACTCGCTGCCGGCCTGACCAGCCTCTGTGCCCTGTGGTGGATATTTGAGCCTATTCCAATTCCAGCGACGTCCCTGATCCCTCTGGGCATTTTCCCCCTGCTCGGTATTCTCGATGGCAAACAGGTGGCCCAGGCCTATGGCGATCCACTGATTATCTTATTGATGGGTGGTGCAATGCTCTCCAAAGCCATGGAGAAGAGCGGTGCACATCGACGTATCGCACTGTATATGGTTAATTTGTTTGGCGGCCACGACCAGCGTCAACTGGTCTTCGGGTTTATGGTTGCTTCCGCACTCTTGAGTATGTGGGTTTCCAATACCGCCACCACGCTGATGCTCTTGCCGGTAGCCTATGCGGTGCTCGACAGTGCCCAGGGTGATAATGCTAAAAAGCTCGCCGTGCCGCTGTTTTTGGGTATTGCCTATGCAGCCAGTATTGGCGGACTGGGCACGCCCATAGGTTCACCGCCCAATGTTGTCTTCCTAAAAATTTATGGTGAGGCCACTGGCACTATTCCCAGCTTTACCCAGTGGATGCTGTGGGGGCTGCCTGTGGTCGTGATGCTGTTGCCTCTGGCGGGTTTCTGGATTACCAGGCATCTGGGTAAAACGGCGCCCCTGGAAATTCCCCAGGCCGGCATCTGGCGCAGTGAAGAGGTTAGAGTGTTAACTATCTTTAGCCTTACCGCGCTGGCCTGGATTACCCTGCGCGAACCCTTTGGTGGCTGGACAACATGGCTGGGGATGCCCACCGCTAACTATGCCGCAGTTGCGCTGACCGCCGTGGTGCTAATGTTTGTATTACCCAATGGCCATGGTGGCAAGCTGCTCGACTGGGAGTCAGCCTCGACCATTCACTGGGGTGTATTGCTATTGTTTGCCGGCGGTATCGCTATAGCCAAAGCCTTTGCGGTTACCGGGATCAGTGAGGCAATCGGTGAGTCTCTCTCCGGCGTTACGCGCCTGTCGATGATTGCGCTAATTGCTGTAGTGGCGCTGTCGGTGACATTTCTAACCGAGATCACCAGCAATACAGCCACTACAACATTACTGATGCCAATTCTTGCGGCCGCATCCCTTGGCGCCGGTTTTGACCCGGCACTGCTGATGCTACCCGCTGCCCTGTCCGCCAGCTGTGCATTTATGCTGCCGGTAGCCACTGCACCCAATGCCATTGTCTTTGGCAGCGGCAAGATAACGGTTGAGCAGATGGCTCGTGAGGGGGTCGTATTAAATCTGATGGGCGCGCTGGTTATTACAGCGGTGGTTTATCTCTGGCTGGGTTAGTTCTGAAGTAACACTTTGATATTGCTCGGCTGCAGAGTTTGGCTGCCGGCAAAAGAGAGCACCAGCGTTGCCATCTCGTCCCAGACATCCGCGCTGCGCATACCTTTAATGCCGCGATCTATGGCCCCAGCCTGACGCAGCAGCATACGCAGGTGTGCCGGTCGTAAACGTTTCAGTGCGCCGCGAAATAGTGGCATTCGCTTATCCCAGACACCGGATTTTTTTAGCGCCCAGTCGGCCTTTTCACCGCTGGCCACCAGTTCGCTGGCTTTAACCAGAATGCGCAATTCGCGGGTGATGGCCCAGAGCAGAGGGATTGCCTCTGTGCCTTCATTTTCCAATCCGCGCAGTGATTTGGCGGCGGATTGGGCATCGCCGAGCAGAATCTTGTCGACAAATTCAAAGATATTGTAGCGTGCGCTGTCAGTCACTACTGATGACATGGTGGTGCCATCCACGGCACCTTCGGGGGCGAGTAATTTCAGCTTTTCAATTTCCTGCACTGCCGCCAGTAAGTTGCCCTCAACACGATCGGCAAGAATCTGCACCGCCTCTTGATTGGCGTTGATATTCGCCGCCCTGAGGCGCTGACTAATCCAGCGCGGCATTTGATTGGCATCCACTGGCCAGACCTGAATATGGGCGCCAGCGGCTTCCAGTGTTTTTAGCCACTTGCTGTTTTTGGCTGTTTTTTCCAGCTTGGAAAAGATAATCAGCAACAGGTTGTCGGGACTGGGGTTGGCGCAGATTTCCGCCAGGGCCTTGACGCCTTTATCGCCGGGCTTGCCGCCAGGTATGCGCGCTTCAATAATTTTTTTATCCGAGAACAGCGACATAGCATTGAGTTCGTTGACCAGCGGATCCCAGTCAAACTGTTTCGCATTGCCCTCAAAGTGGAATAGTTCGCGCTCGGTAAAACCCTGCTGCCGTGCTGCTATACGGATCGCATCGGCACATTCCTGGGAAAGCAGAGGCTCATCACCACTGACCACATAGACCGGCAAGAGCGGGTTTTTAAGATGAGCCTGAAGTTTTTCCGGATAAATTTTCATCGGTTATGGGCTGTCTGGGTTTTGCTCATTATTGCGGGTGGGCAATACCTTTAAGCGATTGAGAATCTGTCGAACAATCTCCTCGCGCATTTCCACTCTGACCTGCCGCTCTTCATTGTCAGAGGAGAGGATATCGCTCTCTTCAATTTCATAGCTGCGCTCAACCGAGGCGGTTAGCAGACTGGTCAGCGGTGTACCGGCCGGGTCAGTAATTAGAAAGTCGACATCTTCGTTGAGCTGATACTCCGCTGCGCGGGCACTGGCATTCAGCGTGCTGATGCGCCGGTTCTCACGAAAGTCGACAATGACTACGGCGTAATTGGCTTCGGCGGCACTCGAGACAACATCGACACCGTAGACGTCCAGCGCGCGGGTCAGTTCGCTGACGAAGATATTGTCCGCTGCCTGGGTCGCAATATGCAGGCTGCCAATGCTTTTGGGTACCACCTGAGCATCGCGGAGCTGCCAGCCACAGGCGGACAGCAGCACAACGATCACGGCGAGTAATAGTTTTTGCAATGTGAAGTGCATCATAGAGTGCATCTTAGGGCAGTTTTGCCCAAGCCCGCTTTTAGTTAGCAACTATATTAACCAGTCTTCCCGGAACCACAATGATTTTTCGGATTGTCGTGCCCTCGGTAAAGCGCTGAACATTGCTGTCTTCAAGGGCCAGTTTTTCCACATCATCTTTGGCTGCATCCGCAGCCACCTGGATTTTTCCGCGCACCTTGCCGTTGACCTGGACTACCATCTCGATAGAGCTGCGCACCAGCGCCGACTCATCCAGGGTTGGCCATGCAGCATCCGCAACCGCTTCTCGATTACCCATAGCCGACCACAGGCGGTGGCAGATATGCGGTGCAATGGGTGACAGCAGCAAAATAGCGCTGGTTAGTGCTTCATGACGCACGGCCAGACTCTGGGGCTGATCGTCATTGAGCCTGGAGACTTCATTTAACAGCGCCATCACGGCAGCAATGGCGGTATTGAAAGTATTGCGACGACCGAAGTCATCGTTGACCTTGCTGATGGTTTCATGGGTCTTGCGACGCAGGTCTTTTTGCTTGTCGTTGAGACTGGCAGTGTCGAGAGGTTCAACTGCACCGGACTCAAGGTGAGCGTGAACCATAGTCCACAGTTTGCGCAGGAATCGGTGTGCGCCGGCAACACCATCGTCACTCCATTCAAGCGTCTGTTCCGGGGGTGCGGCAAACATGGTGAACAGACGCACCGTGTCGGCACCGTGTTTATCGATCGCTGTCTGCGGATCGACACCATTATTTTTCGACTTCGACATCTTGGTTACGCCGCCGCTGTGAACCTCCTCACCGCTGGCAGTTTCAGTGGCCTTGATGGTGCGGCCTTTGTCATCGCTCTCGACAGTGACATCCAGTGGTGACAGCCACTCTTTGCGTCCGCCATTATCTTTGTAGAATGACTCGGCCAATACCATGCCCTGACAGAGCAGGCTCTTAAACGGCTCGCTGCTGCTAACCAGGCCTTCATCGCGCAACAGCTTGTGATAAAAACGCGCATACAGCAGATGCAAAATCGCGTGCTCAATACCGCCAACATATTGATCCACTGGCAGCCAGTAATCGGCGCGCGCAGGATCGAGCATGGCGCTGTCCAGATCGGGGCAGGTGAATCGCGCGTGATACCAGGAGGATTCCATAAAGGTATCGAAGGTATCGGTTTCTCGCTCAACATCCTGGCCGTTTAGTTGATCTTTTTTCCACTCGAGGTCGGCCTTAATCGGCGACTGAATGCCATCCATTTCCACATCCGTGGGCAATACCACTGGCAGTCTGTCCAGGGGCACGGCAATCTCACCGCCATCGGCCAGGTTGAACATTGGGATAGGTGCGCCCCAGTAGCGCTGGCGGCTGACACCCCAGTCACGCAGGCGGTAGTTAGTGGTTACTGACCCGTGGTTAGCTTCCTCGAGAGCGGCGGCAATTGCCTCGAAGGCAGCGTCAAAATCCAGGCCGTTGTACTTGCCGGAATTAATCAGCAGACCTTTGCTTACAAAGGCTTCAGTACTGATGTCGCAGTCTTCACCCGCAGCTGGCGCAATCACCTGCTTAATATCGAGCTGATACTTTTGCGCAAACTCAAAGTCACGCTGGTCGTGGGCGGGAACCGCCATCACCGCGCCAGAGCCGTAATCCATCAGCACATAGTTGCCGACCCAGACCGGGACAGTCTCGCCAGTCAATGGATGCACCGCAGTGATGCCGGTATCCATGCCGCGTTTCTCCATGGTTGCCATCTCGGCCTCGGAAACCTGTTGGGTTTGACAGTCGCTGATAAACGCAGCCAGTGGAGGGTTGTTTTTCGCCACTTCAAGAGCGATGGGGTGCTGGGTGGCCAATGTTAAATAAGTTACGCCCATCAATGTATCTGGTCTGGTGGTATAGACCTCAAAGCTCTGGTGCCCGGCAACCGCGGCAGACAGGTCAAAGGTCATAGTGACCCCGCGACTCTTGCCAATCCAGTTGCGCTGCATGGTCTTGACCTGCTCGGGCCAGTGCTCTAAGTCATCGAGGTCATCCAGTAACTGTTCGGCGTAGTCGGTGATACGAATAAACCACTGGGGAATTTCCTTGCGCTCAACCGGGCTGTCACAGCGCCAGCAGCAGCCGTCAATCACCTGCTCATTGGCCAGCACTGTGGCATCGTGGGGACACCAGTTAACCGCACTGGTTTTTTTGTAGACCATGCCTTTTTCGTAGAGCTTGGTAAAAAACCACTGCTCCCACTTGTAGTAATCCGGCTCACATGTCGCCAGCTCGCGGGACCAGTCAATGCCAAAGCCCAGCGATTTCAGCTGCGCCTTCATGTAGGCAATGTTCTCATGGGTCCATTTTGCCGGTGCGGTTTTATTTTGAATGGCGGCATTTTCAGCCGGCAGGCCAAAAGCATCCCAGCCCATGGGATGGAGGACATTTTTGCCCTGCATGCGCTGGTAGCGCGCGATCACATCGGTGATGGTGTAGTTGCGCACATGACCCATATGCAGTTTGCCGCTGGGGTAGGGGAACATCGCCAGGCAGTAAAACTTTTCCCGATCGGGATCTTCGCTGACTTCAAAGGTCTTGTTGTCGCTCCAGTACTGCTGGGCTTCGCGCTCTAATTCGGCGGGATGGTAATGCTGATCCATGGTCATCGAGATTCACTGCTTATGAGTTTAAAAATAGCCGTGAATTATAGGGTAATAGTCACCTGTATAGATAGGTTTTGGTTGGTACACTTAAACTGAGTTAAGCAGGAATGAACAGAGCTGTTGAATTGCCTCGCGAGCGCTCAAAGCTCAAGCCGGAGTAATTTATAAGCGAGGCCACGTTAAGGGGTCTATACAGCAGGAAGTGGCTTGAAAATCATTAACCAGAATATAATCAATATTGTTGCGAAAGCAGGAACACCTAGTGAAGTCCATAACCGCATCATTTTCTTGAGCTTAGGGTCAATGGCCAGCCAGCGATGACCAATCGCCTCATTAAAGTAAAGTTTTCTCGGTGACATCCATCCGTACTGATCGATCCATTTACCTTTTGAAAACACACTGAATGGGTGACCTGTATAGGAGAGAATGCCTCTAACTGTAGCCTCGCCTCGATCAGCTTTATTTCCGGGAGCTATTGCAAAGTCTATTTTGTCAAGACGTGAAAATTGATCAATAAAGCTATCGATAACCGTTGATGAGAGTCCAGGTACTGAGCTTGCTCCCGATATAATTAACAGGCCATTCTTGAGGGCCCTCTCGTTAAGATAGGAGATATCGCAGACAAAACGACGATCATCGGATAGATCAATGTAGTGACTTTTGTTGGCAATACATGCTTCAGCAACCCTATAGTTTTGTCCTCGAAATGGGCCGCCGGTATGTATTACAAGATTAGGTGATAATGCACTAAGATCATCAGAAAACTGTGAGTGGTTAATATCGAGAGCCACTGCCTCCAGCAAGCCACTAGTTTCTTTCAGGCTTAGTTCGCTGCATAATTGCCGGGCTTTATTTACATTTCGTCCTGCTATGAGGATAGTAATGTTATTCAGTGCGGATAAACGTTCAGCAATTCGCTTGCCAAAATTGCCATATCCGCCAAGGACTAATACTCTAGATATTGCCGCAACAAAATACTTTAGTTTTTCTAGTCATTGCTTGGCTTTATTTTCCATTCGTTTAATTTTTTCTTGATAAGAACTTCAACCTCTTGGTAATACAAGTTATTTTCGCCATTTAAGTGGTATTTAATAGCGATAGGTTCTGGTGAAAGATGTTTGCGATACTCACATCGTTTATAGGGCACAGATTGAGGATAAAGATCGTGGGATGCTTGCCTGCACTTTGAACTGTCAGTATTTACCATCTCTTTTTCTCTTTTCTCCGTTAATACCTCAACTGTAACCACAACATTTTGCTCAAAATAATTTTCCATAGCGATAAAACCTTGAATATTTTCCTCGGCATATGTTGAGGGCAGCCGGAATAAAAAGTAGTTGGTTTCGATGGGAGGTATTTTGAGGGTCTTCCATATGTCAGCTGCGACAAACTCTCGAGGCAGCAAAAAAGAATCGATGCTTGTCGTAATTGTAATCGGTTTTGTGGGTTGTTCTTTTGCAGAAGATATTAATGACATTCCAAGCAATAAAATAAACAACCCCTGATAAATTATTAGTTGTATATTAGCGGTCATTGGTCGCCTTTCTGTCAATTATCCAAGAATTTATTTCACTGGCTAAAACTGAAAGAACAGATTCGCGGACTGTTAAATTTTCACTTGAAAGAAAAATATAAAAGAAAATATCATCCGCTGCTTTTTTATTAAGGGAGCACTTTGTATATACCTTAGCACCTCTTATGATTCCATTGGTACGACGGCATATGTAAGGGCGCCACTGTGTTTTTTCTGGGTAGGGTAACTTCTGGTTAGGGAGGATTTTCGCTAAAAACCATTGTTCGTGATCATGATCGGAGCTAGGTTTGTAAGGTATCGGTTGAATTATATGAAGCCCTGTATTGGGTTCTTTTTTATCTGTAATCACACGATTATTGTATGCCCCTCTTTTGTACCACAGATCCATAAATACTGGGCTCGCTCTAGCGGAGTCACGGATTACTTGTTCGCCCACAGAAATATTGGCTATGCTGCCCTGAAAGCCATTATTAATAATAGGTTGATAACCATCGACACGAGCGGACAGCCAAGCCGCAGAAAAATGAGCTAAAAAAACATTTTCACTTTTATGCTCACTAGTAAAAGTCTGGCTGTTGGATTGCAAAGAGGCTAGATGTTCGACTGGAACGGCGAAGGTTTTTCCTCCCACTATTAGTTCAACCACCTCTTGTGCCATTGAAGATTTTGGCTTATCGAGTTTAGCATCACATGCGGTTACGCCGATGCCAACTGCTGCCATGAATATTAAGTTTATTACTCGCAACTTGGACACCATATAAACTTGGTTTTCTCTGCTTCAGAGCTTGTACCAGTTAATGGAGCGCCGCCAAAAGTACGTGGCGGCAACCCGAAGATGGCGAATACTTGAAAATGGTAGGTTGCAACATCTGATGCTCTTAATTTTCCTAGAATTCCAAAGGTATCACTCTGTACTGCATCAGCATGTGCTTCCATCATATCGATCCCTATCGAAGTTAAGGAAACTGTTTGTCCATAATCATCGGCAAATAGTAGGGTACGTTCATTGGCAATACAGCCCAAAATATAAGCGTTGTCGACTACATTAACTCCCATTGGACCCATCGGATCTTTGCTGTCATTAAATCGTGAAAGCCAAAAATTGCGGCGTGCATTGTTATTTGCTCCGGAGGAGTAACTAAGCTGGCTGCTTGTGATAGAAAAGTTTTGTGATCCACTATGAGCAACTTTGGGTGTTCTAAATGGATTTCCTGTAGATGGCAATGGTGCTTGTCCTGTGAGCAGCTGATCTGTGCAGTTTTGTAGCCCTGTTATTCCATGTGAAACCTCTTCACCGACTATTTGAGACCCGGAGGATATACACTCAGCTACACCGGCTTCACCGCATAAGTCACTTAAGATCACCCAAATCTTCGAAATCGCCTCCTCAATAGCATTTTGATTATCAAAGTCCGGCCGATCCTCACCCAAATCAATGCCTAGTATAGTGCCGAAAATATCATAAAGAATTTCTGCTGCATTTCGAAAATCACTATCTGTTGAGGCCTGCTCTAATTCATTCCAGGTGAAAGAAAAATTCAGCCCCTCTTGAGTTACAAAGTTAGAGTCATAGCCTGGCACTGTGACGCTGGCGTATTCGTACCAACATCCATATACAAAGCTTTCGTAGAAGTAATCGTAGTAGAAACCACAGACTAAAATTGGATATGGAACTTGAACTTGAACCATATACTGATCAAAGTATTCGGGATTTGAGAAATTGCCAGCTATATTAGTCATTGTTTTATTAATGTAGCTTCCCAAAGAAGTCACTGCGCTTGCCTGACCGTTAGATGGGTTGGCGCTGGAGAAAACCATTTGGTTGGCTACCCCGGGGATGTGGTTACCTATATCTTTAACCACCAAATCAATATAGCCATCAATATTAAAATCTGCAGATCTGATATCGACATTAATGATTGGCCAGCCGGAGGCAGTGGCTTTTTGAGAGGCGTTGGCTGATAGTACAGAGAATGTCTTGTCTGCCAGCTGAGTTAGGATCGTTTCATATAAAACACCGTTATTTGATGTGCCGCCAGATGTGCGTTTGATATATAGATCCTGTAAACCATCTGCGTTTATGTCGCCCTTTCTCGCTTCGTAAATATATGTTAACTGGGTGCTATAGGCCATATCTGAGGGAGCGCCGCCCGAAACCGTAACAGTTATAGCTGAACTCCATATGACGAAAAATGGAATAGGATAGGAATAGTAGCTGTCATGAAGTTGGGCCACTCTGTACTGATATGTCCCATTAACTTTGTCTGTAAAGTCAATACTTCCCAGAGGCTCAGAATCAGTTATTGGTGTCCAGGCACCATCGTTGATTTTTTCTTCTAGCCATGTGGCCAGCACAGGATAATTTGTACTATTGTTGTAAGTAATAGTGTAATTACCGCCATTCTGATCGCCAGATGCTGCAGGTGGACTGATTGCATTCGCATTAAGTGAAAAGAGTGATATCAACAGCAAAACAAAAAATGTTGTAAGTGTTGTAAATTTATTCTGAATCTCCATGACTTGCGCTCCTTGCAGCAGGGTAGATCTGTTCTAATTAGTTATTGATGGTATTGGTTTGGGGTGTAAGAACCTGTGGGCGATTATTTTTGACTTGGTGACTTGAGGATCCTAATAATTGCCTGGTTATGTCATCCCCTAGCTCAAGAGATAACTGATTCCAGTGGTTGCTGGCCGCCTCCCGGATCATTTGGAGACCTATTTCAGGGTTGTCTTGCTTGATGCGAATCCCATTCATTAATGTCTCGCGTGCATCTAAAGCGATTGTGTAGACTTTCATAAGTTGTTGATCATCCAGTTTCAGATGCATTGCTTTCTGTTGCAATAGGTGGAACTCTGGATCAATTGCTGTCATGACTTTTAGGGTCCTCTCAGGCCCTAAAATACCTTCCAGATCTTCGCGATAATCAATCAAAGTCTTTATTGACAGCATGTTTTCATTGGGTTTACCAACCAAGGGGCCTATTTCTAGATCAGCAAGTAGTTGGTATGTTTTGCGAAATTCTTTTTCATTAAAAGCAACACTGCTGTGACGCAGTTGATTGGAGAGAGGAGACATGCGTAAGCCATATTCCAGGGCAGAGGCCTTGCTCAAAACAGCTCTGACATCTAAGTATGATGGCTGGGATACAGAGGGAAGTTTTGTTGAGTTTGCGCCTCGACTATTAGAATTTAACAAGAATCTTTTCTGCTTTTTCGTCGCTAGGTTTACCTGATGTTCCACCTGAAGCCTTTGTAGCTCAATTTGCTCCTGCGGCAACAAAAAAGGGAATTGAGCCTGAAGGGGGCGAAATACACTTTTAAATGGTGGTTCATCCCATGCGGATATGCCAAATAGGGCAACCAGTTTTTCTCTGATTGCTTGCTGATTAACTAACCGTTGACGAATTAATGCCGACGTTGATTCATTTGTGGCTTTCCAGTAAGGATCACTCTTTTTAGAGATCACAGAGCCTTGGTTATCTTCAAGTTCTTTAATAAGTAATTGTTTTGATTGCGTATGTGATAGGCCTAAAGCGAGTAATTCGTGATAATAGGTTTTGTAATCAAAGGAAGACTCAAGCACAGGTGTATTCGTTAGCGCTTCAGAGTCAGTTGGGTAATTGGCTGATGCAGGGGTTGTCAACCCAGAATTTTTTTTAAAATATAAATTAAAACCCAAAGCTAAATTGAGAATTATTGAAAGTAATAATATTACAGAAAATTTCATATCCGTATGGTTCCTTGTAAACATCCATATTTACGTACGGGGGACACGTTAGGGGAAATTATAAATTGTGGCAATAGTACAAATGTATTAGTAGAGACATTTTCCGCTGCCTATAGACATAACTTATTGCGGTGCGGCTGCTGCTGAAAAGTCAGCTTGATGACATCTCTTCGATTCCCAGCTCCTGCAGTTTGTCGGCCATATCCTCAGCAGAGGTGGCGGGATTGATTTGGGTGTCGATAAAAAGAATTTTTCCATCTTTGCCAATATAAAAAGTATGACGCTTGGGGACCCCGTAAAAGGCTAGCACATCATAGGCTTTGGCCGTCTTTTTTGAGGGATCGCTGAGCAGCGGGAAGTCGGCTTTGGTCTCTTTGGCAAAGCCCTGGTTATCTTCCAGTGAGTCGACACTGGCCATAAAGTAGGCGACTTCGAGGCGCTTTAGCAGATGACCGTTTTGTGCCAGGGATTTGCACTCAATGGTGCAGCCTCGGGTGTAGGCCATGGGATACCAGGCGATCACTACTGCTTGTTGATCTCTGTACTGGCTGAGACTGTAAGTTTTACCATCGGTGGCTTTGAGCAGAAAATCGGGTGCCTGATCGCCCACTTGCAGGGCCGAGGTCGAAACAGAGATAGATGCCAATAGTGCTGACAGGATCAATTTTATCTGGATTTTCATGGTTGGCCTCTCATGCGGCAGCTGTTCGTTGTCTGACTATTAACCCTCCGCAGATAAGCAGGGACAGGATCACTATTGGCCAGGAGCCGGTTTGTGAAAATAATGTCTGCCCGGTGCGGGGTGCAATAAAACCGGCTAACGCTCCGGCACTAAATTGTTCAATGCTTGCGGTGATTTCGCCGCGGTGGTCAACCAGTGCAGTTACGCCATTGTTAGTACCGCGCATCATCGGCTTGGCATTTTCCAGGGCGCGCATTTGCGCCATCTGCATATGCTGGCGCGGCGCAATTGAGCGTCCAAACCAGGCGTCATTGCTGACCGTTAATAGCATGGTGGCCTCTCCGGCCATAGCGGCTACCAGATTGGGGTAAACAATCTCATAGCAAATTGCCGTGGCTACTTTCTCCCCTGCAATGTCAAAGGGTGGCTGGTTGGGGTCACCCAGCGAGAAAAATGACATCGGCAGGTTAAAAAACCGAATCAGACCACGCAGTTGAGCTGCAAAGGGCACGTATTCACCGAAGGGCACTAATCGTGTCTTGTTGTATTGGCCGCGATTCTCACCCA
>ERZ1048068.2770-NODE-2770-length-12052-cov-10.049262_pt1 | contig 12052 bp, 10 predicted proteins | sample MGYA00383098_ERZ1048068 | MGnify/ENA primary metagenome ERZ1048068 (study PRJEB29581, sample SAMEA5548368) | metagenome | biome: marine; feature: coastal; material: water | depth 1 m | study: Short-term variability in the microbial, nano- and picoplankton... | reverse complement strand
TGTCACAACCTCGAGCTAGGGGCGTTACGCCCTGTTAATACTGAATTTGGCGCGTCGTCGCCAAGCAAAAGCACTGAGCCCAGCTCGGCACCTTAGGTGGCGCTTAATTACTTGGATTGAGTATTATTTCAAGCCCCAAACGGCGCAGATCCTATATATTTCCTGCGATTTTTCAAAAAACTCTACAAACCTCTGTTTCATCATGCAGTTACTGGAGCTTATCCTTCAAGCCTGCCAGCACGGAAAAGGGTCTGGCCGCCTCATCGGTCAGTGGCGTCACTCCGGGCGGGGCAAATTCGGCAGTTTTGAGCTCGGCCCCTTCGGCGCGGGGATAATCGGGCAAGGCAAGTGATAGCGCTTCTGAAAACACCCGTGCGAGGTCAATGACATCTTCCAATTGTTCTTCACTGTCATCCTCTGGAATTTCATGCTCGGGGCCCGAATGGCTCAAGGTGATCGGAGACTTACGGAAATTGCGGACAACTGGCGTGTCGATACGGCTGCGCACCGGGGCGAGGGTCAGGCTGCAGGCCTGCTCCACCGTCGCGCCCAATTCGCCCGACAGCCCCCAATCGCCCTTTCCGATGGGCAGAATTACTCCGGAAAACTTAATTTTTCGAAGGCTAAGCAGTTCCAATTGCTCGATAATCTCGGAAATCTCCGCCTCTGAAAGTGTCAGATCGAAGTTTACGCCTCTGTTTTGCACCAGGTGTTTTAACTCGAGGCGTGGGTGAGCATGGTTTGGCCGCATCTGCGCTCCATTCTTGAATTCATATTTAGGCTTCGATAGCATAGTCATAATTGGCGAGGGCTATTCTCGCAAGACAACAGGGACACTCATGCTAAATAAAACAAAGACCACTGTGGTAGGGTTCTGTCTTTTCGCGGCCATATCTTGTACGCCGGTCTACCGCAACCATGGCTACACGCCGTCCGAAGCGCAGCTGGCGAATCTTGTGGTGGGCGTGGATACGCGGGCAACGGCAGAGGAAACTCTGGGCGTGCCCACGATTTCTGACACAGAAACAGGCCGGCTCTATTATATTTCAAGCCGCTGGCGGCATTATGGCATGAACCCGCCCAAGCCTATTTCCCGCGATATTGTGGCCGTCGCGTTGGATTCGGCCGAGGTTGTGACAAACGTCAGCCGTTACAGCCTTGAGGATGGCGAGATTGTGGCTCTGACGCGGCGCGTGACCGACGGCGGTACGGAAGAAATTTCCTTCCTGCAGCAATTGCTTGGCAACATCGGACGCTTCGATGCCAGCGACATTTTGAGCGAGCCTTAATCTGCTGCATCCCTGTGGAACGTGAGCGCAACGCCGTTCATACAATACCGCAAGCCAGTCGGCGCCGGCCCATCGGGAAAGACATGGCCCAAATGCGCAGAGCAGGTTGCGCAATGCACCTCTGTGCGTGTGGAGAACCACGAATTATCAATGCTTTCGCCAATTGGTGCACCCGCCATGGGTTGGGTAAAGGAGGGCCATCCCGTACCGCTGTCAAATTTATCATCTTGTGAAAACAAGGTTGCGCCGCAGCAAACGCAGGCATAATATCCCGCCTCTTTTGGAAAGTTGTCGTGGCTGAAAGCCCGCTCTGTGCCATGCTTGCGCGTGACCTTATAGGCCAGTGGAGACAGCATTTCCTGCCACTCGCGATCCGTTTTTTCGATATCAGCCATAGAACCTCCAAACAGTTTTGCCCCATGATACGCATTTAACTGTAGTGCACCAGCCGATTGCGCAATATAATACTGTTATTATTTTACAAATGGATAGTCATGGATCATGGGGCGCCCAGAGCTTCAATTCCAAAATTTTACCCGCGGTGGTCTTAAGGTCGAGCTGTGCCAATCGGCTCGGAGCCTTGGGCAGCTGTGGCAATTCCGCAATGCGATTTTTCGCGGGGGGATGCTGGGGGATGACCGTGATATTTGGGATGAGACTTACTTAAACTTTTGCATTAAAAACATTGATAAAACTGAAAATTTAAGTTGTTTTCGGCTTGGAATTTTTCCGAGCGGGGCGGCCGCAGTGCACGGATATTCTGCGCAATTTTTCGATCTGTCACCGCTGCGCGTATTTGACAGGCCCGTGCTGGAATTGGGGCGTTTTGCCATTGATCCACAGAGGGGAAATTCGGATATTTTTCGCCTGGCCTGGGGCGTTGTCACGCAGCTGGTCGATCAAAACAATGTGTCATTTCTCTTTGGGTGCAGCTCATTTGTAGGCACATATCCCCAAGCACATAGCGCGGGTTTTCGCTATCTTTGTCGTCACAGGCATATTGCACCGCACAGTTGGCGCCCTGTCTTTCATGGCGGTTATCGATTGGCGCAGGCATTGGAGGATCACAAGGACGGTGGTGCGCCCAATTTGCCGCCGCTTTTGCGGGCCTATTTGGGACTTGGTGGAAAAGTGAGCGATCACGCGGTCATTGACCCGGATTTGGGGACCACATTGCTCTTTACTGGTTTGAATGTGGCACAAGTTCCACAAAAAAGAGCGCAGCGTTTGCGCGCAATCTTCGCCGCGCATTGACGCCGCGGCCGTGAGCGCCTAGCTGCTGCCTATGGCACGTGCACCTTTGATCCAACTTTCCGATATATCGCTGACCTTTGGCGGTCACCCGATCTTTTCCGATCTCGGCTTCGTCGTTCAGACGGGCGATCGTCTCTCGTTGGTGGGACGAAATGGATCAGGTAAATCTACTTTGATGAAGGTCATGGCCGGGTTGGTTGAGGCCGATACTGGACATCGGGTGATCCCGCCCGGCGTCAGCGTCGGCTATATGGAACAAGACCCCGATTTGTCACAGTTTGAGACTCTTGGGGATTTTGCCCTTTCGGCGCTTGATGTCTCTGAGCATTATAAGGTTGAGATTGCCGCGGAAGGGTTGAAGTTCGATCCAGATCGTCCGGTGAAAACCGCCTCCGGCGGTGAGCTGCGGCGGGCGGCTTTGGCCAAGCTCATGGTGGAAGATCCCGAGCTGATGCTTCTGGACGAGCCGACCAACCATCTTGATATTGAAGCAATTTCCTGGTTAGAAACCACTTTGCGCGAAAGCCGAAATAGTTTTGTTGTGATTTCCCACGACCGGGCCTTTTTAACCGCTCTAACCCGCGCGACCCTGTGGATCGACCGGGGCGCGGTGCGCCGCCTTGAGCAAGGGTTTGGAAGTTTTGAAGCCTGGCGCGACAAAACCTGGGAAGAAGAAGATCAACAAAGGCACAAGCTCAATCGCAAGATCAAAGCGGAGGCCCGTTGGGCGGTGGAGGGCATCTCTGCCCGGCGCAAACGCAACCAAGGGCGCGTGCGGGCCTTGGGCGAGCTGCGGGCCGAGCGGGCGGCGCAAATCAACCGGCAATCCACGGCCGCTATGGCGTTTGATTCGGGTCAAAAATCTGGGGCAAAGGTGATTGAGGCCAAAAACCTGGATCTGGCCTTCGGTGAATTGGAGATTTTGAAAGATTTTTCACTGACGGTTCAGCGCAAAGATCGCGTGGCGCTCGTTGGCCCGAATGGGGTTGGCAAGACCACTTTGATCAAAACGCTTTTGGGGGAACAGGCCCCTGACCGGGGCAGCGTGAAGCTGGGCACAAACCTGCAAATTGCGGTATTTGACCAAGGTCGTAAGAAGCTGGATCCTGATCTTAGCCTTTGGGAAGCGCTGACCAGCGATCCGACCATGGCGGTCTCTGGCCGGTCCGATCAAATTATGGTGCGGGGCACTCCGAAACATGTGGTCGGCTATCTTAAAGATTTTCTATTTGCCGAAGAGCAAATGCGCGCGCCAGTTCGGGCGCTGTCAGGGGGAGAAAAAGCGCGGCTCTTGCTGGCCCGCCTGATGGCACAGGAAAGTAACTTATTGATTCTCGATGAGCCGACCAATGATCTTGACATTGAAACCTTAGATCTGCTGCAAGATGTTCTGGGCGATTATGACGGCACGGTCTTGCTGGTTAGCCATGACCGTGATTTTCTCGACCGCGTCGCCACCACAACCATCGCGTTAGAGCCCGGTGGCAAGGCCACTGTCTATGCAGGCGGCTGGAGCGATTATCAGGCCCAAAAACCCAGCGCCGCGGACCGCAAAACGGCCAAACACGCGACGAAACAATGCACGACGAAGGTTAAGATGGAGACGGCAGAGGTGAAAACGTCCCTGTCTTTCACGGAAAAACATCGTTTGGAGGCTTTGCCAGCTGAAATTGCCCGCATTGAAGCTGAGATTGGTAAATTAGAAGAGTTCCTAGGTCAGCCAAATCTCTTTACCGAGCAGCCGGTAAAATTCAACAAAGCCACCGCGCTTTTGCTCGAGCGGCAGGAGGCTTTGGCGGCGGCTGAAGCGCAATGGCTTGAGCTGGAGGAAAAAGCGGGCGGATAAATAAACCGCCCGCAAGAGACCGTTTAATTCAGATGAATTTTGAAGCGCTGGCGAATCTGCGCGTCCACCTCCGGCGGCAGTGCGGCCGGTGTTGGAGCCGCAATCAAAGCCTCTTTTCGCGCCACCGCCTGTTCGATGAGGTCCGGCCGATCTTTCTCCTGCCATTCTTTGGGGGAACTGCGATCTGCCAAAACCGGGTAGATATACTCAGTTTGCATCAAGGATAGGGTTTGATCAGAGCCCAGATAATGACCCGGCCCGCCCAAACAGGTCGCGCGCATGGTCTCGAGACCCACCGTGTCTTCACTGACCTCAATGCCGCGCACGCAGCGCATCGCCTGTCCCAGCAAATCATCGCCTAAGATAAGAGATTCATGACAAAATCCCAGAAGAGATGCATGCATACCTGCCGCTTCATAGACCATATTCAATCCGGTCAGTCCGGCCATGACATTTGACATGGCCTGCTCCCATCCCGCTTGCATATCGGGCAGTTTGGCATCGGCAATGCCGGCCGCCGCGCCGCCGGGCAGGCCGTAGTAATGGTGCATTTGCGCACAGCCGGCCGTGAGCAGGGCCTGCTCGCCGGATCCGCCGGACATAGCCCCCGTGCGCAGATCCGAGACAAAGGGCCAGGTTCCAAATATGGCCGGATGACCGGGTTTGATCGCATTGACATAGACCAGCCCCGCCAAACATTCGGCAACCGCTTGCACAATCGCGCCGGCGATTGGCGCCGGGGCGGTGGCGCCTGCTTGCCCGGCACTGAGCAGCAAAATAGGCATGCCGCCTGCAATACATTTCTCCATAACCTGGCAGCTTTCGGTCGCGAATTTCATCGGTGGCACGACGAAGCAATTGGAATTGGACACAAAGGGGCGCTCGCGCCATTTGTCCTCACCGCCAGCAATCATATGCAGCATTTCAAAGGCATCATCGACAAAATCAGGCTCTGTAAAGGAGGTGCCAATGTGTTTTTCCGTGCCGGTGGCGCAGGCGTATATCGTGTTGAGGTCCATCTCTCGATTGTCGAGAATATCGCGGCAGACCATGGGTCTTTGCACGAAATGGATATTGTCCAAATGCTCCACAATTCGCGCGGCATTGTGCAAATCGCGGACGGTGGATTCGCGGTAGCTGCGGGTTTGTACGTCGACCATATGCACCGCAGCCCCTGCGGTGCCGTAATGGACCTTTTTTTCGCTAAGGTGCAGATCATGTTTCGGATTGCGCGCGCTAAGCGTGATCTCGCGATTGGCTTTGGCCAGCATATCTTCGATCAAGGCACGGGGGTAGCGCAAGCGGCCATCCTCCCCAAGAATAGCGCCGGCGCCGACCATAATATCAATGCCCGACTGCGGCGCATCGGCCAGACCAATCTCTTCAAGGGCGGTGAGTGCCGCCTCATTGATGCGCTCCATATCCAATTGCGTGAGTGGTTTATAAGTGCCGCCTTGCATGCCGGGGCGGACGGGACGCATCGCATCGGAGAGGGGCGCAGCTCTGGCCGCTTTACGCGCAGCCCGGCCACCAGCGCGGCGGTTTTGGGTATCTGTCATGGGGAAATCCTAAGAGTGGTGTTGAGAGTAACTAAGCAGGCCCGTTTAGAGCCCTGGCCGCCCGCGCGCCGCACGTCCTCGGCTCGCCCCAATCGTGCGCACCGTAAGGGTGAAGACCCAGCTCACTGTCTTAAATCTCGAAATCATGCTTTAGAGTGAAAAACTCCAAACCGACAATCTTTTCCATTTGCGACTTATGGTTCAAAAACGTCTTTTGTTTTCGCAAATTTCAGCGGCAAAGGACAATAAAACCGTGAGTGCTTCGGAAAATTGGTCATCGGCAACGGTCATGGCCACGCGGATGTGACCGGCGGCGGCCTGACCAAAGCTCTCGCCAGGCATGACGGCAATTTGATGTGCATCGAGCAAAGCATGGGCAAAGGCCTCACCGCTCAGCCCGGTGGTACGCATGTCCAGCATCAGATACATCGCCCCCGAGCAAGGCACAGCGCGCACAAGATTTTGCTGCGTGAGCAGATCAAGGGCGATGCGCCGTCGCCGCCGAAAGGGCGCGGCCACCTCATCCTCTAACTCTTGGCCCTGGGAGAGTGCAAATTCTGCCGCATCTTGAATGAAGCCCGGCACCCCATAGGTGGTGTGGGTGGCGAAATTGGTCAGATACTCGATCACAGGCACCGGCCCACAAATCCAGCCAATCCGGCTTCCGGTCATGGCGTGGCTCTTTGACATCGAACCAATCACCAAAGTGCGCTCTTGCATGTCAGGCAGACTTCGCGGGCTTATGTGTTCACCCTGCCAGACTTGGGTGTCGTAAACCTCGTCAGAGATGAGCCAAAGATCATGGGTGATACAGGTTTTTGCGATGGCCTGCCAAGTTGCGCGGTCATAAACCACCCCGGTTGGATTGTTGGGTGAATTGACCAGCAAAGACCGCGCGCCTTTGGCCGCGGCCTCAAGATCGGCCGCGCGCGGCTGGAAATCATGCGCCGGATCGCAAGGGATTGCACGATCCACAGCGCCAGTGCCGCGGAGCGTACCGGGGTAGGTGGCATAATAGGGATCGCAATATAGCGCGACATCACCGGGGTTCAGCACGGCCATATGGGCGGCAAAAAGTGCCGATTGCCCGCCGGGTGTGATCAAAATATTTTCAACAGTTGTGGGAACGCCGCTCTGCGCCTCAATGCGGCGGGCCACGGCCGCGCGCAGACCCTCGGTGCCCGGCACAGCAGCATAGCCCGTGTGACCGCCCCTTGCGGACCGGCCCATTGCGGCCAAAATATCCATATGGGTGCGAATGTCATGCTCCCCGATGGTCAACTCAATGATCGGATGGCCTTGTTTTTTCAAAGCGCGCGCCTTGTAAAAAACATCCCAGCCATCGGATCCATCGCCGGTTAGGGCGGTCATGCGGTGTGCGAGTTCCATCCAGCGACTTGGCCTGAAGCCGATAGATTCGTCAAATTGGTTTTGAGCAATTGAAACACGGGGTTCACGGCGATATAGAGGCCCCATGATTTGGCGTTGTTGACATAATATGACTGCCGCGGCGACGCGCGCCTTTTTTGGCGGCCCGCCACTTTACTTTCCGTGCCTTCCGTAACTTTAGGACATGCCCGATGATGCAAATCAAGCTGCACAATAGCAAAACCCGCCGCAAAGAGCCTTTGATGCCCTTAGATCCGAAGAATATACGCATGTATGTCTGCGGGCCAACGGTCTATGATCGCGCACATTTGGGCAACGCCCGTGCGGTTGTCGTCTTTGACAGCCTATTTCGCTTGCTGCGTGAGGTTTATGGCGCCGAGCATGTCACCTATGCGCGCAATTTCACCGATATTGACGATAAAATAAACGCAAAATCGGCTGAAACAGGGCGTGATATCGGGCAGATCACTGAAGAAACCATTGGCTGGTATTTGGCAGATATGGGCGCCTTGGCGGCGCTTGAGCCCACGGCAATGCCGCGCGCCACCGATTATATTGCGCAGATGATTTCTATGTCAGAAGATCTTATTGCCAAAGGCCATGCCTATGCGGCCGAGGGGCATGTGCTGTTTGATGTGAACAGCTGCCCCGATTATGGCGCGCTATCGGGCCGGAGTGTGGATGACATGATTGCAGGCGCACGGGTGGAAGTGGCCCCCTATAAGCGCGACCCTATGGATTTTGTCCTGTGGAAACCCTCTGATGCGCAAACGCCGGGCTGGCCAAGCCCCTGGGGACGTGGACGCCCGGGCTGGCATATCGAATGCTCGGCGATGTCTTATGAGCTTTTTGGCCATAGTTTTGATATTCATGGCGGCGGCAATGATCTGCTGTTTCCGCATCATGAGAATGAGATCGCGCAAAGCTGCTGTGCGCATCCCGAGGGCAGTTTTGCACAGATCTGGATGCACAACGAAATGTTGCAGGTCGAGGGTAAGAAAATGTCCAAATCCTTGGGCAATTTTTTCACCGTGCGCGATTTGCTGGACCGGGATATTCCGGGAGAGGTGATCCGCTTTGTTCTTCTGTCGACTCATTATGGCAAGCCAATGGATTGGACAGAAAAGAAGGCGCAGGAGGCGGCGAGCACGTTGCACAAATGGCATGAGCTGGTGCAAGGGGCCGAGCCTGCCGCTTTGGATGACACTCTTCTTGCCCATGTGGCCAATGACTTGAACACACCGGGGGCTTTGGCAAGGCTGCATGAATTGGCCAAAGCTGGCGATGCTGCGGCGCTTTTGGCGGCGGGTCAATTTTTGGGCCTGTTGGGCGCAGATGAGACTTGGTGGCGTCCCAAAGAGGCCCGTGGTGATGCGGCCCTGCGGGTGGAGGCGCTGATCGAAGCGCGCAGGCAAGCCAAGGCCGCACGCGATTTTGCTGCGGCGGATGCAATACGCGCGCAGCTCAGCGCTGCCGGTGTTGAGGTTGTCGATAAGCCCGGCGGCCTGTCAGAGGCGGTGATCACCGATGCCTTCAACCCGGATTTGCTCGGATGAGCCTTCAGGCTTGCGCCAACCTGGTCGCGCGTGCGGATCCCGAGCGTTTCGCGGCAACCATGGCGGCGCCGCTTGCCGCGCGTGCGGTGCTTTTGCCGATTTATGCCGCCTCTGTAGAGGTGGCGCGGGCCCCATGGATGACGCAAGAGCCGATGATTGCAGAAATGCGCCTGCAATGGTGGCGTGATGTGTTTGAAGAGATAGAGACCGGCACGCCGCGCAAACATGAGGTGGTCGAGGCTTTGGCGCCCATCTTGGGGCCCAAGGGGGCCGAGGCTCTAGATGCGATGGTTTTGGCACGCCGTTGGGACATCTATATAGAAGGGTTTACCACAGGGGAGGATCTTTTGTCCCATGTGCAAACGATCACCCTGGGGCCCATGCTTGCGGCACTTGAAGCCTTGGATCATCTGCCCAAAGATCTTTTTGCCCTGAAAGCCCATGCAACGCAGCTGGGGCTGGCGCGGTTTCTACGCGGAGTTCCCGCATTGATCGCGCGCAAAACACCGGTTTGGGCGGAAGATCAAAAGCTTCATATTTACCGAGATCTTTGTATCCAGGCGCTGGATATGACCGGGGATGTGATCCGCTCACCGGCACTTATCGAAACGGCCCATTGTCGCCGGGTATTGCGGTTCGTTGTGAAACATCCGGGCGCCGTGGAAATCGGCGCGATTCCGGAATTTCCCATTGGCACCGCGCTCGCGCGCGGGTGGCTGGCTTGGCGTTGTGGCTAAATTCCACCCTAGGCCGCGCGTTTGTTTGTCATGATGAGCCAAAGCAAGGCTGTTCCGGCCAGCAATAGAAACGGCACCATTGCGTAATTGACCGCGGCCCATCCCTGCACCACAGAGCCACCGCTGCAATTCATCAACCCACCCGAAGCGATCGAGGCGATGGTGACGCAGCCAAAGACAATGGCGTCATTCATCCCTTGTACCCGGCCTCTTTCATGCGGGGCATGGGCGCGGGTCAGCAGGGTGGTGGCACCAATGAAGCCGAAATTCCAGCCAACGCCGAGTAAAATGAGCGCGGCATAAAAATTCCCAAGCTCAATACCGCTCAGGGCCACAAGCCCAGCAGTTCCCAAAATCAGTAGGCCGATGCCCATGATTTTTTCCACGCCAAACCGGTTGATGAGATGGCCGGTAAAGAAAGATGGTAGGAACATGGCGATCACATGGGCCGAGACAATGTCATTGGCGTTGTTCTTGGTTAAACCACAGCCAACAACCGCAAGAGGCGTTGAGGTCATGACCAAATTCATCAAAGAATAGGCCACCATCCCGCAGGCAATAGCGACCAAAATCGATGGGTCGCGCAACAGCTGCATACGGCTACGCGGCGCGAGGGTTGCGGGCGCGCTTGGCTCGTTGGCGGTGCCTTTGGGCAGGCGCAGCAGCAAAAATAAGAACATGCCCACCAGGTTCAGCGCGATAATGGCCATGTAACTGCCGAGAAATGGAACCACAGAAGCATCCTGCACCAATTTGTTCAGCTGCGGTCCAAATATGGCTGAGATCAAACCGCCAGCCATGACGAAGGAAATGGCTTTAGGGCGGAAACTGTCCGAGGCAGTGTCGGTTGCGGCAAAGCGGTAAAACCCCTGCGCGGACATATAAATGCCCGAAATATAAGATCCCAGAAGGAAGATGGCAAAGGATGCGACATAGAGCCCATAGGCCGAGACCGCAGCGCCCAAGGCACCGGCAATCGCTCCAATAAAAAACCCGGTTTTGCGGCCATATTTCTGCATCAAGGGCGACAACCAGGGGGCCGTGGTCATCGATCCAAAGACGATCAAAGAAATGGGCAAGGTGGCGAAACAAGGATTGCCCGTTAACATACCGCCCGCCAATCCGCCCACGACAAACATCATTGGCATCTGTCCGCCTAAAATAGCTTGAGCGGCCACGAGAACCGTCACATTGCGTTTGGCCAGACGATCGTCGGGGAGGGCTTGTGTCATGATAGGATCCTTTGGGCTTTAATGCCCTGCAATGACATGGGCGAAAGAACCGCAAGTGCGCCCGATGTGCAACCCCATTTCGCCCAAATCTGCGTGATCTGCATCTTGCGCTGCGAAGAGTGCTGGGCCCGCAGCTTTTAACGTGCTGGCGTAGTGAAACTCATGGGCCATCAACGGCGCGCTGAAATGCGGGCTCAAGGGTGTCAATTGCCGATAACCCAGATGCAATTTGCGCTGTTGAAAACTGGTTTCTAGCGGCAAAAGCCCAAGCATTTCATGCCGCCGCCCCTGTGCATCGACCAAGCCATTGCCAAGGACCATATAGCCGCCACATTCGCCATAGATGGGCGTGCCAAGCGACGCATGATGCGCAAGAGAGGCTTTGAACTGTGCGGCCGTGGCCAATTGTCCGGCGTGGAGTTCCGGATAGCCGCCGGGTAGGAAAATATACTGCGCTGCTTTGGGCGCTGGCTCATCGGCCAGTGGCGAGAAGAAAGACAGCTGCGCCCCGGCGTCTCGCCAGCCCTTCATTTGATGCGGATAGCGAAACGCAAAAGCGCGGTCCGCGGCAATGGCGATATGCTGTGCCGGTGGCCCGGGCAGGGTGGTTTGGGCCGCCAGGGTCGGTCCGCTGAGCTCTCTAAGCGCCGCGAAATCTAAGCTGGGGTGCAGCGCTGTGGCAATGTGATCGATCCAAGGTTCCAACTGATCAATTTCACCGGCTTGAACCAAGCCCAAATGACGTTCGGGCAGGGCAAAGGCTTCGGATCGCATCAAATGTCCGAATATTTTGATATTCTGCCCGTTCAAAGCCTGCGTCAGCATGTCGAGGTGGCGCGCGCTGCCGACACGATTGAGAAACACACCGGCCAATGTGACCTGTGGATCATAATCTCTGAACCCTGTTACCAGCGCGGCGATGGAATGGGCCGTTTTGGCGGCATCCACCACCAAGATGACCGGGATATCTAAAATCTTCGCCAAATCCGCAGCGGAGCCTCTCCCGGCCTTGCCGGCGCCATCAAACAACCCCATAGCCGCCTCAACCACCAAGCCGCCAGATCCGGCCAGGGTGCGGATTAGATCTGCGGGCATGGCCCAGGCGTCTAGGTTCACCGAAGGGGTGCCAGCGGCGACGGAATGAAAACCAGGATCTATATAATCAGGGCCTGATTTCGCCGGTTGAAACT
>ERZ1048068.2764-NODE-2764-length-12068-cov-10.930242_pt1 | contig 12068 bp, 6 predicted proteins | sample MGYA00383098_ERZ1048068 | MGnify/ENA primary metagenome ERZ1048068 (study PRJEB29581, sample SAMEA5548368) | metagenome | biome: marine; feature: coastal; material: water | depth 1 m | study: Short-term variability in the microbial, nano- and picoplankton... | reverse complement strand
CGGCTGATATTCCCCGGCGGGATGTAGTCAAAGATAAAGTTAATACGGCCTTCGCTACCCTTGTTCATAACGCTGTGCTGTTTCTGATTATTAATCTCGTAAACACTGCCAATCTGCATACGCTGCGGACGCCCATCGATCATGAAGCGCACCCGTGGATTGCTCGATATCGGAATATGGATTCGATGCCCGTGATGAAAGGACGGATGTTTATCGTTGTGGGGCTTAATAACGCCGTTGGCCTGCAGCCTTGCCGCCATCGCCCGAATAATTGTGCCACCCGGAGGATAATGATCTTCTAAAATTTTGTGCATTAAGGGCACCGCCTCTTCGGCCAGCAAATCCCAACCCACTTCTTTACTGACTTCGATATTGGGCCAGCCGTGTCCATCAGTGAATACCAGCACAACCGACTGCGTGTGGGCATGCACCTCATACTCAAGTTGACGAAACTCGTTGCCAGCCCAAGCCTCCTCGGGCAGAGACAGTATTTTGTCGCGCAGGGGGTCAATGTTATAAGACCCTAAGTCTTTTATAGGTACGCCGATATCCATGGTCATCAATGATTTCGATTGAGTGAGTGATGATGGCGACTATTTCGGTAACGATCAAGTTAGGTAGCGATCGAGCACCATTCAGGCGACGATGAAAATAAAGGTGCCGGTCTGCACCCACGAATAATCAAGGAGTTACCGTGCGACGTCCTATTCTTTTTTCCCTGCTTTTGCTGGCCCTTGCCCCAACAGCCATGGCCGAACGCCTAGCCTTGGTACCCGACGCTTTAATCGATGGTTTGAGTGACCATGCCCAACGTGGGCGGGCCGTATTGATTGAAGGGGAATACATTGTGGATGTGGTTGCCGTCGACACACTGTCTCCAAACGTCAAACAAATCGCTTTACCCGGGCAGACCCTGATGCCGGGCCTCATCAATGGGCACGAGCACCCGCTTATATACGGTGACAATTATCAAAATGCCCATTTGTCAGGTTCCTCTGCTTACAAGACGCTTCTCGGATTAGCAGCCCTGCAGGGCATGCTTCAGCACGGCTGGACCACCGTCAGAGTTATGGGTGACGCCGATGCCTTTTTTGGCAATCAGGATATCGCCAGAGCGGTCAGTGAAGGGGTTCATCAAGCGCCTCGCATCACCGGTGCCGGACATTATTTATCGATCACCGGCGGTGGTGGCGACATCAACTACCTCTCCCCGGAACAGGCCATGATCAGTGACGGTTATATTGTCGATGGCCCCATGGAAGTCCGCCGCGCCGTGCGGCGAGAAATAAAATTTGGGTCTGACTGGATCAAAATTTTGGTCACCGGAGCCTTTCACTCGGTCGGTGACGACCCTAAAAACGTTGCCTTTAGTCCCGACGAACTCGCTGAGGCGGTCGCGGAAGCTAGCCGTCACGGTGTACCCGTGGCAGCCCATGCCCATGCCAATGCCGGCATCAATCAGGCCATTGAAGCCGGTGTACGCTCTATAGAACATGGCACCTATCTCGACGACTACTCGATAAAGCTGATGGTGGAGCACGGGACATTTTTGGTACCGACTATTTATGTCGGTGATTATTACGCCGGCACCGACAAGCTATTGGCGCAAGATAAAAACGACGACGTGTATCTCAACTACCGAGACGAGTGGCTGAGCTTGATCGGTCGGGCTCATCGGGCGGGGGTTAAAGTGGTGGTAGGTTCTGATCTTGGTGGGTACAACATTGATCCTCAGGCCTATGCGCGTGAAATTGCCGTACTCACCGAAGCCGGCTTGTCGCCCATGGCTGCGATTAAAGCGGCGACCTCAGTAGCTGCCGATATGTTGAATTGGAGCGGACAAGTTGGCTCGATACAGACCGGCCGCTGGGCTGATTTAATAGCCGTTTCGGACAACCCTCTCGCCGACTTGTCACTGCTGGAAAATCCAACATTCGTCATGAAGGGCGGTCAAATCGTGCGCTGGGACGAGGCACCGCAGCAAAGGGCGTCGTATCCTTGACCCTTTCTTATTCGTCGACTTAAAGCGTAGGGTCGACTTTTAGGTTGATCCAGCAACTCGCTCTCGGGTGAACAAGTAGCTCAGTGTATAAATCAGCAGTGCCGTTGCTGAAGCGCAGGCACAAAGAATGAAAATGTCATCAAAGCCACCCCCCCGCTCCAACAAGAATGAGGCGGCAAGGGGACCCAGCATTTGGCCCAACCCCTGAGCGCCGGGAATAAAAGCAGCGGCACTGCCTGTTCGATCTGCGGCAGAGACCCCCCCCATTTGATAGACGTCGATAAATATCCAAAGAAAATTAAACATCGCCACGCTGAAGATAAAAAATCCTGCAGACACATCAACGGCGAGCAACCCCACCGCAATCACCATGAGCACGAAGGTCACGAGAACGGGGCGATCATGATCAAAGTGCCTCAGCACGTACATTGCTCCAAAACAGCCAACAAAAGACAGCAGCACACTCCAGGAGATTACTTGGGCAGCCCAGTCGCCATCGAGTCCACCAGCCTCCGCCGCAAGCTCAATATTGGACCAATACGCCCCGATATTAATGTAGGCCACGACGATCGCAAAAACTCCCACCCACGCCAGCACTCCAGGACGCTGCTCTGTATTTGTCACCGTAACCTCGGGTTTCGCCAGTTTTTCAGATGGCATCACCCCTACAAATGGCAGTGTCACGACATAGGTCGCAATAAAGAAAGTATAAATACCCGTCATGCTCAAATGGGGAATCATTTGTAACTCTATAAACTGCGAAAACGCAAAGGCTAACAGCATCCAATTAAACGCTTCTCGAGGCTTAGAACGGGCACCCAAACTCGCCACAGCGACCGCGGTGTAGAGCCCGGCACCGAAACCTGCCAAGGTTCGCAAAATCAACATTGCGGTGTAATCGGTAAAATAAATGCACAACCCGTTTGCCGCGATGGCAATGGCGATACCGGCATAAATCAACCCGCGCCGACTCAACCGGCTTATTAAGAGGCTTACCGCTACCGAGCCCAAAAAGAGACCCAACAGGTCAGAGGACGCCACACGATTTACCTCGACATCACTAAAACCCAGCTGATCGACCCAAGCACTGTTAATTGCGGGTAGTGCCACAAGGACACTGTAGCCCACCAACGTCATATACAAGCTAAGTAAAAAAGAGCCTCTGCTATCAAAGGGGTTTTGACGAGCTATCGAGCTATCGGTCACGGCCATTAACGCTTATCCCTAGCAAGGTTCGGTGAGTCAGGTCATAGGCACTCTGGCACTGACATGAACGTATAGCAACCGCAGATCATGCCGCTGAGCCAGAAATCTGGCACACTGTCTCCCAGCACCAATCTGCCGTTCAGGAGCTTGCTAGGCCATGGTTTCGCCACACCCAAAACGTATTTTTGACCGCGCGGTCGAGCTCCTCAAAGGCGGCGCCCGAGAAGAGGCGGAAGCTATTTGCCGCCAAGCGCTCGAAGAAAATCCAAGAGACATTAATTTTGTGGCACTGCTGGGCTGGCTCCTTGCCGAAAGTAATCAGCTAGAAGAAGCTGAAGTGCTACTAGAGCGAGCGGTGCGTACGACCCCGGGGAATGCCAAGGCTCAAGAAGACCTGGGTACCGTTCTGTTAAACCTTAATCGCCCCGAAGAGGCACTACAGTACCTCGAGCGCGCCCGGGAGTTGCGCCCTCCCCACGCGCCTTTGCTCAGCAAGCTGGGCGGCGCCTATCAGAAACTGGGACGCGTCGAAGAAGCTGATGCTGCGCTTAAGGAAGCGGCAACCCTCTCGCCGGTTCAAGCCAAGCTTGAGGAGGCCACCCGTTTATTTATTGCCGGTAAATTTAGGGAGTCGGAGAAACTCACCCAAGCGCTAGTTCGTGAAAATCCCGATAACGTAAATGCTGCCCTGCTGCTGGCAAGAATCGCCATCATGGCCAAGTGCTATGACGACGCGCGGGTCATTCTTGAACGCATCACAGAAACCAAACCCCGTTTTGTCGCCGCTTGGCACGACCTAGGTACCGTACTCAAAGAGCTGCATCATTACGAAGAAGCTGTGTCGATACTCTCAGATGCGGTCAATATTGAACCCAATAACGCCCTGACTCACTATTATTACGGCGCAGCTTTAGCGATGGCTGCCAGACCCCAAGACGCCGTCGATGCCTACCAAAAAGCTGTTGCTCTCGATCCAAAAATACCCGGGGCACACATTGGGCTTGGCCACGTTCTTAAAACGGTGGGGGACCAAGAAGGCGGCATTGAAGCGTACCGACAGGCCATTGAGCTCAGACCCAATTTTGGCGAAACCTACTATAGCCTCTCCAACCTGAAAACGTTTCGCTTCAATAACGACGAAATTGACGATATGCGAGCCCGCTTGGCTAACGAGCAACTGCCGGTAGACTGCCGAGTTCACTTTGCGTTCTCCCTGGGCAAGGCGTTTGAAGATCAGAAACAGTACGACGACGCCTTTGAGCACTACGCCCTGGCTAATCAACTTCATCGAGATAGCATTGCCTACGATCCAGTCCAGACCGAGGTCGCCCACCGGCGCATGTGCGAGATTTTTGATGATGACTTTTTTGCCCGGCATCGTGAGGGCGACTATGGCTGCAAAAGGCCCGACCCGATATTTATCGTAGGCCTTCCCCGCTCTGGATCAACGCTGCTTGAACAAATTCTCGCCAGCCACTCTCTGGTTGATGGTACCAGCGAACTACCCGACATTTCGGTCATTGCCCAAGGGCTTACAGAGCCTAAAACCGGGCGAGTTTTCCCGGGGTGTATGGAGGACATGACACCTGAGGAGCTGGCGCAACTAGGGGAAAAATACCTGACGCAGACCCAGCGACACCGAGGTAGCCGCCCTTTCTTTACCGACAAAATGCCCAACAACTTTGCGTACACGGGTTTTATTAAAGCTATTTTGCCCAACGCAAAAATTATTGATGCCCGGCGCCACCCAATGGACAGCTGTTTTGGTTCTTTCAAACAGCACTTCGCCAAGGGACAAACATTCACCTACGACCTCTTTGAGCTCGGCGAATTTTACCTCGAGTACGACCGCATGATGTCCCATTGGAATACCGTGTTACCCGGTCAAGTATTGCGGGTTCAGTATGAAAATGTGGTCGAGAATCTCGAGGAAGAGGTAAAGCGTATTCTTGCCTTTTGCGAGCTGCCTTTTGAAGAGGGCTGCGTCAATTTTCATGAAACCGAGCGCGCCGTTAGAACCGCAAGTTCAGAGCAAGTACGTCAACCGATTTATAAAGGCGCACTTGGCACTTGGAAACGCTTTGGAAGCCACCTCAATGAGCTACAAGAAATCCTAAGCCCCGTGCTTCCAGAAGAAGACAGATTAGAAAACTGATGCCGAAATTACCCAAATTTATTGCCACATCGGTCGTTCGAGGCTCAGAAAAGGGTCAAAGCCATGGCGGCGTTTACCTCATCGACTTTAATAATCAGCAGGTAGACCAAAAAATAGATTGGAATACTGGGGATATCGACTTTTCGGGTCGCGGCTGGGACCGAGGGCTTCGCGGCATCGAATTTACCGACGATGAGCTGTGGATTGCGGCCAGCGATGAACTGTTTTGTTACACACCTGACTTCCAGCTAGTCGGTTCTTACCGAAACCCCTATTTGCGCCACTGCCACGAGATCTGCCGACGAGATCATCTGCTATTTCTCACCTCTACCGGCTTTGATTCTCTGCTGGCCTTTAATTTGCACACACGAGAGTTCGTTTGGGGCGTCTATTTTTCAAAGGATGGCCGCCAATGGGTGGCGCAAGCCTTTGACCCAAGAGCGCAGGGTGGCCCCGCCTTCACTAACTCGTACCACATCAATATGGTGAAAGTGGATCAGGATGGCATTTATCTCAGTGGCCTCAATACTCAAGCGCTACTGGCCCTATCTGCCGATCTCACAGTTAGCGAATTTTGTAGTCTGCCCAAAGGCTGTCATAACGCCCAGCCTTTTGAAGATGGCGTGCTGTTTAACGATACGGGCGCCGACGTAGTGCGCTATGTATCCCCTAGCGCCGAGGGCAGCGCAGTGCCAGTGCCAGAATTTGACTCTGAAACACTGGAGTCTCGCGGCGTCGATGACAGCCGCATTGCCCGACAAGGCTTCGGCCGAGGCCTGTGCGTCATTAATGATCAACTGATCGCGGCAGGCTCGTCTCCCTCGACCGTTGCTATTATTGACGTCAAAGCGGGTAAGCGTTTAACCGCCGTTAATCTGACCCTCGATATTCGCAACGCCATTCATGGCTTGGAGTGCTGGCCCAGTCGCTGGCCATAGAAAAACCCTTCCCAGAAAAAAGGGCGCCTATGGCGCCCTTTTTTCTGTCAGTGGTTACCACCTAAAAAGCTTTTCTCACTGTGAGTGAGTAGTTCCTTGGCCGTATCACCGAAGAACTGTTACCCCCCCAGACCGTATCGAAGTCAGAGGTGTCCTGATAGGTAATGCCACGCTCGTCGGTCAAATTACTAAAGCGCAGCTGAGCCTGCCAATCGCCGCTCTCAAAGGAGAGTATGGCGTCAGTAATATCGTAATCGCCCTGAATACGCTGGGGTGACGTGAAACCGTCAGTTAACTGGTTCAACGACTCGCCTACGTAACTGTGTTGCAAGCGTATGCCGGCCTCACCGCCCAATATATTAATGCCTGAATAGTCGGCGTAGAGGTAGTAGCTGGTGTCAGCGAACAGCGGTAGGCTTGATCGAGGCTGCAAGCCCGAGGGCACCTTGCCGCCCTGAGCACGAGGCTCGTCATAGAATTCCTGACCATCAACATAAGCATCTTGAATATCGGTTAGGTTGAAGCCCACTTCTAGGTTGTCGGTAATCAGTGCCTTAAACTCGAGATCAAGACCTTTGACGGTAGCGTTACCTACGTTACCCACAACGATCTGGAAGGGAATGTTGCCATACAGCGGTTCGCCATTTTCGTCTTGCACACTGAAAGTGCCCAGAGCATTACTGGGATCGGTCACCTCAATCTGCATGTCATTCCACTTCATCGTGTAATAGACCGCGTTGAATACCACACGACCATCGAAGAACGAAGACTTCAGACCGAACTCGGTGTTTTCAAGAATGTCCGATTGGTAATCGACAGGAAGCGTTGGGCCACCCCGGTCCAAGCCACGGCCGCGGTTAGTGCCACCTACCCGGAATCCCTCAGAGTAAACGCCGTAGACCATAACGTCTTCGAGCACCTGTAACTCAAGACCATATTTGGGAATGAAGCCGTCATCCGAAGCGGTTCGGTTGGGTAGCTGCTGATCAACCCGGGCGTCGGGGCGCTCCACTGTATAACTCAGTTCGCGGTCAACTTCGTACCACCGGCCGCCCAGTATGGCCGTTAATCGATCCTCAAGCAGAACAACATCCATCTCACCAAAAACAGCTTTGTCAGTTCTGTCGGTCGCTTGGAAAGAGTTCCACCAGGCATCGGTCGGTGCAATACCGGGGTAGTAAGAGCTCCAGTAGTCAAAGGCAGCCGAGTTGCGATAATCGTCTACGTAGGTATAGAAATCCCAAAATTCCTCGGACTCCTGCCAAAAGCCACCGACCGTCCAATTAATACGATCCGTACTACCCGCCAAACGAATTTCCTGCGTCAGGCTTTCGTTTTCTTGATCGTTGATCAAATAGCCGGTGGGATCTAGACCAAAGTCATAGGCGGCGTAGCCATAGTAAAGACCAAAGGCGTAGTGAAAGTAAGCCGCGTAAGACTGGGTGTCATGGACATAAAACGTATCCCGGTCGTAGTAGGACGTTGCCGAAACCAGCTGAGCAAAGCCTAAATCACCCTCTATCACTAAACTGGTCTGCATCCACTCGTCAGTTCGTGTTTCCTTGGCAAATTTAACGGTCTGAAGGTCGCCGACATTGGGGTCATAGTCCATGAAGCCATCAGACTCTAGGTCCTGATAGTTCGCCGTTGCTGTGACACTCCAGTTATCGTTAACCAACCAGCGAATCGATGCGCGAGCCCCTAACCAATTAACTTGGTTGATATCGTCGTCAACATAAGCGCTGTTGTTTTTCTGACCACCTAGACCTGAACCAAAGACATCATCAACGACGGTGTTGCCCAAAACGTTGTCAATAAATCCGGCATCTTGGGCACTGAAACCCGCCAATCTAATCGCTACAGAGTCGCTCAGAGGAATGTTAACCGCGCCGTCTAATTCATAGCCTGTGCCACCGCCTGACGTGGAGGAAACACCGGCGCCGATATTAGCGCTAAAGGCATCCGGGTCGGGTTTGTTCGTGATGACACGAATCGCTCCGCTCTGAGAAGAGGCGCCGTAAAGTGTTGACTGCGGTCCCGCCAAAGCTTCAATACGCGCAAGGTCAACGGGGTAAATGTCGGGAGCCATCGAAGTCATCGACATCGGTTGCTCATCGAGATAGATCGCTGCCGTGGGATCAACGAGGAAACCGCCCCCGTCGCTCACTCCTCGGAAAACAATCGTGTTCTGTCCGGGAGTCGTGGTTGAAATATTCAATCCCGCGACTTGTCGGGAGAAATCCTCAAGGGTCGTTATGCCCTGCTTCTGAATCTCATCGCCAGACAGCGATTGCACCATCATTGGGATGTCTTGGGAAGATTCTGCACGCTGACGAGCGGTTACCACGACTTCTTCTAATTCCGCGCTAAAGGTCATGCCGGGGGCAGTTGCACCTATCGCTGCGGCAACGCCTGCGGCAATGGCTGAAGGGTGAAAACGACTGTCTTTCTTTGATAAGTCAGATGTCATGACTGGGTCCCTTAAATATCTCGTTGTTTTTCAACGTATTTTTCATTAATTGCAGCGCCTAGGGCCGCCTGCACGGCCTTTCTGACAGGTGCTGTGACGCCACCGCATCGACAATAGATCATCGAGTCATGGGGCTACTGCCTAGTTTTACAACGTTACAAGAGGGATTGCACGGTAAAAATTAATAGTCTTTGACGCGCTGTAAAACGACTCCGTGTGCAGCTAAAGACAGCGCGACTGCTAACAGGACCTTAATTGCAGCGTACGCGCCGGGAGAATTTTGAAGAAGCCTCATCAAAGCCAATGTCAAACCTCAAATGGCACCGCGCTTTGAGGCTATTTTGCCGAGTAACAATCAACATGCTGTTAAGCAACGTAAAATACAAAGATGCACGGCAAGCCCCCTATTTCGTAGTTTGCCCTACAGGTTAAGGTGGGCAGTTGCGCTGATTTGGGCCTAGGAATTGGACGCCTCATAGTTAGGCAAAGGGGCGGATCTCAGTCGAAGCCAAAGCGCCGCCAAAAGGAGAACGGGCAGCAGGGTACTTATAACCACCATTTCCCAGCCTAAGTATTCAAGGACTGCCCCAGCGGCAAAGCTTGCAACCGCCGCACTGCCAAATACCGCGGTGTCGTTGTAACCCTGAAGCTGAAGCTGCGCATCGGGATGGGCACTTTGAACCAGCAACGTGGTGCCCCCTACAAATAGAAAATTCCAGCCCGCGCCCAGAAGCACCATCGCCAACCCGTAGTGCCATACCGTTTGCCCCGCCAAGGCGGCGGCCATAGTCGCCGCAAAAATAACGATACCCCCGGCAAGCAAAGATCGTGCACCAAAACGGGCAATCAGCCAGCCGGACACCAAAGATGGAAGATACATAGCCAATACGTGAGCCCGGACCACGCCGGCAGTGTCACCCAGACTGTGGCCATCCATGACGTGCATCGAGACCGGTGTCGCTGTCATGACGAAGGTCATCACTCCTTGACCCACAACCCCTGCGGCTACGGCAAGCCAAACCAGTGGCGGAATGCCCCTCAAGCTCACATCGACAGGTTTAGGCGTGACTTCAGCAGTACGCCCCCCGCCCCGCAGTGATAATTGGCTCAAAAGCAAAGCTGCCAGCACAAACAGCACCGCGGCACCCAACAGCGCGCCAACAAAGCCGCCCTCAGGGATTATTTGCTCGCTTCGAGCCACTAACTCAGGCCCAACAATAGCGCCGCCTACACTGCCAAGAAGAAGCAATGACACCGCAGATCCGGCCTGTCCCGGCGTCACAGTTTCCGTTGCCGCAAAGCGGAACTGTTGGCTAAATGCCACGCTAATACCCAGGGTGCCGGTGCCCGCACAATACAGACTGAAGGAACCCAGAGTGAGGCCCCAGTAACCAAGGGCACAGGACAGCAAGGCCATAAGTGCAGCACTGACAAATCCGGCACGCCGCCCCAGGTGGTGCATAAATTGCGCGGCGGGAAAAGCGGCCAGGGCGGTACCCAGCACCATGAACGACACGGGTAGCGTGGCGAGGCCAGCATCCGGTGCCAGACGCGAACCCACAATACCGGCCATGGTCACGGTCATCGCCCCCGCTGAAACAAAGATCACCTGGCTGCAGAGCAGCAGCAGCAAATCCCGATTCAATAACTCCCGTCGCGATTCTCTATTCATCTTCAGCCAACTCAGAAGTCCACCGTAAAAAGTTCATGGTTTGTTTGTCCGTACTAAAGCTTTGAACCTCGTGGTCCAACCACTCAACGTTGCCCTATCTGGTATGTGTATGAAGACACCGGGAGGCGTAAACATTAAACCCGATCACTGCTAAACAACTCGCATTTTTACGCTTTAAAACGCTCAAAGATGCTGCTTAATTCTTCAGTGAACGAGCCGATTTGTATCGGCTTGGTGAGGTAATAATCGCAGCCCGCCGCCATACAACGATCAATATCTTCCGCGAGGGCAAACGCGGTCAGTGCCACGATCGGAATATCTTGCCGAACCACTTTAATCTGCCGGGCTGCCTCATAGCCATTCATAATCGGCATCTGCATGTCCATAAGAATCAGGTCAGGTGGTTCATCTGATGCATTTTGCTCCTCAAAGCAGCGCAGTCCCTCTAGACCGTTGGCGCAGTGAGTCATTGTCGCGCCCGCAGCACTCAGCACCACTTCCAATAAAGTTGCTATGGGCGCACTGTCCTCACACACTATAACGCGCAGGCCCTGCAATTCCTTGGTGCCCGGAACCGAGAGATCTGCTGAAAACTTAGGCCAGTCACCCGCAAAAGGATTGGTCTCAAGATGCTCAGACCAGTGGGTTTCTGCCGGTAACTCAACAGGTAAAGTCAACGTGAATTTCGAGCCCTCACCCAGACTTGAAGCCGCGACGATATCGCCCTCTAAGGCCCCTGCAATCTGGCGAGAAAGGGCCAACCCTAGTCCAGTACCTTCAATACCAGCCCTATGGTGGGTATCGTGCACCCGGCTAAAAGGTAGAAACAGATTTTTCATCTGCGCGGGATCAATGCCAATTCCCGTATCTAACACCTCCACAGACAGTACTGCTTCGGCACCTCGATCTTCTGCCGAAAGGGTCACAGTAATGGTGCCCCGCTCAGTATATTTGATCGCATTACTCAGAAGATTAACGATAATTTCTCTTAACTTAAGCTGGTCCGTGATAACGGCATCGGGTAGCGCACCGCTGACCACAGTTTCCAAGCCCACATTTTTGCTTGTTGCGCGCACCTTCAAATTTTCAACGGTAGCAGTGACGACAGGGAGCAGCTTTATCGCTTCAAACTTAAGCGACATTTCTCCCGCCTCCACCGCAGACATATCGAGCACATTACCGATAAGGTCTTGAAGGTAGCGAGCGTTCTGAGTGAGCTGACCCCGCCACTGCTCTTGTTCGTGAGGGTCCTTTGCGCCTTTTGCTAACAGATCGGCAAAGCCGACAATGGCAGTCATCGGCGTTCGTATCTCGTGGCTCATGTTGGCAAGAAAATTGGTTTTCGCGACTGACGCTGCCTCGGCAGCCACACGGGCCTCGCCGAGCTCTTTAGCCTGTATTTCTAGAGCGTGGCGAGTCTCCTCGAGGTGTGCGACGGTTTTTTCCAAACGGTCCATCGTCAGTGCGGTATCGATACGTGTCGATGCTAATGAGGCTATGGTGGTGAAAAGACGAACATCCTCATCAGTAAAAAAATGGGCGGCGTGATGCTCTGAATCAAGGACGCCGATAATTTTGCCCTCATGACTGATCGGCACCGCGAGTTCAGACAACCGAAAATCATC
>ERZ1048068.2760-NODE-2760-length-12077-cov-7.041008_pt1 | contig 12077 bp, 12 predicted proteins | sample MGYA00383098_ERZ1048068 | MGnify/ENA primary metagenome ERZ1048068 (study PRJEB29581, sample SAMEA5548368) | metagenome | biome: marine; feature: coastal; material: water | depth 1 m | study: Short-term variability in the microbial, nano- and picoplankton... | reverse complement strand
TTGTACCTTCAGTAATAAAGGTTTCATAGAAATCTAATAATAGCTTAGCATCTCCTGTAGTAGACCCATCTTTAGTACCTATAATAACCATTTCAGGATTAACCATATCCCATTTTACAGTACCCATTGCTATTAAATAAGGATTATAAATAAATCTGCCATTTGGTATTCTATCTATAAACTCTCTTCTGATAGTACCTGGTAGTACTGTAGATATTAATACTATTAGTTGGTCTTTGTCTACATATTTATTTACTTCATCTAATACGTCATTAACTATTGTATAATCAAAATCTTTATTAGGTAGATGAGACGTTGGATAACGTCCGTCGTAATCTGGATCATGTGGTGTAGGTACTGCTATAAAGATAAGTTCACGATCTTGACATACGTCTTTAATCGTAGGAACCATTTTAAAGTTATCAGGGGATACTTCTGTTACGTCGTAACCTATTACTTCATGTTTTTCGGCCATTACTTCTGCCGATTCTTTACCAAGTTTACCAACTCCAATAAAACCTATTCTCATATTTATTATATTAGCTTTTTATTATAAATAGTAGTATTTTTTTGTACTTCTCTAACAATCATTTCTATTCTTTTATCAAGATTTTCTTCACTATCATATGATGTGTCAACCCAATCGGTTAAATAACTTATATCAAGGTTAAGATATCTTTGACATTCTGATTTAAGTCTTAGAAGTGCATTGGGTGAGCTTAGTAATAAAAATCTTTTATTTAGTAAAATACATTTTGTAATCTTCTCGGTAAAGAAAAACCGATTATTATGACATTCAGTTTCTGCTACTATAACAAAATCAACTGAATCATAATATTCTCTGTTAAATGATAATGAATGCGAAACTTCAAAAGTAAGAGACTCTACATCTAAAGAACTATTTAAAGGAAGGTTAAGACAATCGTCTTCAAGTGTAACTAAGTAGCTTGGTGAGCCAAAGTTCTTCTCTTCCTCAAAAAAATAACTTACATAACCATTGTCTAAAAGATTTTTTTTATAAAGTTCTTTAAGTAGCTTTACTCTATGAGGTCTGTTTTTACCAACCATGTACAAAAAGTCTTTATGCTTTTTACTGGGCTTAGTTTCTAGTATTGGTGTATACTTGTCTAAATGAGTTAAAAAAAACGGTTCTACATGAATATTCGAAAAATTAAATACTGGTGATGGGTTATCAAGGAAAATACCATTAGTATATACTTTAAAGTTACTTCTCAATGAACTAATCTTTTCTATATCTGATGAATATATATTTTCATAACTAAAATCTAAGATTAAAGTTTTAGAATCAGGTATATTACAAAACTCAGTGAATCTATCCTTCTGATGGGACATTAAAACTACTGCTTCTGATGCATCAATAGAGCTTGTAGTATCTTTGAATCGTAAAAAACTACTACCTTCTCTTTTTGGATAATATACACATAAATCTACATACATTACCTAAATAAGCTTTCTTTTTATAGTTTTAAACTCTTTACTACTATACAAACCATTAAACATTATTTTTTGTTTATTTAATATTCTTTCACTACTCATTAAAACATTAAAGTTGTGTCGAAGTATAGGTTCTATATCCTCCATTAATCCATTTAAAACCTCATTAGGAGTTTGAGCTATCTCTATCATTGTATTAAAAAGTTTTTCTAACCTATGACTTATTGGTAAATCTTGATCATAACTTTCATCCCAAAACTTATCAAAAGTTTTATAACCCATTTCTTTTAATACTCGTAATGTACCAGGGTTACCAAATATAATAAACGGTTGAGCTGTGTATATAGGTCTATATGTTTTTTCGCTTAAGAAAATTTCTTCTGAAGGACGTTGGTGAGTTTCTATAGTTACATTAACTAAAGTATTACGATGCATATCAGGATTAAGCTCTGAAGCCCAGTTCACGTGTTGATCAGTTAAATCACAACTAAAGCCATTTACAAAATCAAAGTTTTTATCTAACCATCTTGTAACTTCTTCTACATTCCACTGTTGTAAATATTTAACTTGTTCTAATAAAAAATGTTTTTTATCTTTATACGGATTATGTAAACTTGAATAAGTGTTATCTTTAAGTACTGGGGTGGTTTGTACTTTATGAAATATAGCAGCTCTTTCAGGTGAACATCTTCTTGCTAAAGCACTAAGTTTTTTCTTATATTTAAACTGTATTTTATATTCTAGATACTCAAAAAATATTTTGTAATGTTCACTTAGTTCAGAAGGAAAGTTTTTTCCTCTTCGAAGAAACCAAGGACGATCTTCAAAATCTGTGCTTAAAAAAATATTAAATCTATTTTTAGAAGAAGTTTTTTCTTCATATTGTTTATAAAGAAATAAAAAGTTTTGATTAGCACTTTCTACAATAAAATTATCTTTATTAAAATTATGGTTTACTGCAAACTTATTAAACCATTCAAAATCTGAATCATTATAAAGAAAACCTTCAGAGTCTTGATATATTACTATTTTTGCTTTTCCTTTATGAACATACTCTATTAAATCTTTAGGTAAAAAAACTTTATCTACATCTACTGTATGTAGCAAGTTATTTAAAAGCGGAATAGGCACATAAAACTTTAAATTTCTTTTAATGAGTTCTTTATAACCAGCTCTTTTAAAAATGTAGTAGTTATTATCTATTCCTAAACTAGACCATTTCATACTTGAAGCATAGTTATCATCTAAACTTAAATATTTTTCATATGAAATGGGGAACTTAGCATTTATTTGTTCCTCTACCTCTTTTGGGGAAAAATTCCTAAATAAGTACTGTGAGTATGCAGTTTTAAGATATTCTTTATTATCCATTAACACACATAAAAACTCATGGTATTTAGATCTACCTTCATTATCATTAAACAAAATATCATCAGAGCATAGTATGTCTTCTGATTTAACTAGTGGAAGTTGATATCCTAAATATATTATTTTTCTATTCATTTTTAAATAATCCTATATCTAACATTTCTTTAAATGTTTCTTTATAGTTAGTATCTCTTAGTTCATCTAGATTAATAAGATATTCTTTAAGTTCAGGTAATCTATGAGATAAATCTTCTGAGTTCATCATATCTACGTATCCTTTTAGGTTAGCAAAAACCATATTATCTTTGTATTCGTCTATATGTTTTAAAAGTTTAAAAGTAATAGCTTTTTTTACTTCAGCTGGTAGTACTTTAGGGCTTAAGAACTCAGGGTAGTGAACTATACCGTTAAAAATCCAACCAACACTGTAGTCTAAGGAATCTTTATAACATATTTTTTCAAAGTTTTGATCTACTACCCACTCTACAAACTCAGGTACATACCACATACTCATATTTGATACAGTAGCCAAAATATCCATATCTACATTATCAGGAGAGTTTTGATCATATAGCTGTAGATTTTTTTCTATTAAATCAAAGTAAGAAGGGTAACGTAAATACTTATTTATTTCTTTATAAGAATCTAACGAAAAATAAATATTAATTTTTTTAAAGTGTTTCCATAGTTCTAACATATCTTTATCATAAATCGTACCGTTAGTATGATATGCAATAGTAATGTTAGGTGCATTACCAGATGCTACCAACCTTTGAATGAGTTCTTTTTGTTCTTTTATTAAAAGTGGTTCTCCTCCTGCTATAATAATATGTCTTAGATTAGAGCTCTGTTCTATTACTGCATCTTTAAACGAGTCTTTTTTATACCATTCATAGTTGTCTCTATTATAAAACTTAGCTTTGTCCTGAAATACTGTTGCTGCACCTCCTATATCAGTTCCTAGTTTAGTAACTTTAGCTAAATGTTGATTATCTTTGAGCCATTTACTACTATCTTGAGGTTGACACATGATACATTTTAAGTTACATACATTTCCTAATCTTAAATCTAAACTATAAAGATTAAAAGGTATACTACCATCATCTTCAGTTTTAGAAACTATTTCATCTATATATTCTCTGGTTAATCTATCAAACCATACTTTATTTTGATTAATACGATAACTATCTACACCGTTCTCTTCTTCTTTAAAACAAAACTGACATGGTTCAGGTACTTTACCTTGTAGCATTTCTTTACGAACACTTTTAAAATAACCAGAGTTAACTATTTCTGATGTAGTAAGATTATTAAGATTTATTTCTTCTCTATCTGGTGTTTTAGCAACACAACATACTGGTGCAGCACCGTCAGGAAAGGTAGCCATGTGTATCCATGGTAATACACAGAATGTTTTACTTGTACTATTCTTTATCATTACTTAATATATGAGGGTAAAAGTTATTTATTTCTTCATAAAGTCTAGGACAAGAATCTTGAAAGTTTTGTTTCCTAAATCTATCTAAAGATTTTGTATAGTTAACAAACTGTCTAAGTTTATCTATATCGTGACCTTTTTCTTCTATCAACAAGCTAAGTATTTTTTTAGTACTTTGCACTGTTATATGATTTAACTTGGTTTCATCTAAACTTTCATAATATTCTTTGATTTCATTGTAAGCTTTTAATCTAATCTCTAAAGGTAAAATATCAACTCTTAAGATAATAGGATGTGTATTAGGTAACCAGTCTATGTGAATATCTCTGTTATACTTTTCTTTTATTTTTTCGACATATTTCATTATGTCTACTATATTAAAGATATTATATATTTGAAAACATGGAGATACTCCTAAATGTACGTTTTCAAATGCCGCAAATGATTCAAAATTTTTCGAAACCGCCTTCCATTTTGCAGGAAAACGTATATAATCATTCATTTTTTCTACACCATCTAAACTAGCGTTGATATCTACTTTGTCAAACTGAGTTATTATATTATAGAAAGTTTTATTTTGGTTAGTACAGTTAGTATTAAAAAACGGAACTATATCTTTTCTTCCCTGATCTAAACATTCTTGTAAGAATCTGTAGTTATTTTTTATTAAAGTAGGTTCTCCTCCTGTAAAGTAAACCTTTTGTAAGTTAGGAATAAAATTTATGATATCATTCCACAGTAAGTCAGCCTCAAACCACTTTTGTTTTTCGTTTAATCCATCTGCAGGGTAACCAAACTCATCTAACCATACCTCTTTATATTCTTCATCTTGATTAAAAAGTATTTCATTTTCCTTATCAATCTGTGATGAGTTCCATGGGTTGCACATTCTGCATTTTATATTACATAAGTTACCTAAACGTAAATCTAAATACATTGGAGAAGTCTTTGAAAGATACCCGTCATTACTTTTAGCAGTTTTGAATAGGTTTATCATCTGTCTTCTACCTATTTTTCCAAACCATTCATCAGTAGCATAAATACGAGGTCCTCCATCAGGGTTCCATTCTTCTTGTTTTATACAAGCAGCACAACCTTCATGTTCCTCACCATTAATCATTTTCATTCTAATATCTCTCATTGAATCAGAATTCCATGCCTTAGTTAATGTACTATTAGTAATAGTTAAACCTTCATCATTATCTATTAACTGTTCTTCTGAAAAACAACAATATGATATGTTACCCGCGGAGAGTACGTTGAGACCAACAAATGGTATAACACAAAAAGTATCTGAGTTAAAAAATTTTTTTCTTCTCATTATATTTTTACTATTTTATCTCTCAATATTTTCCACTGAGAGTAATCATTATAATCAATATACGAACTTTGTTTTAATCTTTCTATATAAAAATCAGGATTATTGACATCTATTTTAAAATCATTTTCAACAATAGAATCATAAAGTTTTTTATATTCCTCCCAATACGTATATTCTTCTTTAGTCTCAGATACATCTTTAGTTCTTTCAACACATGAGGAATCCCATTTAAAATGATGCACTTGAGTGAATGCAACTTCTACAGGCATTTTTTTAGGATGATACCTACCCCAACTATTTCTGCCATTATCAAATAATGCATAATGCTGACCTGAGGTTATTTTTTGAGAACCTTTACATAGTGTAACTTTATTAGGGCAAGCACCACTCATAGGATATCTAAAATATCCTGCTAAAGGAAATGCTTCAAATATGTTAGTATCTCTAGTTACTTTTGGAAATATACCTCCATCACCGATTCGATCTAAAAAACCTCCTGTTACAAAAGTACATTCATATTTTTCACAGTCTTTAATAATATTTTCTATATCGTAAGGGTAAGCATGAAACTCATCATCATCGGCTACAACCCACCAGTCGTTAGGTTTTGTAGCTTTGATAGCGTTATATGCTTCTGTTACTTTATCCCAGTTATATTTACTATCTTTTATAACTAAAAACGGTTCTACACCGCATTCTAAAACTTGATTAAGAATACCATCGTTTTCATCTTGGATATAAACCCCAACATAAATCTTATCTACAAACTTTTCGTAGTATTTTAACATATGAGGGAGTAAATCAGTGTTAGCCCCTACTATTGTAACTAAGTTTACCATTATAACTCTACATTTATCATTTTAGCCCAAGGAGTAAGTTTTTCTTCTCCTACTAAGTTGTATTTTACTTGTTTAATACCGTCTTCTTTATACCTCCATTCACCTTTTTGCATTTCTAAAACATATCTCCTTTCGTTCTTAGCAGTAGTTTCTCCTTTAGCCCATTTTCCGTTTATTAAACCTTCATCTTCATGAGGTAAACATTCAAATCTACCGGTACGTCTGTGAGGAATAATGGAGTTAGGTACTATAACGTCTTCAGTAACCTCTTTAGTATTAAACTTTTCTAATATATCTATATTATACTTATAAATAAGTCCATCTGTAGGAATCTCTTTATGTATATTACTTACTTCTTCGCTAGATAAAGCACGATCCCATATTTTTACGTCTGCTATATCACCTTTAAAAAATTTAGCAGGATCTTTTTCACCATATGAAGGTGTAGTGCCCAAGTATATTCGTTTTAATCCATAAGATTTTAGTTTACCTGAGTATTTCCATGGAGATTCACTGCCATGCCCAGCTTTACTGTCAACTTCTGTACCGTTAAGGTAAAAATGACTAAGATTTTTACTATTATCAAATACAACAGTAATCCAGCTCCACTGACCTTCATATCTCTTTAACCACATGTAGTTATGTTGATTAAAACTATTCCAATATTGTAAAGTTAATGCTCTAGAGTTATTAAATGAAATACCATAATCATAACCAGGAACTCTTAATATAGGAAACTCTACGAAAGGTGTTTTTTTAGAACCTATTAAGTGAACTGGTATTTTATCTGGAAGTTGATATGCTCTGCATAAAATAGATATTGTATGAGAAGAAGATGTAAAGTTTTTAAAGTTTCTATTATTAGGTATTCTAGCCCATGAACTATCACCATCAAAAGATAAGTACCGTCTTTTAGTAAAAGGAACATCTAAATAAGTATCATTAGTTAAACCTTCTAAATGACATCTCCAAAATAGATCATCATCTTCCATACCCCAATCCCAATAATCATTAGAGTATCCATTAGTAGCTTCTACTTGTTCTTTTGTAAATAAAACTGCACCCCCAAAGTACTCATGGTATTTAAGGCCGTACTCCATCTGTGAGATATTAGTAGCAATATGTATAGGATTATCTTTAGGATAAGAATAGTCTACTTCTTTTTCAGGTATCATATCTATATCATGCCATACAATATAATCGCATCCATCTTCAAAAGCATGTTTTGCTGCTATATTTTTCATAGCACCTCTGTTAAATAGTTTATCATCTACCTGATGAGCAAAATACATCTGAAAATCAATACCTTGTTCTTTAAGGTGTTTGCCAATCCTTGGTACAAACATATTCAAATGTTCTTCTCTATTTCTATATGGTACACAAACTCCTAACTTCATAGTTTTACTTCTAAATGACTGTAGTTATTGTTATTAAAACTATTACGTACTTTATCCTTAAGAGTAGATAAACCATCATTTTCATAATCTGATCTATTTTCATAGTGTTTACGTAAATATTTAAGTTGATTTTCTCTACTACCCCAGTTTACCCAGTATCCATCTTTATATCCATTTTCATCATGCGGTAATACCTTAAACTTACCTTTCCTACGATGTGGTATTGGCTTTTTAATATCTTTTTGTATAGGTATATATTTTTGTTCGCAGTTATGAATATATGCATCATTATCACCTACTAAATCCATTAGTATATTACCATTTACGTTTAACATTTCGTAATAGTGTTTAATATTTTGACTATATTCCTTATTAAAGAGAGTAAGATCAGTGCAGGAACTTAGATGAAGTGAATCTTTTTCGTTTAAATCTGTATCAAAAATAGCAAATCTATCTACTATACCTTTAAACCAGTTATTTTTTTCTTTTCTATTAGGATCTCCTACTCCTAAATACAGCATATTAGTTTTATGAATGGGAGATAGCTTATCAAAACTATTACTACCTACTTTAATACCGTTAATATACAGTGTAACCAATGGAGAGGTAGTATTATTAATAGTCACTAATGCATTTACATGACCTTGTGGAAAAAGTTTACTTGATAAAGAAATACTGCTCAAATCTTTTTTCCAAAACTGAAAGTATACGTCAAAAAATGAGTTAATAGCTAAAGTAGTATCAAAACCTGGAATACTAAAAATAGAGTTATTATCTGTTATTTCATTTTCCATACTGTTTACTTTATTTATGGTAAATGATGTGTATATAGAAAAGTTTCTTGTTGATTTTAATGTATTTTTTATACCTACAAAACTATCTTTACCATTAAACTCTAATCCAACGGTATTTCTTGTATATTGAGGTATTATTTTAGTATCTATATTTATTCCATTTTCTATACAACGCAAGAATACGTCATCATCTTCAAACCCCCATCCAAAGTAGTTGTTAGAGTAACCGTTAATCTGTCTATAGATATTAACTGGGAAAAGAGTAACTCCCCCAAAGTAGTTATCAAATAAATCTCTTTTAGTACCAGGAGGCAACTCTAAATCACTTATAAGGTGAACAGGATAGTCGCTATACGAATAATCTGCAGATAAAGGTAACATATCTACATCATGAAATACCACATAATCACAACCTAGTTCCTCTGCTTTAAGAAAACCTATATTAAGTAACTTTCCTCTATTAAACTCTTTATTATCTGTCTGTTCAACTACTATGAGTTGGTAAGGTTGTAAAATAAAGTTTTTTAAGTGTTGTTTAAACTGGGATAGTTGATTAGGTCTGTTTCTGTATGGAACTACTATCCCCAGTTTTTTCATCCGTTTCTCCTATGTATTTTTCTTTCCATAACGATAAGTACCATGCTAATCTTTCACTCCATTCATCTTTATCGATTTCTTCAAACCATAGACTAAGACTATCAAGATTAGAAGCTATTTTTTCTAATGCTTTTACCTTTCTTTCTTCTAGTAAAACTTTTTCTGTATCAAAACTCATATGTTAATATAATAAAAAATAATGTAATATCAAACTTTTTTCTGTAAAAGTGTTATTCCCGTAGAAGAAGGTTTTCCTTTTATTACTCCTTCGTTAAAAAGATTGAAAGTTTTCCAACCTTCAGGAATATCTTTTATAAACTTTGCAGGACCATCAAATGATTGGTAGTCTTTTTCTTTTATTTCATCTGTGATTATATAGTTATCATGATAACTTTGATCAGTGTCGTGAATACTAATAATACCGTTATCATTTAAAATAGTACTGTATAGTTCAAAATCTTTTTTTACTCCTTCGTATGAATGATCAGCATCTATGTGTAAATAATCTATTTTTAAATCTTCTTTTGCAAAAAAGTTATGAAAAGCATTTTCTGTAGTATCTAATATAACTCTTGGATGAAAATAACTTCTAAAAAAACTATCTTTTTCTTTCCAATCATTTAAACCTCCTATTTCATTAGCAGCATCTACTACAAAAACGTTTGTTTCATTCCATTTTCTACATTCATCGAATATTTGTTGTTCAACTAGATCACATTGAGCTTGTATCATTAGTCTAGGAATAAATCCTCCTCCTGAACCTAAACATACTACTATTTTACTCCTTAACATTTGTATAAGAGAGTATACTAGTAAACCATCACCTAGATGCTTATCAGTAGCTCCATGAGTCCACCTATAAGTTACTGGTTTATCAATGTTGTTAGTAATATTTTCTTTTATGAAATGATAGTTTAACATAAACTTACATTATATTTTGATCCATTTTATTAATATACGATTTTTTATAGTATTTTCCAACTGTTTTATTTCGTCATTATATGAAAATCCATTAGTATTTTCTCTTATAGATTTTTTTTCTTTCCAGTAATGTCTATAGTACTTGTAAGCATCCTCAAACTTAATAAGCCCATTTGATTTCCCGTTCCACTTTGAACCATCACATATGTATACTGTATCTATAAGTGTTTTATACTGTATCTCATGTAGGTCTAACAAGTGTTTAAGTAACAACTGTTCTGCATAGATTAAATACTTGGAGTTAGGTGCTTTCAATCGTGTAAACTCACTCATTAAATCTAAACTTGTACTTGAATATGACTGAGTAAACTTATAATCTGGAAAGTATAAAAAGCTGCAGTTTATTGCGTCAAGTTTAGGTCTAGATATTATATTTCTTACTTGTTTTACTATAGGATCCATTGGACCTAGATAATACCCTTGACCATTTTCATCATGAGCGACAACTACATTATCTTTTAAAAACTTTTCAAAACTTTTATAAACGACGAAATCGTTATCCATTATAACAACAGGTTCATTTACATTACGCAGAACTTGAAGTTTAGAAGAAGCCCAAAAAACGTTTTTATTTATAAACTTATTTTCTGCTAAAATTTCAATATTATCCCATAAATCTAATACCCCTAACTTATTAAATACAGTATAAGTGAGTTTATCTATGTGAAGTTCAGTTGTAAATGTAGGATGGTATTTTTTCCACTGTATAACGGAAGTAAACATCATTAGAAGATCAAACTTATTATAGAAAGATCTATGTTTTCTTATATTTTCTAAAACCCAAATTGTTTTCAATAAAACCTTTTTTATTATTTTTTATGTAAAGTATGCGTAGAAGTTTTGTTGTGATGTTTGATCTGTTACTGTTAAGTCTAAGTTAGCTGATGTGCTTATCTGTGATCCTCCTCCACCGGATGCTGTTCTCCATTCTGAGAAGTTATAAGGGTAAGTACCTGCTGCTGTTAATCTAACATAGGAATATACACTATAGTCTACATTTTTTATTTGTAAAGTACCTGTAGATGCTGCTGAAGTGTAAGGATAGGTTATTTGTACTGTTCCGTTACTAACGGCTATTGCATTACCATAAAACCAACTTCTATTATATATTTCACTTACATTGGAGGGATTTGAAGCAGCAGGATAAGAGTCAGTTAGCACAGTTGATAATGTGATATCTGTGTTATCAGTAAATCCAGCATTTGACCAAACGTCAAATGAACTAAAATTTATATCTGCTGATGTGTAAGTGTATACAGCCATTTTATTTTTTTACTATTTTATCTTTTCCGAACTTTTTTTCAAGTTCTTGTTTTAAATAATCGTAAGCAAACTCAAAGGGTTTTTCCATTAAGGAATAATCTATCAGTTTTCTTTTTTTAGTTCTTGTATCAACTTGTACTTTTTCTTCTCTCTCTACTGTCTTTATTTTTTCTATTTCGTTTCCATTTTCATCAAAAGAAATAAAAGGTACTTGTTTAACAACAACTTTTTTTTCGTAAACAGGTTCTTCTATAGTTACCTCATTTACTGTTGGGACTTTATAGTAGTTTTCTATAGCTACTTCAGTTCCTTCTATATCGTCTTTATCTTTATAGAAAACGACTTCTTTATTAACTAATCCTCCAGCGTTTGTTAAAGGATCATCTAAATATTTTCTATAAAACTTGCTTGCTGCTTTTTTATTAATCCAGCAAGTTGTTGTAAACTCTAGCTGAGCTTGTACTTTATTGATCCTACATGTTTCTATTCTAATGTAGGCTTCATTAGTTGACCCTCTGCTAGTGTCTAAATCTGTTTTTATAACTAATCCCATTTAATAACTTTTACTATCTAATATAAATAGATCTTTTTTAACTACCAACTTTATGCTGTATATGTTCCTGA
>ERZ1048068.2759-NODE-2759-length-12082-cov-5.012721_pt1 | contig 12082 bp, 6 predicted proteins | sample MGYA00383098_ERZ1048068 | MGnify/ENA primary metagenome ERZ1048068 (study PRJEB29581, sample SAMEA5548368) | metagenome | biome: marine; feature: coastal; material: water | depth 1 m | study: Short-term variability in the microbial, nano- and picoplankton... | reverse complement strand
TATCCTTGGCTCCCGCAAATGCGTATACCGGGACCTTGGCTAAATTTGCGGCCCATTGATCCAGTTCGGTAGTCACATCCTTGGGTCCACCCGGACCGATGCCTCCCACTACGGGTGCAATCGCCGCAAAATGTTGCGGACTATTTCCACCCCATGTCCAGGAACCATAACCACCCATACTATTTCCGGTCAGGTAAATTCTCTTCGAATCAAACTCCATACTCAAACTCAGCCCTTTCAGCAAAAGATCCAAGTCACTGGCTTCCCAGGTTCCCCGTCCACCCACTTTTCGAGTACGGGAACATTGCGGAACCACAATGTGACACGGACCTTTTTTAAACTGATTGATTCCCTCAAGCAATGCTCGAGCTTGTCCCTGTAACCGCTTCACATCGCTTCCCACTCCACCCGCTCCATGAAGATAAATTAGAAGTGCAGGTTTCTTATCTCCCGTCCCTTTTGCGGAGAATAAAAGGTATTCAGGATTTAAACATTTTGTACTCTTTGAAAATTTTGAATCTAAAGTACGGACTTCTGGCTGTTCGCGTTGTGCAAATAATGAACCCAGTAAGAATAATGGAATGATTACGATGAATAGATTTTTCATACCATTCATCATTTGAAATAGCCTCTACAAGAACAAGGTTAGATTATGCAATTTTGACTTATTTTTTAGTCCGCATCGCGCTTATCAACGAACTCATCAAAAACTTTTTTATCGTGATTGATTGCTCGATAAGTACGAACATTGTCTTTGATTTCAACTTCAATGACATGGCGGGTTGGTTCAAATTTTTCAACATACCAATACTCTTTGGATCCGGGCTTCCGAGTGTTTACCCCCCAGGCTCCGTCGCCAATGTAAAGTGTGCCTGTTGGGTCTGTTTTATCCCCCTTCAAAAGTTTCGAACGTTTGTAAACATGGTGATCATTCTCAAAAGCCGCATCTAGGCCATACTGATCAAATAAAGGAACCCAATGCTTTCTCATACTTTTACTGATGGGACTATTCAAACCACCCTTCATTATTCCGTAAGCGGGGAAATGATAGAGAGCAAATAAGTGAGTTCGATCCTTGCGAGAAGAAAGCGAGGATTTTAAAAATTCAGTCTGACTTTCGATAGAATAGGTATGGGAGGAGTCGAGTATTACCACAGATAAGTCTTCGTATAGATCGATGGTATAATAGGATTTCAACTTTTGTGGAAATGGAAATAAGTTGTAAAACATAGGTGCTTCTTTGGGAGTTTTTCCATACCCGCCATTCACCTCATGGTTTCCAATCGCCACCACAAAAGGTATGGAATACCCATCCTCGCTCACCGCATGATCTGCGTACACCTCAATCCAATCGAGCCACCGTTCCCAAGACTTTCCATTTGCATAAGCCAAATCTCCTCCCAGCAATGCAAAGTTAGGGGCACGGGAAGCCATCGCCTTCACCCCACCCTTGTGAAAATCGGGAGAATGCATCATATCCCCACCAGTCACAAAACTGATACGATCCGGTCGTTTTGCAGACAAGGTTCTAGCACGAAATTCCTTGTCTCCCAAAAATACCCGATATCCAGTATCTGGGCTTAAACCCGTAAGTTGAACCTGACAGACCTCCAATCCCGAACCCTTGTAAAAAGAATGTCTTTTCACTTTTCTAGATTGTGTATTTTTTTGATCCGCTTGCCCCCAAAGAAAAAGGGTTGGATCTTTATCCTTCACTAACCAAATCACATTGAGCGTGGTGGAAGGTGAATCCGTCCAGGTAAAGAGAGCTTCCTCAATACCCTTGGCTCCATTCGAGGAAAAAGAGAGAATGAGAGATGTAAATGTAAGGAGGAAGGATAAGGATAATTTCATAAGGTTTATTGGAGATTTAGAGATTGGGAGTCATTCTTTAATCCGATCTTAAGGAAGGTTTAACAGATAAGTAAATTGATTATTTAAACAATAAGCTTCGGTCGATCTCTCTTCCATAACCCTTAACCTGAAGCTTGTTCTGATGAACACTAATGATAGAGTAAGCGTTGCTTTCGGTTTCCACCATTCCCTTTAGCGTTAGGTAGTGAATGCCTTCTTTTTGTCCATACTTTCCCTTATGGTTATGACCATTAATGTATGCCTTCACACAGGAAAACTTTTCGAGTATTGAAATTACCTCCTTTGCATTCCATAAATTATGAGGATCGGCGGGATAAACCGGAAAGTGACAATACAATACAACCTTTTCCCCTTTTTTTTGAGCTCCCTTTAAAACTTCTTTCATCCAGGTTAGCTGTTTTTCTCCCACCGCTCCATTCCATTTGGGTGAGCGAATCTTGTTTTCCCGGTAGTATACTCCCGCGTTCTGATATTCCAGACTATCTTTTGGGTAGGCATGAAAACTGACATCATTCCCGTCCAACACGATGAACCGCCAGTCTTCCACTCTGAATTCATAGTACTTTGATTGCATACCCATTCGTTCCGGAATTTTGGCTTTCCATTTATCGGCAACATCAAAATCATGATTTCCAAGGGCATGGTATGACGGCATTTTCAAAGATTGATAGATCGGCAGAACTTTATCAAAACTGGCATAATCCCGATCGATAAAATCACCGAGGTGGATCACAAATTTGAGATCGTGGTCATTGAGTTCCTGAACACATTCATGAAGCTTTTTTGCAGAAGATGAATAATGCCTCGATCCCCGATTTGGCCCACTGCAATACTGACAGTCCGCAATCGCACCAAAGGAGAACTTATATTTCACAGACTTCATTTTTTGCACGAGCCAAGGTGTTACTTTTTCTGCCCAAGCCTTGGCATGCGCATGTAATCCTGGCCCACTAAAATGAACACCCTGTCCGTTTCGCCCCCGTAGTTTTCCCTTCAATTGATCAGTGTCAGGGCCTTCCAGTGCTACTCCGTTTTTCCAAAGGCTTGCCTGGGCTTTGCGAATATTCGGATCCGCTTCATCACCCGGCACATGATACGTGGCTTGTGCGACAAACCATGGAACATCCCATTCCAGATCTGTTCGGGTCTTTAAAATTAATTGGGTTAAATACTTTTCATATAATGGACCCGACAAAGTACGGGTCGGATCCTTTTGATTGGCATCACTCTCTCCCTGATGCCAAAGCACGGCACGAAAACCATTCTTTCCAAATGCTTTCATACGCTCAATAAATCCGGGGTATATCTTCCCCAAACTTTCCCATTCACCATCGTTAATTTTTCGAACCTTATTTTCAACGGTTGGAGGATTTGGAAACCTCGAACCTTGGGGCAACCATTCACGCACACTTGTTCCTCCCTGCCCGTAGGCGATGATTCCAATTGGCATCTCAAATTCACGGACCAGGAAATCACCAAGCAATGGCATAATGCTACCTCCCCTTCCACCGGCACCGGGTTGTGGATCAATGGCCAACTGCCAGTTCTTTTTTTCAAAATCATATGCTGAAACCAATCCCGTTTGGGTCGACTGTTTTTTCTCTCCGTAATTTCCGGAGTTCGATTGTCCAGCCACCACAAAGATCTCGCCCACGCCAAACTGAACAACTTGCGAATGATTATTCGGATTCCCTCCTTCTCTTACTTCCAGTCCATACCAACCACCAGCTGGAATCTTAAGTCGGGATAAAAGATTTTGATTCTTCCATTCGCCCGCTAACTTTTCCCACGATCTATTTTTATCCAGACGATATTCCAATGCCCCGCTTTCAGAAACCGATAATGAAGCAGCAATCTTGATTTCCACCCAGGCCTCATTACCAGAATCTCTTTGAATAACCTGATATTCAACCGGGGATTCTATTCGATAGGCAAGCTCGCTCTTCTCGGCTTGGGTATATCCAATGAAGGTGGAAAAAAGAACGGCCAACCATAGAACTACTTTCATATCAAATTAACAAAAATATTATTCCACCACATGTATAGTGTGATCAATCCGTCCTTTGATCTCTTCTCCCTTTGCCGACTTGATATCGTAATCAATCTGAGCCATGTGCACGGGCTTTAGATTTGGAATATGCAGGGCAATGGTTTTCCCATCTTCAAGAAGTTCTACTTTTTTCAACTCCAGTTCTTTAACCGGAATTTCGGGAGAGCCATAATTAAAAGACCATTTTAAATTCCAGGCACCAAACTTGAATTGGGAAAGTGAGTTGGCTGCGTTCGGATCAAGGGCTTCATAAAAACTGATTTCAATCCTATCCTTCGTTACCTGAATCGATTTGGGTAAATGAACCGGTTTTCCGGTGTAGCGAATACGATCCAATCCGCCGTTTCCCTTTGCATTAGTTTGCCACCCCTTAAGCCCGGAAACATAAAGTTGCCCATCCCTTGGATTTATTCTTGCCCGCATTGCACTGCTTGATAGCTCCACCGGAATCCTTGCGACCCCACCCTGCATCTGGCCATCTTTCTCTTCCTTAAGTACAACATACATTTTACTTTGACCGTAAGAGAGATGGAGTAATTGGTCCTTAAGTGGTCCCCATTTATCACTGGTTACCCAGGCCTGCCCGCCACCGGAATTATCAATCCCGCGCTTCTTGCTCATCCATACAAGTGGCTTAGGCGCTTCATTGGGATCATGCTGAAAACCTTCACGTTCATTCGCCTTATATTTTTTCCAGTCCTTGTACTCGATTTCATATCCTGCGATTGGAGAGCTCTTTAATTTTCTGGTTCCATGATAAGAATCAACTACTCCATTGAAACTTCCAGGTTTCACCCAATGCAGGGGGGCACTCGGCACGAAAGATCCCTCGTTATCTCCAGTGGTCACTTCTCCATTCGGTCCAACTCCAATTCCATTAGGTGCCCGGAATCCACTTGCATAAACTGACATTTTTTCTCCATTTGAAGACACTTTGATCACGGAGCCATGGTGCTTCCCCATTCTTTCAAACCCACGGCCGCCAGCCCGTACGGGACACCCCATGGCAAAGTAAAAATTTCCTTCCGGGTCGGTGTGCAAATCAAAACAAAAGGCATGAAAGCCCTCTGTATTCTCCCAGTCGTTATTAAAATTTTCCAGAAAGTCGGCTTCGCCATCTCCATTGAAATCATGAAATCGGGTAATTTGATTATCTCCAACAGTGTAGATCTTTTCATTAACAATCTTTAGCCCGAGGGGTTCATGAAGTCCGGTGGCGAAGCGTTTCCAAGATACCTTATTTAACTGCTCATCAATATGGGAAACAATCCAAACATCCCCATCCCATGTGCATACCGCCGCCGTTTTGCCATCCTTAAAAAAGTCAAACGCACCAATGCGCATCTTGGGCTCGAGTGGATTATTAAAAGGGACTCCAATTTTATCGACCACATAGGCATTAGTCTGGTCATCTGAAAGTTCACTTTCCACAGTGATCGGATCGCCCCATTGCGCTGAGCCTCCGCTGGTAAGTTTGGATAAATCCTCAGCCTTTCCTGAAGCAGACTGAACCGCAGGTTGATAAGCTGGATCACCTGCCCACATCGCAACCTTAAATCGACTCTTTCCTTTGGGTACTTCGCAAAGCAACAGGTTTTCCCAAACGTATAACTTTACCCCTTTTGAAAAATCAACGAGTGAAAAATTACAGGCCCGCCCTTCCAAGGAAACGGTAAATGTCTGATCTGTCTTCTCAATTTGTGAGTCATCATTCTCTGCAAGCAACATTACGGATGACGAAGGATTTTCGACCTGAACACTACGGGTTAGTGCTTTCAGTCCCTTTTGCTTAACAATTCCCGGCATATCCAAAACACTCCCCTCGCCCACTGAGTAGCTAAAAATTGCTTTACCATCGTGAACATAATGTCCCTTGAAATGGGCCCAGTTTTTGGGCAAGGTTCCCATTCGAGGGAATGATTTGTAAGGCTGGCGACGGGGGTCCTTCTTAATCATTTCCTTGGTCTTTGCCCAACCAGGAAGCATTCCGGTACGGAAAAGATTGTAGCTCTCCTTTACTACTGCCGCTGCTCCATGTGCACCGGCAAAAGGCATTCCACTGGCCTTTAAGCTCTGATCGTTCGTCCAAGCCAATGAATAGGAGAGGGTTTCGCTGTCAAAGACCATACCGGCCTGCCGGTCTTCACCAAGCGGCACCAGGTGAGCCCTTGAAACAATATAGCGAACTTTTTGCCTAACCTCACTAATTTGACCAAGCAGTTTCGTCGCTTCCTTGGGCAAACCATCTATGGGACTTCCTTCCAATTTTGGGAGAAGTTCAAATTCAGCAATTTGCATAGGTATCTTTCCATCTCCAACCAATTCCGGAAAAACGACCCGGTAAGTCGAAAAACTTTTTCCATTGGGAAATCTCATCGTTTTTAATTTTCCACGCCCTCTGGAAACGGGGATCGAACCACTCGCGATCTCGACAAAGCTTTTCCCATCGTTGGACCCACTGAGAACAAAGCTTTTCGGATCTCTTTCCGGTGCATCATTTGCGGATGTGATTGTGACTCCATTCACAATGGTATTTTGAACCTTTATTTCCAGCCCGCTACCTGCCCCGTCAAAATTGAGATATTTAGTGGCCGGTTGATCATCGATCGCCAGGGATGGGCTTTCATTTTTGGGAAAATTTTCGGAGGTTCCTTTAATCGGGTCTGAAGGTCGGCTCAGATCAATTGTTTTTAAATTGGATAAATCTTCCAGTCCAATATTCGTAAACTCATCGCCTCCCATTTCTCGCACCATTGCCAGAAGCTTTTTCTCTCGCAGATATAATCTTTTTAGGCGATCGCTTGCATCCTCTGCTGGTGGCCAGGCCACAACCGGAGCGGTCTCAATCGCAGTCGATACCACTGGGCCAAAACGATTTTTAAAATAACCCTCTGACGAGACTTCATTAGATGGTTTCTTTTCCACATAACCCTTCGCCAACTCAATCACTTGTTTAGCAATGTCATGAATTTCTTCATCTCCCAGATCCAAGTGACCCCCTTTGGCTGGCATCTTAACCAATGACTGGGAATCTACTGGACTACCATGAGTAATAAATTTGATCACACCGTCCATGTTGCCCGACTTCACAAGCTCCGAAGTCATGAGGCTGGGGAATACCCCACCCACTCCGTTCAAGTCCGGGCCATGACACGGTGCACAGCGTTGGGTCAAAACCGGTGTAAGTCCCTTGGGCACTGCCAAGGAAAAACTTACCGATAAAGCAAATGAAGTGAGTAAGAAAAAAGCTCTTAGTAAGGCAGTCATAAATAAGTTTAGTAAAAGAGGGCTGGTCTGTGGTTTCGTGGAATAAAAGAAAAGAAGGTAAGAGAGAGAATTAGAAGGTTTACATTAAATAAAAAATTCAATTTATCGATACAGTAAAACTATAAACATAAAAATAAATTAGGTGGAGAAAGCGTATATTTCAGAAGTAAAGAAATTCTCTCATAATAGTATTCTCCGCAAAAAGCCTACATTTGCCTAAAAACTTTCTGTATCGTATGTTTATTACCAACCGGATTAACGATTACTTTTCTTTTGGAGACGTACTGAGACGAATTCCAAGAGTAATGGAAATGCCGGCTCGGGCATGCTCCCGTGATCAAAACCCTTAACCTCGCGTAAAAAAACCGCCGGATTACCGACTTTTTTCATCATTCTCCAAAAATATGCCGTCTCTTCATAACGGCCAAACAATTCCAACTCCCGATCGCCAGTGATTAACAAAATGGGCGGTGTCTTCTTTTTCACATGGAAAAGCGGACCCATTTCATCGACCACCACCTGACTCCATGGAATTCCTCTTTCCTTCCGAACCGTAAAATGAGTAATCGTATGTCCACTGAATGGAACCAAACCAGCAAGTTGATTGGGAGAACACCCAAAGGCCTTCAGGTATCTCGGATCCAATCCGACCATACTGGCAAGATAACCCCCGGCAGAATGTCCGCTTACAAATACAGCGGATAGTGATCCGCCAAAATCTTTGATATTTTTAAGGGTCCATGCCACTACTGCGGCCGCATCTTCAATATAAGCGGGTGATTTTACTCTCGGACTGAATCGATAATTCGCAGTCACCACCACCATATCCTTTTTTCGAAGGGGTAAGGGAATGGTTCGATTCCCTTTGGATATTCCTCCTCCGTGAAACCAGATCACCACCGGCAAATTTTTCCCACTCGCCGGGCCATACACATCCAGTCGGCAACGCAGTTTTTGATACTCCGTTTGCTCCTTGTGCAACCGGTATTGAATGTCGGAATAGAATCGGTATTCCGGATCCAAAAGTTCGGGACCATTCTTAAAATAAGCGGGTAGATTTTTTTCTTCCCGTTTTACTTGATTGATTAATTCTCGGGCATCCGAGCATCGAAGCGAAAAGAGATGATCCGACGCTTTCTCAAGAACCTGCTGGATCTCAGCATTCTGCTTTGTTCTTTTTCGAAGAGTTAACAGTTCAGCAGGCAGGGCTAATTCATTTTCTTTCCCCGGACCTTTAATCTTCTGGCTTAGTTGATGGAGATAACGGTACCCAAGATTTGTGGTGGGTTCCACTACCGTTCCCTCACCATAATCATTCCAAGTCGCAATTTGAATAATGGGAGACGACTGAGAAAGTGCCTGATCCAAAGAATCCATCCATGTTTGCCCATCACGATCGGATATACTCCCGTAGCTCTCTCTAATACCCGCATTTCGATAAAAATCGCGATAGCCGGGAAATGCGACCGGAATTGGATTTAATATTTTGGAACCAGTGTCATAAATACTTTGAAAGGATTTCTTCCATTCAGTTTCTGAAACCTTTTTGCCTCCATCCACCGGGGGCCAAGCAAATGATGAATCCCCTCCTCCAGCCTTGACTAAATGATGTAATAAAAAAGTGGTAGGGATAGGATCTAATGTTTCCACCGCTTTTTTTAACTTACCATTATTTAATGCCAATGGACCAAAAACCAGAAGTACGGGTTTTCCATTAATCTTTAGGTACGCATCTTCCACAAACCAATTCTGGGCAACCCATTGGATAGATTCACGACCACGGATTATCACTTCACTCTCCTTGATCTCTCCTTTTTTTAACGCTTCTAAGATTGATCGGTCTTCGAAACAAATCGCAAATTGAAGACCTGCCCGTTTGATAACTGAAACAAGCTTTTTAGTGTTTTCATGAATCAACCTGTAATCATTCAGGTCATGAATACCATACCAGTCAATGATTACCCCATCGATTCCGGCCAACTTCATCTGTTGTACCTGACACTCTAAAACTGAAATATCCCCTGAGTCATATAAACCAATTAAAGGATATTGATGAGAGGCAATTTTTCTCTTCCCACTCCACCCGACAACATTTGGGTCGCTATGATCCATGGTCCAATGCCAGCTCCATTCACCTACTTCCGGCTTAGCCGAATACCAGGGCATATAATGTGCGAGTACAATCTTCTCACTTGCCCTTGCGGAAAAACCAAAGACAGAGCAAAAAAAGAACCAAGCAAAGATAATTAAATTTCCGACCATGAAAAAATGAATTACATAAAAGTTACTAGGTTCGACTTGCCTAATAGGTAAGGCAAACCTTAAAGCTACTAGACACTTAACAATCTAGACCTAGCACACAATGCTCAAACTTATTCTTTTTCTCTTATCTTTTTCTTTCACCGCACCGCTAATCCTTGAAGCGAAAAGAATTCTCTTTATTGGGAACAGCTACACATCCCAATCCTCCGATACAATTACTAAATTATTTAAGAACGAGAGTCCGGACTGGAAGCTGACTTTCAATACCAAGGGTGGAAAAGATCTAGCCTATCATCTGGCAGATCCAGCCACCGAGAAATTAATACATTCACAAAAATGGGACTTTGTAATTTTACAGGAACAAAGCCAGAAATCGGGATTGGGTGGAAAAAATTCCCAAGGTTTTCATGACGCCGTAGCTTCCTTTTCGAAAATCATTCGGGATACCGGATCCACTCCCTGCCTCTATTTGACCTGGGGTAGAAAAGCAGGAGACAAAAAGAACCCAAAAATTTATCCAAACTACCAGGCGATGCAGAAAAAAATATCCACAGCTTATTTTAAAGCGGGGAAAAATAACCAGGCACGGATTCTCCCGGTCGGTCTCGCGTATTCAAAAATTAAACAGGAAGACCAGGCACTCTTTGAAAACCTCTATAAAAAGGATGGCAGTCATCCCTCTGAAATCGGTGCCTATGTTGCTTCCTCTGTTTTCTGGGCTGGCCTAACCGGTAAAGATCCAACCACAATAAAATGGCGAGGCAGGATTGAAAAATCTAAGGCCATCCGGATACGCCAAGCCGCCCAATCAGCACTAGAAAAGCAGCGGTAAATCTAAGGACGACGAGGTGGAGGCAGACGCCCGCCTCTCTGATGCCCTGGTCCACCACGCAATTGTAAAGGCTCCGCTTTAAAGTATCGGGGAATGACCGGCCAGTCCTCGGTCAAAAAATAAGCATAGGTGCCCTTGGGGAATTCATCGGTCACCGTAAACCGACCGTTACACATATCCAGGTCACCCAATCCTTTTACATATTGATAATCCTTGCTAAATGCACCGTTGTATTTTCCACCGGGTGGATTCGGACGCTCTCCTTTTTTTAACCGAAAACTACTGCTCATTTTTTGGATCCCTGATTTCGGATCTTTTGGATTCTTGTATCCGTACAAAGCATACACCGGATAGCCGTCCATCGCATATCCTACAAGGGGGGAATGTTCTTTCGCATTCACCCCCAGTTTCTTAAGCAACCCGGTCGGTAATCCATGGTAGTGATACGATCCATTAGGCTGAACATGTCCGTGATTGGCATCCAGTCCGAGTAGGACGGAACCACCCAGAGCCTCGTAATTCCAGTCCGCCCGCCGGTCTCCCATATAAAACTCAGCCGTACCGGGATCAAAAAGTACACCGTTTACCGCAATTCCAAACGGGGTATTTGGTGGGCCCCGACCCGATTCGTTATGTAACGAAATAGGCTGACTGGCAGGTTTTTGATTAGTAGGGATCGAAAAATTATGTGCCTGTTCCTCCACTGAATTCGGATTGTGCCTGCTGGGGAATCGCCCGACCTTGTGCTTGGGTATTCCATTTGCCTCCACCTTAATTTCCTTTTTTAGCTCCTTGAATTTACTCACGCTTTTCTGCGAAAGTTTTTGAACCGCCGGATTTAGTTTTAAATCACCACTCTCCGTAACCGTATGCTTACGAACCGGAGGTCGCCCACCCGGCCCGCGCGGCTGAGCATTAAGCTGACAGGCGAAAAAGAGGACGATCAAAAAAGACGGAATCCATGGAATGTTTTTTTTCATACCTATTAAAAACTCAAATCATATAAAAAAGTTGCGCCCGGTTTCACAGTCCAAATTCAGAAAGCTTAATTTTTTGAAAGACCATATCTGCCACTGAAGACTCGTATAATATACCAATGGTCTGATTATCCACCATCGTCAGTGAACTGTAGGCCCCGCCCTTTTCATCGAGCAGAATCGACTTAGGCCAGGACTTTCCATGATCCAGGCTCATACGCACGGTCATTTTTTCCCTGCGGTGTTTACTGTTTGGATTGGAAAAGAAAAGCACTCTTCGCCCGTCTGCTAAATCATGGGAAATCAGACTGGCCATACAGACCGGCTCGGGCAAAGCTCCATGATCGGAAGAATGAAGCGCCCAAGTCTTGCCCAAATTCTTGGTCACACTGACCGCCCGGCCATTGGTTTTTGATTGATCGGAACGGTTTCGATTATCCCGCATATTTAACATCAGCGAACCGTCACTCAATTCCACCACCGCACACTCGGTGGTATTATCCCGTGCATATTTCGAAACCGTCCAATTTTTTCCATGATCCCGGCTCCACATTAAATTGGAAAACGGCAGACCCGTCTTATCCCGACCCTGCGTGGGCATGACCAATGTACCATCCTTTAAGGTTATTCCATTTCCCGGAGCGGGTGCAAAGAAGTGCCATTGAGGATCCTTCAATCTCTTGGTCCAGTTCTCCGGTTCACTCCAGGTCAGCCCGTCATCCGTTGAACGGACAATCATGAATTGAGATGATTTATGAATCGAATGACCCGGTTCCGAACCCTTCCCCCGCCACTGATGCGTATTCGGTTTACCATGTG
>ERZ1048068.2758-NODE-2758-length-12088-cov-30.614726_pt1 | contig 12088 bp, 5 predicted proteins | sample MGYA00383098_ERZ1048068 | MGnify/ENA primary metagenome ERZ1048068 (study PRJEB29581, sample SAMEA5548368) | metagenome | biome: marine; feature: coastal; material: water | depth 1 m | study: Short-term variability in the microbial, nano- and picoplankton... | reverse complement strand
TACTATCTCTGATAGCAGTAGATGAAATATCTTTCAAAGGTATCTTACACAGATGTAAACAGCCCTGGGCAAGGGCCTTTATTTTATCCAGATCATCGCATGTATGCTGTTCAATCCACTCGGCAAGATGACCATTGGTAGGCAGGTCATAGCCAGGCCGTGGACTAATAGCCAGATGACAATAATCTAAAAAATCATCCCAGCGATGCCAGCCATCAATGGTCAGTAAAGAATCCATGCCAATGCAAAAAAACAGCGGCGTTTGGTCGCCTACCTGCTGTCGTATCTGTTGAATGGTCTCAATGCTATAGCTCGGTGTATCTTTGCGTAATTCAATGTCGTCAGAGACAAGCAAAGGTTGATCATTAATTGCTAATTGCAACATGGCCAAGCGTTGCTCAGCGCTAACCGAGGGTATTTCACGATGCGGAGGAATGGCGCAAGGAATCATGCGCACAGATTGAATCTGTAAATAATCAGCCAAGCTATTGGCTAGATTAAGATGACCAAAATGGACGGGGTTAAAGGTGCCGCCAAACAGAGCAACCGACATATTACTGGCGAATTTGCCCATCGCCGAACACCACCCATTTCTGACTGGTTAGGCCTTCCAATCCAACAGGACCGCGAGCATGAATCTTGTCCGTGGAAATACCAATTTCAGCACCCAAGCCATATTCAAAACCATCGGCAAATCGGGTTGAAGCATTAATCATTACCGAGCTCGAATCCACCTCGGCAATAAACTGTTGGCCGCGCTCAGTATCCTCAGTGACAATCGATTCAGTATGCTGTGAACTGTAAGTATTAATATGCTCAATCGCCTCATCAATACCAGCAACCACTTTAATCGCTGCAATCGGCGCTAGATATTCCTCGCTCCAATCACTCTTACTAGCCGCAGAAATTGCCGGCAAAATTTTGCAGCTTTCAGAACAGCCACGCATTTCTACTGATTTTTCAGAATATATCTCAGCGATTAAAGGTAAAACCTGTGCCGCAACTGATTTAGCCACCAGCAGAGATTCCATGGCATTACACACACCATAACGGTGGGTCTTAGCATTAACCGCAATCGCCACAGCCTTATCGATATCAGCAGAGTCATCAATATACACATGGCAGTTACCATCCAAATGTTTAATCACAGGCACACGGGCATCGGCACTAATGCGCTCGATTAAACCCTTGCCACCACGGGGGACAATCACGTCGACAAATTCAGTCATGGTAATGAGCTCACCCACAGCCGCGCGATCAGTGGTGTTAATCACCTGCACCGCAGTATTGGGGAGTCCTGCATCAGTCAGCCCTAGGCTGATGCAATGAGCAATCGCCTGGTTCGATTCAATGGCCTCACTGCCACCACGCAAGATGGTTGCGTTACCAGATTTTAGACAGAGGCTAGCCGCATCAATGGTAACGTTAGGTCGTGACTCATAAATAATACCAATCACACCCAATGGCACGCGCATTTTGGCCAGTTTAATACCGCTTGGGCGGGTGCCCAAATCAGTGAGCTCTCCTACAGGATCTGGCAGTTCTGCCACCTGATGAAGACCCTCAATCATTGCATCGACGCGATCATTATTCAGTTCAAGGCGATCGAGCAGCGCATCATTTAAGCCATTATTGCGGCCATTATCTATATCCAACTTATTTGCCGCCAGAACCGTACCGCGATTAGCATCTAACTGCTCAGCAATCGCAATAAGTGCATTGTTTTTAACATCGCTTTTGGCACGCGCAAGTTCTCGGGAGGCTTCTCGGGCGGCCGTGCCCAAAGACTGCATATAAGCTTTAATATTCATAAGATTTCACTAGTAACCAACAGGGTGGTAAATCAAAACCCCATTATACGAATCTCAAAATATAATTCCTTATATTTGGCGATAAATACTATTCGTGGGTATAGATTTAATGAGACAAAGCCAAACGTTTTTCCAAGATACTGACCAAAGCATCAATATGCACGGGATCGTCGTTCAGGCACGGAATATAATGAAACTGCTCGCCACCACTTTCGATAAAGCTTTCGCGGGCTTCCATATTAATTTCCTCAATGGTTTCTAAGCAATCTGAAGAAAAGCCCGGACAGATAACTGCCACATGCTTAACGCCATCTTCGGGGATCTGTTCCAACGTTTTGTCAGTGTAAGGTTGTAGCCAGGGTTCGCGACCAAAGCGCGACTGAAAAGTTGTCATCACCTGAGCTTCATCAAAGCCCAATTTTTCACGCACCAAGCGCGTAGTTTGATGACAGAAGCAATGGTAGGGGTCGCCATTCTTAAGATAGCGCTCTGGTGTGCCATGATAAGAAAAAACAAACTTATCTGGTTGCCCATGTTGATCAATATGGCGTTTGATCGTTGTGCAAAGAGCCTCAATATAGGCCTCAGATTTATGGTAGCCATTAATAAACTGTAATTCTGGCACCCAGCGCAATTGAGTAAATGTTTTAGCGATAGCATCGAAAGTAGAACCAGTAGTGGCTCCAGCGTACTGAGGGTATAGCGGCAATACGATAATATCGCGCACATTTTGATCAGTTAACTCTTTAATGGCTGATGCCATCGAAGGGTTGCCATAGCGCATACCCAGAACCACAGGAATATCGCCATATTTTTCTGCAAGACGCTGTTTAACTGCCTTGACCTGCCCTTGGCTGTAGCACATAAGTGGCGAACCAGCCTCAGTCCAAACCGATTCATACAGCTTTGCCGATCGGCGCGGGCGAATACGCAAAATAATTAAATTTAAAATCATCCACCACAGTAGTCGCGGGATCTCAACCACCCGCGGATCGCTTAAAAATTCTTTTAGATAGCGTCTAAGTTCAGCTGGCCTAGGTGCGTCTGGTGTTCCAAGGTTGCACAGCAAGATGCCTTGACGAGGAGAGGCTCCATCATGGTCATACTCAGTTTGACCCGTATATTTCATTTATTACTCCTAAAATTTGGCTAGTTAGCCGCTAATAAACCTAACCATAAAGCACTGATTACCTATCGACAACCATTGATACCCTGAAACTCTTATTGTGGCGATTATACGCCTTATCACCGGTTTAAGACCTTTGGATTTAAAACTTGTTACATCAAAATTTGCTTGAATAAATTTGCCTAGTATTAGATACTGTATAAATAAACAGTACTTATATAAATAATAGCTTGCCGAGATTATCATGAGCCTTTCACTATTAGGTTGTAGTCATGCCCTTGCATGGATCAAATCCCATCGTCTAAAAATACCACTTTTTAGCGAAGCCGTATCCGCAGGATTCCCATCACCTGCCCAAGATTATGTGGAAAAAACCCTCGATTTAAACGAGTTGTGTATCAAGCGTCCTGCCGCCACCTTCTTTGTTCGCGTCGAAGGCGAATCAATGATTCAAGCCGGTATTTATGCGGGTGATATTTTGGTGGTTGATCGTTCAGTCACCGCAGAACATGGCGATACGGTGATAGTGGCCATTGATGGCGAAATGACCGTTAAAGAACTAGAGCTGCGCCCAATCATTCGTTTAGTACCCCGTAACCCAGCCTATCCCGCCATAGAAATTGCCGAGGGTACGGCACTAGATGTTTTTGGTGTGGTTACCAATGTGATTCGCAATATACGCCAAAAATAACTAACCGATATGACGCCCATTTTTGCCCTAGTGGACTGTAATAATTTCTACGCCAGTTGCGAAAAATTATTCCGTCCCGATTTAGCTGACACCCCAGTGGTTGTTTTATCCAATAATGATGGCTGTGTCGTTGCGCGCTCCAAAGAAGCCAAAGCCCTAGGTATAAAAATGGGCATTCCCATCTTCAAAATTCAGTCGCAAGTTAGGCAGCATGGCATTAAAGTTTTTTCCTCAAATTACAGTCTGTATGCCGATATGAGTGATCGCGTTATGCGCACCTTAGAAGATATGGCGCCGCAGGTTGAAATTTACTCCATTGATGAAGCCTTTTTAGATCTCACCGGTATTCAATCCGCTATTTCTCTGATTGATTTTGGGCAACAGGTAAAGCACACCATAGATCGCTGGATAGGTATTACTGTCTGTGTCGGCATAGCGCCCACAAAAACCCTTGCCAAGCTCGCCAATCATGCCGCCAAAAAATACTCAGCCACTCGGGGTGTTGTGGATTTAACCGATCGCAACAGACAGCGCAAACTGCTGGCATTAACCCCAGTAGAAGATATCTGGGGTGTTGGCCGCAGACTATCAGCCCGTCTACAAGCTATGGGTATACACACAGCGCTCGACCTAGCCGATACCTCAGCCAAATCCATACGCCAGCATTTTTCGGTAGTCTTAGAGCGAACAGTGCGAGAGCTTAATGGCGAATCCTGTATGGACTTAGAGCAGATACCCGCCACCAAAAAGCAGATTATCTGCAGCCGTTCCTTTGGTACTCGAGTCACATCTCTGGTGCAGATGCGCCAAGCAGTATGCGAGCATGTCACTCGCGCGGCAGAAAAATTGCGCAAAGAGCGCCAACAGGCCAAATTACTCAGTGTATTTATTCGTACCAGCTCTTATCAAAAGGATAGTCCGCAATATAGCAATGCACTTACAGCAGAGCTACCGCGACCCAGTGATGATACCCGCGACCTGATTCAGTTAGCCATGAGATTGCTCGATCAACTTTGGCGCGATGGTTACCAATACGCAAAAGCCGGCGTGGTACTCTCCGATTTTTACGATATAGGCACCTATCAAGCAGGACTATTTGATCAACCCTCGGGTCATACCAATAGCCGTCAACTGATGCATGTTATCGACGAAATTAATCACAGCGGACGAGGTAAGGTATTTTTTGCCAGACAGGGAATAAAAAAAGATTGGGCCATGAAGCGAGAACATCTTTCTCCAGCCTATACAACTCGTTGGAATGGGTTAATACGAGTGAACTAGACTGTTTGTAACATCAAAATAACCCTCAACAAAATACTTTTTTGAATAAAAATAACTAACACCAGTGTGGGTCTTGGATTGGTTAAAAATTGTTGCAGCTCGATCAATCCAATAAAGAATAGAATAAGCTGGATTCATGGAAAGCCTCAAAATGCTTTGCTACTTTTTTTAGACAGAGCTTGATTGTAGTACCCGAAAAAGGTGTCGATAGGGAAAGGATTTCCTAGAGCTTTTAAAGGGAAGAAAGTTAAATTGGAAGGGAAGCCAATATATTTAACTAATCAAAGTGCATTTTACAGACAGAGTGCATTCTATAAAATAGCGTTAACGCTATTCACTTGTAGATCGCGAATGAGTTGCGGTCGTTTTAATGAGCATAGTTTTTTCCTCTCCCTTCCTGTTTTTCAAGGCTATTTATTTGAGTATTAAATAGTCAGCACTCCAGCACTAATTTAGCCGAGGCATAGCTCGAATAGCCAGTCCAGCTTCACCCACAGCGCCTGAAAAGGCAAGGTTGATAGAGGTCTCTTACCATGGAAAATATTAACTCACGTTCTATTTATAAATTAGCATCCATTAAAGTGCTGTTGCTCATATTGCTTACAGGTTTTAGCTATGTTGCTTTTGGTGCTGTTAGTAATAGTGAATTTTGGGATGCTGAAGAACCAGAAGTTATCTATCTGGAACATCTTGAATTTGCAGGAAAAGCGCATTACTTTCTAAAAAGTGATCAAAGAAGGAAAGATACTTCATATAACTATATGGGTCATACTATCGTAGAGAAAAATTATAGACGGGAGAGTTCAAGTTTTTTCGCAAAAATCAAAACCCCTAGGGATTACTCTAAACAAAAAGATGATTATGTTATACATGAAAGATCAGACTCCTGGAAAAAATCAGCGGGTCAGTCATATGCTAATACTGGCAACCAACTCCCTAATCCTCGCTTTACTTTTTTCGTTTATAAAAAGGGCTTGGTTGATATTAAACTTATCAGTCAGCGAAAACTTCAAAACTTTAACCACTGCCAGAACCATACAGATACTTACCTTTATCTGTTGGATGAAAATGGAAATATAAAAGATAAAAATGATGACAATCATGATAAGCAATATAGTAATGATTTCTTTATTGAGTCTGAGCAATTATCTAATGAGTGGTTTAAATTTAATAAACCATGCCAATTTGAATCTGGCATAAAGCGTGAACTAGCCCCAGGCAAATACACGGTGGTGGCAGCGACCTACAATAAAGGGGTAACTGCTGATTTCGCGCTAAGTATCGGTGCGGACGAGGGTATAATTAGTTCATTAATAATGGGTTTAGAGGCAAAAGGTTCTTGGAGTGAATCTGGAGGTAGGAATAAGGGTAGCTCTGACAATAGACATTATAATTTTAAGTTATCTAAAGAAGAACGGGTTACCATTGATTTGATCTCTGAAAAATCTTCTGATGGTATTTATACAATTGATACTTATTTGTACCTACTGAATGATAAAAATGAGCTCATTGAACAAGATGATGATGATGGCGGAAATCTTCAATCCAGTCTAACTAGGATACTGCCTGCTGGTTCTTATAAAATTGTTGCAGCAACATACGCAGAAGGAAAAGAAGGAAACTATAAGCTTACATTAAAAGCACACTATGCAAGCAAATTAGTGAGGTTAGATCCCACCGAGCTCGAATTTTTATCTAAATGCGATGGTTGTTTAAATATACAACAAATTAAAAATCATGTGCCATCTGCATATCTCCCTTACAGTGAGGCCAGTTATGCAGTTAAGGTTAAAGGTGTAAAGGCAAATGAAACGATTACATTTACTAGTTCTGATAATAATATTGCCACTATTAATGGATCTGCAAATAGGGGTGAGATAAAACTAAAATCTGTTGGTGAGACTACAATAATGGCCACAAGAGATTCTGATGGTTTTCAAATCTCCTTTAAATTATTTGTAAGTAAGGGAGATCAACGAGTCGAAATCGGTAAAGATGTCCAGCAAAGTTTTAAAATATTACATCAAAGAAAATGGTGGAATATTCCTAGCCCCTATCAAGCCTTTAAGCGAGAAGCAGAAGTATTAGAGTATCAAAGAAAATTAGGTATCGGATCGCATGGTTTTGGTAATGGAGTGTTAACTTATTCAAGCAGTGACGAGGCTGTCGCCACTGTTGATTCAAATGGAAATGTTATGGTTAAGGCGCCAGGCAAAACTGAAATTACAGCCACTCTGCAAGAAAATGCTTTTTATAAAAAAGCCTCAGATAAATACACTCTTACTATTCACAAGGCTAAGCCAGTTCTAACGCCTTTACGAACAAAATTTATACTGTGGCCCAATCGTTTTGTTTGGGCTAAAGATTTATTTTCTGTATCTTATGATAGTGGTAATTTTCTAGAAGTTGATAGTCTTTTTCTAAAATTTGATATTGAAAATACAAGTATTGCGGAAAATATTGGCTATGGTTTAAGGCTAAAGTCAACCGGTTCAACTAAGATTACAGTTACAAGCAGGGAAGATAAATTTTACCAAAAGTCTGAAAAGTCTTTTAACCTACATGTGGATAAAGGTTCCCAGCCTGCGGTTCGTGTTTCTGATACGAAAAATTTTAGTCAAGGCGAGAAATTTAGTGTAGGCAATATCTTCAAGATTGAAATAGCTGACAATGGAAATTCTTATAAAAAGCCACTTTTCATCAGCGAAGACAAAAAAGTTGCAACTGTAGACTCTTCTGGAAATGTGACTATTCTTTCGTCTGGCATGTTGAAAATTAAAATGTACAGACCTGGTAACAAAAACTTCTACAAATCTAGTGACACCTTTTTAAAGATAAAGATAGACAAATCGGATTATGATCCCATTCAGCTCGCTTACACTAGTAAAAATAAGCTAAATTTCACGATTGAGAAGAAACTAGTTAAAGAAAAGAACTTCAAAATTGAAATAACTAATAATAGAGATTCTTATGAAAAGCCAGTTTTCACCAGCGAAAACAAAAAAGTTGCAACTGTGGACTCAGACGGAAATGTGACTATGCTTTCATCAGGCATGGTGAGAATTAAAATTTACAGGCCTGCTAACAAATACTTCTATCAATCTAGTGACAGCTATTTAGAGATAAATATAGTCAAGTCGGATCAAAATCCTATAATAGCTACTAATCTAATTATGGACTATGAGTCGGATAAAAGGATAAAAATGAATCCTGAGGGAGGATCAGGTAGTGGAGCTTTTTCTTATCAAACTCATAATGATAAGGTCGTTAAAGTTGATAATAATCAGCTTATTATTGTGGGTTCTGGTAAAGCTAAAATTACTGTAATCAAAAATGGAGATTATTATTATAATGAAGGGAAAACTGAATTTTTGGTTAATATTCAACCAGTAGATCCAGCGAATAGTGCACAATATCAAAATACAACTGTCAATGTTGATTCAAGTCTGATGAATAAATTAGAAGACAAAGAAGAAGCCAATAGTTCCTATGACTCCGCTTTTCTACCACCCTTTGAACAATCTCAGCTTGAACTGTCGCCTTTTATGGACGTTAAATCTATATCGAATCTGTTCAGTCCGTTGGAGTTGAATGCTGATAATCAAGAGGCAAGCAATAAAATTAATGTCCAATGCGGTGAGAGTTTCAATTTCCATTTAGATATTGAGTCCAAGGCAGAAATTACCTATAAAAGTGATGACGAGCAAATTGCTACAGTTAGTAAAAACGGTAGAGTAAAGATTGTCGGTATAGGTACTACTACAATCAAGGCTACGGTAGCAAAGAATGATTGGTATCAACAGGAACAAATTTCCTATGAAATTAACGCTACACAAGGTCATCAGTTAGTCAAATTTAAGGGAGAAAATGTGGTTCAAACCTATGGTGAAAAAACAACCCATAAAAAAGATATTTTTAAGGGTTGGGGTAAAGGAGATTTTCATTACTACATAGATTTTGACAATAGTTTAGGCGCATTCGAAGTGGATACTGATGGTAATGTAACTGTTTTAAAACAAAGTCAAAATGAAAACCCTATTATGAAGGCGACAGTAGTTGCTGTCAGGGAAGCTGATCAATGTTATCCACAGGATCAAGATAGTTATAGCATCGAATGGCATAGAAATGTTGTTCATTCGCCTAAATTAGCCGAAACAGCCGATAAGGAATATAAGATTGAATGGACCATGCTTGATTATGGTGCGAATAAGAAGATCGAATTATACTACTCAAATTTTATTAACCTAGATTCTCCTGAAGACCCCAAAGTTTCGAGTGACTTATTAATTACTGAGACTGATGTAGGTAACGGATATTATAAATGGAAAACTTCAGATCTCCCTGAGGGTGACTATTATATCACTGCTGTTATAAAGGGTGAGAAAGGCGATGACCAAAATGAATTCAGTGATTTTGGTGAAGTTATTGAGGACAGCATTTTTACAGCAAAAAGACCATTGCGTGTTGAGCATCGTTTTGGCTTGGCAATGGACTGCTCAGACAATTACAACTATCCCGCTAAATTGGGTAGTGCACCAAATTATTGCCCAGAAAAAAGTTCAATGGCATTGATTAAAGATGATAAAAGCATCTTGGCTTTTGGTAAATCTGCCTTAAAAGTGTGGACTCAATATGTGGATTCTTCGGAGAAAAAATGTAATATTTTTAACACAGGGTGGCATTCTTATAAGCATTATTGCGATAAGTATGATGATTTAGACTACGCTTCTGAAGCCCCTTCGGATAAGGTTTATAAGAAAATATATGCCAATAAATATGCTTTTGCGGCACTTAAGAACGATGGGTCGATTACTGTTTTTGGAAGAAAAGATGGTGCTGCTAATTTTTCACCGTCAGGTGATGACTTTATTAATATTTATTCTGCACCCCATTCCTTCGCTGCACAACGCAAGAATGGTTCAATTATTGCCTGGGGCCATGATGATGATAAGGGTCACGAAGTAAAAGGTAAATTCACTAGGGTTATCCCTCATGAAGATGGTTTTATAGCCTTGAAAGATGATGGATCGATCAGTGTTTGGACTAAATTCAAGCAATACGAACCATATAGAAATCAATATAAGTGGGATACTCGCAATTTCCCATTTGATAAATACATTACTACAGCAATGCATATGACTAAAGGGAGATGGTGGCGGGGCCACCACTTTCTGCCTTTAGGTCAAGGCAGAGAAAATGCTGTAAGTAATAAAACTATTGATGGAGATTCGGTATACATATCTTATGGACCCATACCTGAAACTGTGGATATAACCTACTGGAATCTACCTGTTGTTTTTGAGTTTATTCCAACAGACTCTGAGTTTAATAAAAGCGAAAAAATAAAAAATACTATTTCAATTCCTGTTCAATGTACGGTGGGTATGTATAGAGCAGAATCCGATCGACAACGGTTTTTGTTATCCGGTAAAAATTGCAATACAGAGGATTTCGTAAAAGATGCAAAAAATTACTTTAAGTTAAATAAAAAATACGATATGCAAATTGCAATAAATAAAGATCATCTCAATCATCAAGCTCGTCATAGTTTCTCTGCGTTTACAGTTAGTGAATTCGGAGGTGGACATCTCAATACACCCACTGTGGTTCAGCGCGATCAAAATGGTCTTGCTAGACTTAATCCCCAAAAGCAGTCTTATGAGTGGCGCCAAGTAGGTGAGGCTGAAAAGTATATTGATATTGTTGCAGATCGCTCTGGTACATTTGTAGCGTTGACTGATAGCGGTGTGATTCGTCAATTTAATGTTAGAGGTAAACCTGTTGATGTTGCACCTATGGGTGGTGGCTTCGTAAAAGTCTTTTCTTCACCTCAGGGGGGGTATTTAGCAGCGAATGCTAATAAAAGGATTACATCTTGGGGAACTCCCGGATCTGCCGGTGGGCTCTTTTATGGGAGAGTGGCATCTGGTGATGCTTACAGTTGGAATGAGTTTGGTGTAAGCGGTCGACTTTATGACTTCTTGAGGTATGCAGCAATTCATGCCCATCTTCCTGGCTATGATGAAAATTTAAAAACAGCTCTTAAGCTAAAATATGAAGATGATCCAATTATGTATAAGTATCCGGATGGGCAAAGAGAGCAAACGGGTCGTCTTCGAGGTGCGGTAGTATTTTCTAAGACCTCATTAAAAGAATTGGATGATTTAGATAGTTTTTATTACTGGTTACGCAATGACCCTGATATTGTTTCGATACCTTTCTTCTGTGAAGTAAGAAAGAATCCTGATTCATTAATGAAAGATGATAAGCCCGACACTACTAGTGTGCAAAACGTTAATTGTGATCTAACTCATGTGCCAAGCCAGGTTAAAAAAACCAGCCTTGAGATTAATGCAACCTATCATATGTCCATTTACCATCGTCTCAATGATGATCTCGCATACCTTTATTTAGATAATAATGGCCAAGCAAGATACGATATGCGTGGGCTTGCAAAAATTAATACTGGCACTAGTGATAGTTTTGTTATGGATGGTTTTAATGAAGCGAAAGTATATGCTGGTGATGGTTTTCTTTTGAATACCGAACAAAGCAAAGCAGTTTATTTGGGTGATAAGAAACTTGCAAGAGTAGTTAATGGAGCTGATTTGTCAACTGACGAACACACTGTTAACAGGTCTAAATCGGCCTATGCTATTCGATCAAACAAAGATGGTTCAATTAAGCAATTTTCGGTTGATTATTGCGGATCAAATCCCTGTCATGATGCACCTACAGATAAAGGCTATGTTAAGGTTTATAACAATTCTCATGCTTTTGCAGGTCTAAAGGCTGATGGCTCAATTACGACATGGGGTAGGCGTAAATATGTGTATTCTTCAAATGAAGTCGATTATGGAGAAAATATACGAGGACATGAGCCAAAGTATTGTGGTCAAAAGGATGGCCCCGAAGATGATGGCTACATAACGATTTTAACAGCAGGCTGCTCATTTACCGCCATTAAAGCTGATGGCACAATGTATACATGGGGTCAAATAGAAGGATATGATCAAATGGGCCAAGAAAGGAATATGAATGATGGTGACTAGTCTGGCTGTATTTTAGGGCAGACAGCAAATACATGAACTTTGTTATATTGCATTTGATGGATCCAAAAGGCGACTCAGTGGAGTCGCCTTTTTTATTTGCAAATTAAAGATTAATAACCGTCTAAAA
>ERZ1048068.2756-NODE-2756-length-12089-cov-4.766744_pt1 | contig 12089 bp, 9 predicted proteins | sample MGYA00383098_ERZ1048068 | MGnify/ENA primary metagenome ERZ1048068 (study PRJEB29581, sample SAMEA5548368) | metagenome | biome: marine; feature: coastal; material: water | depth 1 m | study: Short-term variability in the microbial, nano- and picoplankton... | reverse complement strand
CCCTGATTGCGGAATCGGCGAGGTGGGGAGACGCCCAGCGAGCCGGAAATCCATATACGGTGAATTCGGAGTGGCAGACGGAAGTGAATTACCAGTTGGGTAGCTACATCCCGGGACGTACTGCGACGGTCTTAAATCAATTCAGGAATCAAAATCTCTATCCCTCCGTCGAGGCGCCGGTGATGAGTCAATTTGGAGGCAACGTTCCGCCGGGATTTAATTTGACGATGACGGCGTCAGTTGGAGAGATTCGCTATACCATTGATGGAAGCGACCCCAAAGATGGCGGGGGATTTGTCTCCAGTGGCGCAGTTCCTTTGGGTGCTTCGTTTATTGTGAATGCCCGTGTCTTAAGCGGCGGAGAATGGAGTGCGCTGAGCAGTGCGGCATTTTATGTCGGAACGGAGTCGGCGAGTAGTGAGAATCTCGTTATCAGTGAACTGTATTATCATCCGTCGAATGCGGAGACTGAGGAGGAGTTCGTAGAGTTGATGAATGTCGGAGATCTTCCGGTGGACCTACGGGGCGTGGAATTTCGAGACGGCGTTGAGTTTTCCTTTGATGAAGGAACAAGCACGCGCTTGTGGGTGCTTGTGCCCGGGGAGCGGATCTTGTTAGTGAAGGATCTCGATGATTTCGCTGCGGCCTATCCTGCCGAAGCAGATAAAGTGGTGGGGACTTTTTCGGGCAGCTTGAACAATGACGGCGAGTGGATCGATTTGCGGGCTGCCGATGGTTCGGTGATTCATGACTTTGCCTTCAACGATGCCGCTCCCTGGCCCAAGGGCGCGGATGGGGCGGGATATAGTTTGACTTTGATATTACCGGATACAAATCCGGATCATCGTGATGCTTCAAATTGGCGAGTGAGCATGCTTGCGGGGGGAACTCCGGGAAGTGGGGCGACGCTTGCTTTCGGTGGTCTTGCCGGAGTTGATTCCGATGGCGATGAATTGGATGACTTTTTCGAGTATGCCACCGGGACGGATGCCGGAGATCGACGTGATGGAAGATTGGCAATTCTCTTTTCGGAAGATGGAGGCGAATTGCGGTTTCAGTTTCCAGTGAAGGTCGGAGCTGATCAGGCCAGGTTGATTGTGGAGAGTTCGACGAATCTGGAAGATTGGGGGAGCGACGAATCATTGACCATGGTGTCACGGGCCGTTCCGGTCGATGGGCGGGAGTTGATGACTTTTGGGAAGCCTGTCAAAGTGGGCGAAAAAAGATTCTACCGATTGAAGGTGGCAGAACGATAGTTCCTACCGGCGGCGAGGCCCCGGACGACCAGCTCCTCCACGATGGTCGATTTTTCCGTCTCCGTCCCGGTCTTCACCATACTCCATGGGCATTTCCCAGGTCACGCCATTGCGACGGCCCTTCTGAATGTGGTTGCCGTAGTTTTTCTTCGTCGTGTTTTTGGCGTAGGATTCGTTGGCCTTGAGGAGAGCGTCTTTCAGATCACTCAAGTTGACATTGAGAGGGAAGCTTTTGATGACTTCACCTTTTTGTCCGAAGGCGTCAGCTGCAACAATCATGATCCGGGAGCCTGATTTACTTTTGCTTAAGACCTTCGACCAAGTTTTTTCGTCATTTTCAAAATCGTAGTGGAAGCGGCCAATGATGTCCGGGTGCTCTGCGAATGGTTGGAGATACTTGCGGGCGGTTTTGAGTTCCTTGTCATTCCCGGTGACGAGAAGGAGGAGGCGTTGGTCGGCGGAAGAGACGTTTAGGCTGAGCTTGAATGTGGGGAAATCCGGGACTGCGGCGCCTTTGTCTCTACTCCGATATTTTTTGGAAATAGTGTTGAGGGAGCTCGCAAGATCTCCTCTAAAAACCTGTCCGGGTCCACGTCCGCTTCGAGTCAGGCGTTCTTTGCCATCAGGGGAAAGGATGCAGAAGGCGGTGTTTTCAAATCTTCCGTTGAGATGGCTGCGGACAATTTTCTGAGCCTCTTCGCTTTCGTAGGAGTCGATGCGAATACAGACAAAGTCGCGGCTCGCTTTGATAACATCTTCCTGGGTGTACTCACGGTACGCCGTGTGAGTGTAGCCGGGTCAGAAGACTCCGGAAATCCCACTACACTGTGAAGCGGCGGCCATGAAGAAGATCGGACGCTTGGAGCGTTTGGCTTCGGCGAGTCCGTCTTCAAGGATGGGATACCAGACGAAGCCTGATGAGCCGATGTCAGCGGGTGATTCGGCAATCTCATTAGGTCTTGGGCCTCGTTGCGCGGAGAGAGTCGCGATAGAAATTGAGAGAAGGAGGGCGAAAGTTTTCATTAGGAGTAGTTGAGGAATGATTAGCAGAATGTTTCAGTAGTTGGAGGAGGAAACCATGGAGTTTGCACTTTGTTGCGAAGAAGTGTGAGAGGGATCTGAATACCCTGTCATACATTTTCAAGAATCGCGGCTTGCGTGTCTCTAAAATCCAGATCAAAGGATGGTTCTCGGAAATCGAAATTGAATTATCGTGAAAGCACTTGTTAAAAACGACTCTGCGCCTGGCTTGGCTTTGTCGGATGTTCCTGAGCCCTCAATTGGACCTCGGGACGTCTTGATCAAAGTAGATCGTACGGGGATCTGTGGTACTGACCTACACATTTACAATTGGGATGAATGGGCGGCCAAGACCATTCCGGTGCCCTTGGTGACGGGGCATGAGTTTGTGGGGGACATTGTCGAGGTCGGCGGGGAGGTGGATTATTTGAAAGTGGGTGATGTTGTTTCCGGGGAAGGGCATTTGATTTGTGGAAGGTGTCGCAACTGTCTGGCGGGACGGCGGCATTACTGCAAGGACACCAAGGGCGTGGGGGTGACTTCGCCGGGTGCCTTCGCGGAGTATCTCGCGCTACCGGCGACAAATGTTTGGAAGCTGGCTCCGGAGATCTCACGCGATGAAGCGGCGATTTTTGATCCCCTTGGAAATGCCACCCATACGGCGCTGACGTTTCCCCTGCTGGGCGAGGACGTGCTCGTTACCGGGGCGGGTCCAATCGGAATCATGTCAGTAGCGATCGCGAAACATGCGGGTGCGAGACACGTCGTGATTACCGACCTGGACGAGACACGCCTCGAGCTAGCACGAACGCTTGGAGCAACGAGGGCCGTCAATGTGGGGAAGGAAAAATTATCGGACATACAAGATGAATTGGGAATGAAGGAGGGATTTGATGTCGGTTTGGAAATGTCCGGAAATCATCATGCCTTCAATGACTTGATTTCCAATATGCGGCATAGTGGTCAGATTGCCCTGTTGGGAATTCCCGGGCCGAATGTCACGATTGACTGGAATCAGGTCATTTTTAATTCGCTGACGATCAAGGGTATTTATGGCCGGAAGATGTACGAGACCTGGTATCAGATGACCTCGATGATCCAGTCGGGCCTCGATATTTCGCCCGTGATCACTCATCGTTTTCACTACGCCGATTTCGAAGAAGGCTTCGCGGCGATGAAAGGGGGCTCCTGTGGGAAAGTTCTTCTGCAATGGTCCGACCTTGGATAAAATATCACCTTAAAAATTATGTATACTTCTGAATTTCAGACTCAGCTTGCCACAACCTTGGAGGAGATTAAGCGCGATGGTCTTTATAAAAAAGAAAGCCAGATCAGTTCGCCCCAGGACGCGGAGATTACGCTCGATGACGGTCGACGGGTGATCAACATGTGCGCGAACAACTACCTTGGGCTATCGAATCACCCTGAGGTTCGGGAAGCGGCGAGAGAGGCGATCGATGAATATGGCTTCGGGCTCTCTTCGGTTCGATTTATTTGCGGTACGCAGACCTTGCATCGTCGGCTGGAAGAGGCTCTCACGGAGTTTCTCGGAACGGAGGATACCATTCTCTATCCCTCGTGTTTCGATGCCAACGGCGGGCTTTTCGAAACCTTGTTAACGGCGGAGGACGCCGTGATTTCGGATTCGCTCAATCATGCCTCGATTATTGATGGCGTGCGCTTGTGCAAAGCGAAGCGCTATCGCTACGCCAACAATGATCTCGCGGATTTGGAGGGAAAGCTGAAGCAGGCGGATGCCGACGGAGCGCGACACAAGTTGATCACGACGGATGGGGTCTTTTCGATGGACGGAGAGATTGCCGATCTCGCGGGCGTTGATGCGCTAGCGGAAAAATATGGCGCTTTGGTGCACTTTGATGACTGTCATGCCACGGGATTCCTGGGCGCGCGCGGGAGTGGGACGCATGAGCATTGTGGTCTTTTTGGGAAGATTGATTTGACGACGGGGACTTTGGGAAAAGCTCTCGGAGGTGCCTCAGGCGGATACACTTCGGGGAAGAAGGAGATCGTAGATTTGCTTCGTCAGAGATCGCGGCCGTATTTGTTTTCCAATAGTATCGCGCCTCCAATCGCGGCGGCGTCGCTCAAGGTTCTGGAGATGTTGACGGCTTCGACGGACTTGGCGGATCGCGCGAAAGAAAACGCCCGGTATTTCCGGGAGCAGATTGAATCGACGGGCTTTGAAGTGTCGGGAGCGGAGCATCCGATTACGCCGGTGATTTTAGGGGAGGCGGAATTGTCCCAGCGATTCTCGGCAGGGTTGATGGAGAGGGGAATCTACGCGATTGGCTTTTTCTTCCCGGTCGTTCCAAAAGGACGGGCGAGGATCCGGACCCAGATCTCAGCGGCGCATACCAAGGAGCATTTGGATCGAGGCCTTGAGGCATTTGTGGAAGTCGGGAAAGAGCTTGGAGTGCTCTAGGAGTCGTTGGATTGACTCATTCTTGGTCTGTTGATTAACATCAAAGGAATTAATGGAAGCATATAAGCTGACGGGTGGATCATAATTCCTCTCGGGTGCGTCTCGACATCTTGGTGGGGTGGATGTATCGAACGGCGTGAGTCACACTGCGATTGCGCCGGGTCAGAGATGGATTAGCAAGACCGAGCCTGAATTGGGTTTGGGGATTTTGTTGGAAAAGGAGAACGGGCAGGTGAGTATTCTGTTCACGGCGACAGAGGAGAAGCGGACGTATTCGCTGGAGACGGCGCCGATTATGCGGGTGCAATTTAAGGCGGGGGATGAAGTTCTTTTGCATGATGGAGTGACGGTGACGATTGATCGGGTGGAGGAGAAAGAGGGTTTGTTGATTTATCACGCAGGCGAGCGGGCCATCGAGGAAGCGGAGCTTTCGGATACCATCAGTTTTTCAAAGCCGGAAGATCGTTTGCTGAGCGGGCAGGTTGATGAATTACGGACTTTTAATCTGCGTGCGGAATCGCTTTTCCGGAGTAGTCAGATTCGCAAGTCACCGGTTCGGGGGTTTTTGGGTGGACGAATGGATTTGATTCCGCATCAGATCGCGATCGTGAACGAAGTGGCCTCACGAATTGCGCCCCGGGTATTGCTGGCGGATGAGGTGGGATTGGGGAAGACGATTGAGGCGTGCTTGATATTGCATCGTCTCCAGCTGACCGGGCGAGCCGAGCGAGTGTTGATTTTGGTGCCGGAGGCGTTGACTCATCAATGGTTTGTGGAGCTGTATCGTCGATTTAATTTAACTTTTTCGCTCTTTGACGAGGCACGTTGTGCGTCGATTACCCATAATGATCCGGAGGCGAATCCCTTTTTGGATAGCCAATTGGTGTTGTGCAGCGCGGACTTTTTAATCGCGAACCCAGAAAGAATGCCACAGGTGATCGAGGCGGGGTGGGATTTGTTGATCGTGGATGAGGCTCATCACTTGGAGTGGACGCCCGAGGAGGCAAGTGAGGAATACGAATTGGTGCAAGTGCTGGCTGCGGAAACGGCTTCGGTTCTCTTGCTCACCGCGACGCCGCAGCAGTTGGGTGCGGAGGGGCACTTTGCGCGATTGCAGTTGCTTGACCCGGATCGTTACAGTGATTTGGAGGAGTTTCTGGAAGAGTCGGCGCACTATGAAGAAGTGGCGGATGTCATTGATGTTGTGAAGTCAGGAGAGTCTGTGGGAGATGCCACGGTTGAGGCTTTTGCGAAACGTTCGCCTCGTTTGGCGGATGGGCTTACGAGGATTAAAGAAGAGGGAATGCGTGATGAAGTGGTTTCGGATTTGCTCGATTCCTTTGGGACCGGTCGGGTGATGTTTCGAAATACCCGAAAGCAGCTGAGTGGCTTTCCGGAGCGGAAGCAGAATTTGATCGAGTTGAAAGGCGATGATGATTTTGCGCCTAAGATCGATTGGCTGGTGGATTTTTTGGAGAGGAATCCGGACGAAAAGGTCTTGTTGATTTGTAAGACGCTCGAGTTGGTCGAGGAGATTGCCGTGGCGGTGCTGGATCGGGTGGCGGTGAACCTGGCGCAGTTCCACGAAGAACTGACCTTGCTTCAGCGGGATCGCAATGCGGCCTACTTTTCCGAGGAGGAAGGAGCGCGTGTTCTTTTGTGTTCCGAGATTGGAAGTGAAGGGCGTAATTTCCAGTTTGCCCATCATTTGGTGCTTTTTGATTTACCGGAGAATCCGGAATTGCTGGAACAACGGATCGGGCGACTGGATCGGATTGGCCAGACCGAGACAATTCATATTCATGTGCCTTTTGTGAAGGGACAGCGTTGCGAGCGTTATGCGCGGTGGTATTCCGAAGGACTGAATGCCTTTGAGAAGAATTTGCAAGGTGCGCAGATCTTGGTGAAGCGCTTGCAGGCTTTGAAGACGGATACGCTTGATGAGTTTATCGCGGCCTCGAAGGTTTTGCGTGATGAAACCGAAGCTGAGATGGAACGCGGGCACGATCGTTTGCTTGCGCTAACCTCGAATGGGGGTGGTGAGATCGACGAAGTTCTCGAGAGGATGGACACGTGGGATCGGGATCGAAATTTTGAAGATTGGATTGCGCGGACTTTTGACTTTTTCGGGCTCGAAGTGGAGGAGCTTGATGACCGGGATTATTTGTTGAAACCGGGGAATGTCATCACCGATGCTTTTCCGGATTTGCCGGAAGAAGGAATGGCAGTGACTTTTGATCGGGAGAAGGCGCTCAGCCGGGAAGAGATGGGCTTTATGTCGGCGGATCATCCCATGGTGGTTTCAGCGATTGATTTATTGTTGTCGGGTGAGGCCGGGAATAGTGCCTTTGGAGTCTGGGAGACGCCGGGTGAGACTTCGGTGATCATGGAGGCTTACTATGTTGTGGAGTGTATTGCTCCGGCTTCCTTGCAGACCGATCACTTCCTGCCGGCGGTGCCGATTCGGGTCGCGGTGGACTTTAAGGGGAATGATCTTACGAGCGACGCAAAGTTGATTCGGGCAGTTTGTCGACCCGGTAAGCATCGGAAGTTTTTGGGGCAACCCCAGGTGACCCAGGAGCTGATTCCGGGCATGTTGAAGCAGTTGGGTGGACTTGTGAAAGTAAGGCGTAAGACGGTGGTGACCAAGGCGGTCGAGGCGATGAAAGTGTCGTTGAGCGCGGAGTTGGATCGCTTGCGGGATTTGGCTGAAGTGAACCCTATGATTGGCGATCACGAGATCGAGATGGTAAAGATGCGACAGGAGGACCTTGAGAAAGCTCTCGGGGGAGCGCGTATTCGTCTGGATGCCTTACGTTTGATCTATAAGACTCAGGGATGACTCCTTTTCTGATCGTTTGCGGCTTGATCGTGGCGCTGTTTCTTTTGCGCCTGATGATGTTTCGAGGAGTGATCGGGAAAGAGGCGGTTGAGCCGCCGAAGGGGATTATTGATATGCATTGTCATACCGCGGGAATCGGCGCGGGTGGGAGCGGGGCCTGGATTTCGGACGCGCTGCGCAATAGCTGGAAGTTTGGACTCTATTTGAAGATTTTCGGAAGCAATGAGAAGAAGGTGAGTGAAGAAGGCGATGAGTCATTGATGGGGATTATTGCGAGGTCGATTCAGGAATCAGAGTATGTCGATGGGGCGGTGATTTTGGCGATGGATGCGCCGTATACCGCGGAGGGGGAATTGGATCAAGAGGGAGGGGAAGTCTACGTGCCCAATCGTTTTGTAGGGGAAGGCGTGAAGAAGTTTCCCGAGCTCTACTTTGCTTCGAGCGTGCATCCGAATCGAAAAGATGCCCTGGAGGAATTAGAGTGGTCGAAAGAGAACGGAGCGGTCTTGGTGAAGTGGTTGCCGAATATTCAGAATATCGATCCGTCGGAAAAGCGGTATGAAGAATACTATCGGAAGTTGGTGGAGTTGGATCTTCCGCTGCTGACGCATGTGGGCGATGAGGATTCTTTTTCGCAAACGAACAATGCGCTGGGTGATCCCCGACTCTTGAGATTCGCCCTGGAGTGCGGGGTGAAAGTGATCGCGGCTCACGTGGCGAGCTCGGGGGAATCGGAGGGGCAGGACAATGTCGAGCGCTTGTTGGAAATGATGCCGGAGTTTCCTAATCTCGTAGCTGATATTTCCACGCTGACGCAGAGTAATCGTCGGAAGTATTTGCCGGTGGTGTTGAATGACGAACGCCTGAATGGTCGCTTGATGTATGGCACGGATTATCCGCTTACCAATACACCGCTGGTGACGCCCTTACAGTATCCTTTGAATTTGAAACTGGGAGAGCTTTGGCGAATTTTCAGGACGAAGAATTCGTGGGATCGCGATGTCAAACTAAAGGCGGCCCTGGGGGCGAAGAAGGAAGTCTTCGAGATGAGCCGGGGGTTTTTGGGGATTGCCGATTAAGCAGCCCTTGGCTTGCGCTCGCGTTTTCTGATGGCACGGAAGCTGACGAGTTTACGTTCTTCTTCGTCCCAGAGGCGGAAGTTGAGGGATTTGAATCCTTTCCAGAAGGTCACGGGCTCCACCCTGGTGAAGATTTCGTGTGAGTTGTGGCACTGCTCAAGATTGTAGTTGGGAATCATTGAGCTGAGGTGGTGAATGTGATGGTAGCCGATGTTGCCGGAGAACCACTGGAGGATTTTTGGGAGTTTGTAGAAGGAGCTGCCCTCGAGGGCGGCGGCGGTGAAGTCCCATTCATCTTTACGCTCCCAGTAAACGCCTTCGTATTGGTGTTGCACATAGAAGAGCCAGACGCCTCCCATGGCGGCGACGCCGATTGTGGAGCCCTGGATAAAAAGATAATGCTGCCAGCCGAAGATGGAGATGAGCGCGGCGGCGAGGGAGACGATGGCGAGATTCATCCAGAGGACGGAATTGCGATCCCGCTTGCTGGCTCCTTTGGAGGGGAAGCGTTCGCGAATGACGAAGAGAATGACCGGGGTGATGAAAAAGAGAATGAGGGGATTACGAACGAGGCGATAGGCGAGGCGCTTTGGTCGGGAGTCAGAGAGGTATTCTTCGACAGTCATGGTCCAGACATCGCCGGTGCCTCGCCGGTCGAGATCGCCGGAGGCGCCATGATGCACCGAGTGCTCCCATCGCCAGTGGAAGTAAGGTGTGAAGGTGAGAAGGCCTGAGATGAAACCGGTGATGTGGTTGGCGCGGCGGGATTTAAAGAAAGAGCCGTGACCACAGTCGTGGAAGATAATGAAGACCCGGACGAGGAGACCGCCACCAAGAACAGCCAGGGCGAAAGTGAGCAGGTAGGAGAATTGCACCGTAAAATACATCGCGGCCCAGAGTGCGAAATAGAGGCCGATGGAGTTGATGACCTGCCAAGTGGCTTTTGCGATCGAGGGCTTGGTGTGCGGGGCGACGATCTTTTTCCATTCTTTGATCGTCGGCAGGTCGGTGGAATTGCTCATGAGTTGGAAAGTGCCCATATGAGAGCGAAAGGCTTGTTTCAGCTAAGTGGCAGATAGGCAATCCTTCATCTCGATAAGTTGCACTTTAAATATTGAGAAAGAGGTTGATAGTGGGCTCATGATTGATGTGAAGGCGCTGAAAGAGGTTCTTGGAGAGAATCCAGGGAAAAGTTTGCAGCTAATGCTTCCCAGCGGAGAGGCGGTGCCACAGCATTTTCATGTCACCGAGGTGGGAGGAGTAAGGAAGGACTTCATCGATTGCGGTGGGACCAAGCGAGTGGCTTCCTGGTGTGTGCTTCAGGCTTGGGTGGCGACGGATGTGGAGCATCGGATTGGGGCGGAGAAGTTGTTGAAGATTCTCGAAATGGGAGCTTCGGTGATGCCGGGAGACTTTTTGCCGGTGGAGATTGAGTATGAAAACGGGGTGATTTCGCAGTATCCGCTGGTGGAGGTGGAAGTGCAGAATGAGGCGTTGGTTTTGAAGTTGGAGAAAAAGCACACTGATTGTCTCGCCAAGGACAAATGTGGCATTCCGGAGTTTTCGGATAAGCCTTTGGCCGATTGTTGCGGGTCGAGCGGATGTTGTTGAAATACCCGCGCGGATGCCGTCGTTTTAAGGCGATGATCGTTCGTCTGATTTTTCTGCTGGCTTGCAGTCTCCCGCTGTTGGGAAAGTCGCCCAACGTGCTCGTCTTTCTCAGCGACGACCAAGGGTGGGGTGATTTGTCGAGTTCGGGGAATGGCGATCTGGCGACGCCGAATATTGATTCGCTGGCGCGGGATGGAGCGAGCTTTGAGCGGTTCTTTGTCTGTGCGGTGTGTTCGCCGACGCGGGCGGAGTTTTTGACGGGCCGGCATCATGCAAGGAGCGGAGTGTATTCAACTTCGGCAGGTGGCGAGCGGATGGATCTCGATGAAGTGACGGTGGCTGATCATTTTAAGGCGGCGGGGTATCGCACGGGAGCTTTTGGGAAGTGGCACAATGGCATGCAGTATCCCTATCATCCCAACGGTCGGGGCTTTGGGGAGTTTTACGGCTTCTGTAGCGGGCATTGGGGGAACTACTTCGATCCGCTCTTGGAACACAATGGGCGAATTGTGAAGGGAGAGGGTTTTTGCACGGATGATTTTACGAACAAGGCGATGTCCTTCATCGATAAGTCAGTGAAGGAAGGAAAACCCTTCTTTGCCTACGTGCCTTACAACACGCCGCATTCTCCGATGCAGGTGCCGGAAGAGTTTTGGAAGAAGTTTGCCAAGAAGGAACTCAAGTTTTCCAACCAGCAGCAGAAGGAATCAAAGAAGGCTGATAATCATAAGCGATGTGCGCTCGCGATGTGTGAGAATTTGGATTGGAACGTTGGTCGGATGCTGAAGCAGCTCGAAGAGCTCAAAGTGGCCGACGATACCATCGTGGTGTGGTTTCACGATAATGGCCCGAATGGCGTGCGCTGGAATGGTGGTATGAAGGGGCGGAAGGGAAGTACGGATGAAGGTGGCGTTCGGAGTCCGCTCTATCTTCGCTGGAAGAATGGCGTGAAGGCGGGAAGGAAGATTCCGCAGATATCGAGTGTGCAGGATTTGTTGCCGACGCTGTGTGATTTGACGGGCGTATCTCGAGAAAAGTCGAAACCCTTGGATGGGGAAAGTCTCAAGCCTCTTTTGTTAGGGGAGAAGGTTGAGGCGGTCGATCGTGTTTTGGTCAATCATTGGAAAGATAAGATCAGTGTGCGGACCCAGCATTTTCGTTTGGATCAAAAGGGGAAGCTTTACGATATGAAATCCGATCCGGAACAGCGGACTCCTTTGCATGACAGGCCGAAGGCCGTGAAGAGACTAAGCGAGGTGGCGAAGGCACACCGTGGGGAATTCATGCCAAACTATTATTCGGACAAGCGCTCATTTGCGATCGCGCACCCGGAGAGCATCATGACCCAGCTTCCGGCTCGTGATGGAAAAGCACATGGCGGGATCAAGCGATCCAACCGTTTTCCCAATTGTTCATACTTTACCAATTGGACGAGCAAGGATGATAAGATCACCTTCGATGTCGAGGTCTTGGCGACCGGGAAGCACAAGGTTACTCTTTATTATGCCGCCAAAGAAGCAGGTGCGAAATGTGAGTTGAGCTACAAGGAGGCGCGGCTTCCTCTCGAAATTTCCGAAGCCCATGACGTTCCGGCAACGGGAGCGGAACACGACCGTTCACCGCGAATGGAATCGTATGTGAAGGATTTCAAGGCGACCTCAATTGGGGAGATCGAACTGGAGAAGGGAACGGGGACCTTGACCCTAAAGGCTTTGGAAATACCTGGCCCGGAAGCGATGGAGTTTCGCCTACTGACCTTGGAGCGGATTGACTGAGGGTTCTTTGAAAATACTGCAGATCAAGAGGAGCCGGTCTTTTGCACAAGGGTTCCAATTTCT
>ERZ1048068.2754-NODE-2754-length-12102-cov-5.311032_pt1 | contig 12102 bp, 13 predicted proteins | sample MGYA00383098_ERZ1048068 | MGnify/ENA primary metagenome ERZ1048068 (study PRJEB29581, sample SAMEA5548368) | metagenome | biome: marine; feature: coastal; material: water | depth 1 m | study: Short-term variability in the microbial, nano- and picoplankton... | reverse complement strand
GTTGCGGCCGCCTCTGCCTCGCGGATATCTTCAACCTGAGCGGCGTTGAAAGCCCGAGGCTTTCCAGAGAAAACCTGCTTGCCGGCTTTCAGCGCCTGAATAACCATAGGCTGGATGCGGTAATTAGGCGTGCAGACAAAGACGGCATCAATCTCAGGGTTATTGATGATCTCATCTTCAGACGCTGCCACTGTTGAAGGCGGATTATCTATAGGATTAACATCATACACGGAAACAATCTCCGCACGGCCAGATTCCTGAAGAGCCACCGCACGGGTCTCTCCCATTTTACCGTATCCTATAATTCCTGTTTTAATCATAATATTATTCATCCTTGAGAAGTGAGAGGTCAATTTTCACCACGGCCTTGTAAACCGCCTCATGATGACCATCATTCATCTTTGGGCGATGAGCATCCGCCGGGAAGAAAATGGCAAAGTAGCCTGCAGTGAGGTGAACATTTGAGAGCTCATTGGGGCTTCCATTAGGAGGAAGCAGGTATTGAAAGTCTTTATGCTCCAGATAGTCACCATCCGACTTAAGCTCCCAAGCTGGCGCCCAGTCAATGCGCTCACCACCAGCGATGATATACTGAAGATCAACTGTGTGGTGGTGATGCTCAAAGCGGCATTCATCGCGAGCGAGGGTATCGTATTCGTGAACATTCACATACTGCTTTTCACCGTTGAGTTCGGTGATACCGTGAGGTGAATCTACAGAAATCGTGCGGAGAGCATCAAAGGCGGTCTGCCAAACGGGATTGGCGAGAAGGGCACGGTAAGATTCAGAATGGGTGATGTGACCGAAGATCATGTTTGAGAAGAATCGGAATTATTGTTTAGGCGCCCAATAATGCGGAGCTTCTCGGCAACTGGAACCTTGTGCCGTAAGCAGCGCCTCTGCGGTTTGAAAATCAGTTTCCGTGCTGATCTTAACGCCATGCAGTGGATCGATGGGGTGCAAAATTCGTTTGCGCCCTATGTAGGCATTTCCATCAGCTTCATAGTGGCGTTTATATGCTGCACAATCCCATACTGTCACCGCCCAATTCAAAGTCTGAACCGGGTCGTTGTCTTGGGAAGGAGCAAGGGGGCCATGCAAATCAATATTCACTGGCTCACCGTTACAAAATGTCTGCATTTGCGTCTCACACGCGGTGATCAGGGTATCGGCATCTGAATCACGAAATGCCTGCAGTGCCTCAGCAATATCGACGCTTGAGACGAGTGGGCAAACAGGGCTGATCATCACCAATGTATCAACAGGATACTTAGTTATGAAATCATAGGTGAATGCATCCCCTGATGCGCTAGCAGATGCCAGATCTGCATCCCTACGAAAAACGCTTGCCCCATATGCTTGTGCCAATGCCGCCAAATCATCACCATCTGTATTGACCACGACCTCATTCAGGTCAGAACAAGCTAGCCCAGCCTCGATCGAATAGCTCAGCAGCGGCTTACCGGCAATATAACGCAAATTCTTTGACTGCACGCGCACACTACCAGCACGAGCAGGAATATGACCGATAATACGTCCTAAATCTCTCATTGGTCTGATAAATAAAGCTTCTTAGTAAAGTAAGTTTCGATCACCTGCTTGATGCCATCATCAAAATCACACAACTGCTTGAACATATCACCCGCACCTCTGGTGAGAATAAGTCCCAGCTGAGAGCCCTCGTTTTTCTTGTCCTTACTTAGTGCGCTGAAGTAACGCTCGATATCAACTTCGGGAAGCGGCGCACCCTTGAATACCACCTCACATGCCGGGCGAATACGGTTGCGCTCTGCCATTGGTAAAAGCCCGAGATACACCGAGACCAGATTGGCCAGATCAATTCCATAAGAAACTGCAGTACCATGAGGAATAGCATAGTCCGTGGCAGACTCAAGTGCATGCCCGAAAGAATGGCCATAGTTAAAGACATTACGCGGGCCCTGATCAAATTCATCGATCTCAATCATCGCCTTCTTAATTGCAAGGCTTCGATGCATGAGTGGTGCTAGCGTCCCTTCACCCTTTCGGAGCTTGGGGGCATGCTCCCAGAAAAGATCCAGGTCAGCTTCCGAGCTTACCAAAAAATAGTGCAGCATCTCGCCCAAACCGGAAGCGATTTCTCGCTCACCCAAGGTTGTTACAAAGCTAGTATCGATGTAAACGGCTGAGGGTGGATAAAATCCACCGAGCTGATTTTTATACTCCTTAAAATTAATCGATGTCTTACTGCCAATACAGGAGTCGCATTGAGTCAAAACGTTAGTGGGAAAAAAGAGCCATTCTACCCCACGATAAAGCAGAGAGGCAATAAAGGCAGCCACATCCTGAGTAATACCTCCACCCACAGCGATAAGGCGGTGATTCTTACGAAACCCTCCTTCGATCAGGCGTTCAAAAAGAGGAATCACCCCGTGGTAGCTTTTCGAGCTTTCGCCCTGTGCCACCGTCCAGCAATTCTCACCAGCTAATTCAACAAGCGCTGGATGAAGCTCAGCAATCGCTTGATCAATGACGAAGAAATCACCCTCGCGAAGCTCACCCTTCAAAGTGCCGATGTAATCATCGGTAAAATCAACCGTGTAATCACGAAAGACCGACTTAATTTTTAGTTGTTCAGACATTGGTAAATCCCCCATCCACAATAATATTTTGTCCCGTTAGGTAGGTATTGTTACTGCTCGCCAGAAAGGCCACCACCTCGGCAATTTCAGCTGGATCGGCCAACCTAGCGGCAGGAATCTTGCTCGTCACTTCAGCGATTCCCTCAGGCCCCATGGTCCGCTCCGTAAGCTCCGTGAGAACAAAGCCTGGTGACAGAGTATTCACCAGAATACCCTTTGATGCTAAATCAGTAGCAATAGCACGCGTCATTCCGGTAACGCCCGCCTTGGAAGCACTGTAGGCGGATCTTCCTTCACGGGTATTGGTTGCCCAGATTGATCCTATATTCACAATCCTACCCTTTAAGCCAGATGCCAGCATCGATCTCGCAGCTGCCTGTGACACGCGGTAGACAGCCGCATAATTGACTGCCATCACTTCTTCAAAGCAATCTTCAGGGTAGTCCTCGATACGATCGATGTGATTGATTCCCGCATTGTTGATGACAATATCAAGGTCACCCATGGCAGCAACTTCCTCACAAAAACGCAAAGTGCATGCTTTGTTACTAAAATCAACACCGAGATATCCTAACGAACCAAGCTCAGCCGGAGCCTGCTCAGAGCGTCCAGTGACAATGACTTCAGCACCAAGCTCATTGAGCCTTTCAGCGATAGCTCTGCCGATGCCCCGAGTGCCCCCAGTAACGAGGGCTTTCTTTCCTTCAAAATGAATCATTACATCTAGAGGCCAAGATCACGCACGAGGTTTTCAGCCGCCTGCATTTCCATGCCCAATCGGCACTGCTCCGTGTAGGTGCAAGCATGCGGTGTCAGCAAAGCCTGCGGGTAATCACAGAGACGACCCGTGTAGGGCTCTTCCCAAAAGGCATCAAACCAAACCCCCGCCAGCTTTCCTGAATCAAGGGCCTCACACACGGCATCCTCTGATACCAGCCCAGCACGTGCCGAGTTCAGCAGAAACGAACCATCGGGTAGTAAATTGAGTTTAGCAGCTCCTAGAATTTGATCTTCTCCCGCCGAATGAAGGGTTACCATACGTGCAGCTCTTAGACCGTCTTCGAGGCTGACGGCGCGTTCTCCTTTCGTTAACGAACCTTCCGCCAAATACGGGTCATGGACAAGAATCTCTGCACCCAATGCACGGAAAAGATCCGCAGTTCGCCTCCCGATCCTTCCATAACCAATAAATAAAACCGGCAAGCTCTTTAAACCAAGCGCCACATGCTTAGGCCACTCACGCCTATGCAGCGCTTCATTACGCCCGACAAGATCACGCACCAAAGTCAGCGCAGCAGTCAGGGTCATTTCTGCCACAGCCTCAGTGGGGCCTTCCGGGGTATTAGAAATCTTGATCCCATGACTTTCTGCATAAGGGATATCAACATTAGCCATGCCAATGCCCACCCGGGCAATCGCCTTCAACTGCTTGGCATGTTGCAATACATCCTCATCCAGTGGCTCCAGGCCCGCAAGAATTCCATCCACATCCGTTTGCACCAAAGCCGTGATCTCTTCACGGGTGAAGCGCCTGCCATATGGATTGGGAACGACTTCAATGCCTTTGCTTTCGAGAAGCTCAAGCGGGGCCTTGCTCTTAGCTGCGAAAGAGGATGGTGTGATGGCTATTTTCATGATGGGTATTGATAGCTTGCCCACTACTCAAGGTTATGAGGAGCTCGCGTCGATTTATTCTCAGTTCCTGAAACGATATAACTTATCCAGCTTATCGCACTCTTGCATGGCCATAGCAACCACTTGATCCATATTATAGTATTTGTAAGTTGCCAACCTACCTATAAAACTGATGCCGTGGCAGCCCGTTTGAGTTAAACCATCAACCAAATGTGGGTTCCAACTGGATGCATCAGCCATGGCCTTGTACTTCTCATAAATCTCAGATGATTTTCCCGTAGGTACGGGATAGTAGGGCTCCTTGCCAGGCCCGAAATCTTCTGGGTATTCACGGACTATTGACGAATTTTGGCAGAGCTGCCCCGTTGCATGCTTAACCTCTACAATGCGAGTAAATGATTCATCATTAGGGTAGTTGACCTGCATTGCAGGTTGCCAAAACCCCTTTTTTCCTGATATGTGCTCGCGCTTCGCTAAATCCTCTGCAGTGAATGATTGTTCCTCAAAACGCAAGGATCGATAAGGTAAAGGTCCATGCTCAAAATTAAAAAAATCATCGATAGGCCCAGTGTATATCATGTGCTTAAAATGAACATGTGGCAAAAGATCACGATAGTCTGTGTTGTAGATAATTTTGACCCGATCACCACAAGCCCCCATCATACGTTCGAACACACGCGTGTACCCTGCTTTAGGGAGCGCTTGAAATTTCTCTCTTAAATAAGCATCATTCCTATTTGTTCTGATCGGAATCCGCCCACACACGCTGGGGTCTAACTCCTTTGGACTCTTTTTCCATTGTTTTTCTGTATATCCCTTGAAAAACATTTCATAAAGTTTCCAGCCCACTTGGGAAATGATCACTTCTTCAGAATTTGCAGGATTCTTTATATCGACCCTGTTTTCTTCAAGCCATTGTATCATCTCTTCGGATGTCGATGGTCTACCTATCAGTTGCTCAAAAGTGTTCAGGTTAATAGGAAAATTCCAAAAGCGCCCATCTGCCCATGATTTGATTTCGTATTGCACCTTGTGCCAATCTGTAAACGAAGAGAGGTAATCAAGAACTTTATCAGAGTTGGTCCTAAAATAATGCGGTCCATAAACATGGGTTAACACTCCATGGTCATTGTATTTATCATATGCATTTCCTCCTACATGATTGCGCTTTTCAACAACCAAAGAAGTTTTCCCCCATTTAGTGGCCATCCTCTCCGCCACAGTCATCCCAGCAAAACCTGCTCCTACTATTAAAAAATCAAATTTCATAGAATAAGGATATAGCTTTATTGAGATATAACCTCAGATGCTGGTATATCGTAGCTGTTTTTAATATGTGAAAAGTTCTGCCATACTCCACCCGCAAAGTGCATAATGACAGGAATGGCGTCATTTGACTTCCTGACAAATACCTGATCTACACAGCTAATGTCTTCAATGGCAGCATTGCATCCATGGTAAATGTTATCCAAACCCAGATCCTTGAATTTCTCCTTATCTTTGTCGCGTAATAGTCTGAAGAAGTCCTGCTCGTGCAGAAAATCTGTGACATGACAATAAAACAGGGACTGATAGTTCGATTCTAACATTAAAGTTCGCCATTCAATAGCTGTTTCCAATACTGTATTGAAATCACCTAAAAAGACTCCTACATTGACTTCATGGCGAGCATTTGGACCCATTTGCACTAGGTCGTGCCATTCTGAATAACGCTTTCGCACAATCGCATTTGATCCATAAACGGGAGATCCCCCCTCTTTGAGGGGGATCATTGGTTCGATTTCCTCCGCAACACAAATCTTCCTCGGTTCTACAGCGTCAAATAATTGTGAGACAGGCTTCTGGAAAACCATGTCCGCATCGCACAACATCACTCTGTCCCAACGCTTGTCATTAGCCTGTAGAAAAGGAATTATATTAAGTTTACTCATGTGCTTGCGGTGCCACAAATCAAACTCTTCTCTCATCTGCCCTCTCCATCTTGGCTTGAGATTTGTATATAGTTTAAACAACATCCTGTACAGGGAATACCTTCTCCCGACCCTCGAATCATTAGCTTCCGATATAAGTGACATCAAATACCCCTTCACTCCGCCATATTTTAATGGACTATTCATTCGTATATGCTCGAAGACCGCCACATTAAGCCATTCCTTCCATTCATCCAGCACCTCAGTGATTCTTCTCTGAAAAACGATCACTCCTTGTGACTCATACCATGCAACATAGTCAGTTGATAACTCCGTGGAGATAATTACAATATCACCTTCATAGTTACCCTTCTCTGGGTCTCTCAGAGTTTCTATAAACATCTTGGCTTGAGGCGTTTGCCCATCATTCCCATTAAATATTACAACGTCTTTCATAAAATTAATTCCATACCGTTACAGTTTTCCACAGTGCCGAGGCTACACGCATTATTGATTTTTTCACCCTGAATCTGAGATTCTTGATTCGTAATTTGTGCCTGGCGGTAAAAAAGTTAATATTCAACACTACATGAAGAGTGAGCACTGCCCCGTAAATCGGCGCAATAATGATTTCAATAGCGCTTATGAAATGAAGCTCATCGCCAAGTAATTGAGCTAACTCGGTGATATACCGAAGTGCTATTAGCACAACCAATAATATCAGCAGTGTGATATTAAGAAAATAAAGGCGCTCACTATATGTTGGCCTCCCCGGACGAACCAGCACCCATATCAGGACACTAGCAATAACGTAAACAAGAATAGCGTAAAACAACTCCATTACTCCTTAGTCAATTTTTCAGCTAAACGCATTCCCAGGGCCAGAAGCGTGAGGGTTGGGTTGACTGCAGCTCCTGAACAAAAAACTCCATTGGATAAAATGTAGGTATTTTCCGACTCCCACGCGCGTAATTCAGGGTTAACAACCCCCTCACCTTCAGTCGCGCTAATCATGCATCCACCCATTGGATGGCAAGCCCACAGCTGAAACGGGTCATATTGCAGATTGCTGCCACCTGCCGAGATGGCGATATCCTCAAGAACAGATTTTGCATGCTCTATCGTCACATCAAAATTTCCCCATACTTCCTTGATCCTAATATCTGCCATCGGGATGCCATGTTTGTCGATGCGCTCAGGCGATAGCACCACTTGATTTGTAAGCAGGGCAGGCATTTCGAAATGAGCTGCAACCCATATCTTCCCTTTTGCCCGGCTATTCAGATTCGTCACGAATCCCCATGATCCTCTGCTAGAGTCATACTTTCTATAGTCATGTGTTGAAGCCAGAATATTGTATTCTACTTGTTTGTGAAATGTCCACTCGGGGTCTGCCTTCACCCGTATTACCGGATGGTCCATGTAGCCCCTACCCACCAATCCACTGTCATTAAGAAACCCGTGCGGACTGCGTTCTCTGCTATTTAGCAATAAACGGGATGTCTCAACAGCACCTGCCGCAAGTATCAAATTATCAAAGGTAGCCAACCATTCTCCAATGCCCTCTGAGTGAACTCGGGCTTTGACTGCTCTGTTTTCATTATCAGGGATGATTTCCAAGCAGCTACTATCCGTAATGATCTGAACCCGCTTGTTACGCCTTAGCTTTGGTAGTAGCGTCGCACTTGGACTCCACCTAGCTTGAATGGGGCAGCTGTTGCAAGTGGCTACCGTGTTACAATGGCTTCTACCTCTGTAAGCCCGAGAATTCCTCGCCTGTGGTACATGATGCCAATTATACTGCTTTGCTCTACTTATGATATTTGACTCATACTCATCAAACTCAAATTCAGGCAGAGGAAATGGCTTACTTCGATATTCATCATGTGGATTATCGTCAATCCCAGCTACACCAAGGAAAGCCTCTGCACGACAATAATATCTCTCTAAATCCGAATAGGATAGAGGCCAATCAAATCCGATGCCGAACTCAGATGCAGTCTTAAAATCATAATCCGCCCATCTGGGTGTGTATCCTTCCCATGCCTCAGTGCTCCCGCCTAATGCTTTGACCCATGAAAACTTTTCGTTATACGGAAACGGAGCATCGACATCCACTCTATCTCGACCTTCCACATACCAGCTTAAATCACGCCAGTCACCAATTGGTTTGGCACTTCCAGCCTCAAGAATAACACAATCAATTCCAGCATCGGCAAGACGCGAAGCCATATAGAGGCCAGATATTCCTCCACCAACAATTAAAGTGCTTGCGTGAAATGATCCAGAATTTTGAATTTCACTTTTTACAGAATTGTCGTTGATCATTTTTTATAAAAATCCCAGTTGAGCGAAATATGAATATATAAAACCAGCAGATAAACTGGAAATATTGCGGCCTCCATAAGCCTTAATATTTCAACTCCCATTAAGAGCACACCTACATACAAATCTAATGCATGCACCAAAACTACTATTGGTAACAACAAAAACAATATGGAATTTAACCTTCTAAGAAAAACATGGTGATTACTCTCGATAATATTGGCTCTACAGAAAGAGAAGACGCAAATACCAATGACCATCAGCGTCGAGCTTCCCCAGAATAATTGCTGGTAGATAGAGTTCATTTTAATTCACGGAAACGCATCCCTGAAGTTGGTATGCAACTATTCCTGTATAAGAATTATTAATATCAAGAATGAAAGCTCGTTGCCCTTGCATATAGGTTCTTCCCGTATGATCAATAATAACTACAGATACCGAATATTCATCCTGCACCAAATTGATAGCATCCAGTTTGATACGACAAATATTAGCACCAACGTCTAATTGAGAATGTTGGCCTTTGTTACGGGAATCAAATTCCGCAACCACAAGATCATTTGAACTGCGGATGATCAAACGCCAATGAACATCAATTTGCAAATCAAGATCTAGCCTTATAATGAATTCTATTGAATTTTCAGTCGCTCTGAGAAAAAAATTTCTTTCGGGTATTTCTGCTTTTACAATTGGATGATAACAGCTGATTTCAAACCCTTGATCTGAAATCGCGTTGAGCTTATTATATACGGCAACACCACCCTTGACCTCTCCACAATAACGCTCTTTTCCATCGTCAAGAACCATCACCCTCTCACAAATACGTAAAATATGCTCCATGTTGTGGCTTACCAATATAATAGAACATTTCTCTTTAAGTTCATCTATTCTATTTGCACATTTTGTTCTGAATTTCTGATCTCCCACAGCGAGAACCTCATCTACAATGAGTATTGTAGGATCAAGTGCAGTTGCCACTGCAAAACCAAGCCTCACTTGCATTCCTGAGCTGTAGGTGCGCACTGGGGCATCAATGGCATCTTCGATTTCGGCAAATTCGATAATATTATACATTTTATCATCAATTTCGTCTTTAGATAGGCCAAGAATAGATCCGTTGATATAGATGTTTTCCCTCCCAGTAAGAATCGGGTTAAAACCAGCACCAAGAGCAATGAGGGCTCCAATCCTTCCGCGCATTTCAATGATTCCTGTATCCGGCTTGATTAGGCCATTGAGCATTTTTAATAGGGTGGTCTTGCCAGCACCGTTGTGACCGATCAGGCCAAGACATTCACCGCGCTTGACCTCAAAAGAAATATCCTGATTGGCCCAAAACTCTCCCGGTCTGAGTGGTGGAAGAGAAGATTGATCTTCTATCCGAGACACTATGGAACCTTTACTCGGCGGAAAGATATCACTTGCGGTATCCTTGAGTCCATACCAGAGAGATTTTTTGAAGTCTCGGCAGAATTTCTTGGAAACGCTGTTGACCTTAATGAGGACGTCGGAGTCGAGGTCTGATGAAGGATGACTAATTTTTGATGAGTGAGACATGGGAGATCGTCGCCAGGCGGCAGTATGAGTGAAAAGTTTAAGTATGCCTGCGCGCTGCGCGCGCTACATCCCCATGCGGACGACGAGGTGGGGCATGGCGATGCGGAGTAGGACGAGGCCGATGATGCCAATGGCAAGTGAGATGGGAATCAGGATGAGCAGACCTAAGACTTGGCCGGGATCAGCGGCGCCTTGTGTTAGCCAGCAGCGAGTCACTTCAATGAGTGGGCTAAGTGGATTCCACCGCATTAGGGTGGCGGCAAGACCATCGCCATCGGCAAGCGGGAAGATCACCGGGGTGGTGTACATAAGAAAAGGAAGCATCATGGTGGCTGCACGACCGACATCGGTGTAAAGAGAGCCTACGGGCACCATAAAGAGGCCCAGCGAAACCCCGAAGAGCATAGTCGTCATCAAGCCTACTGGAACCAAAAGAATCGTCCAAGAGATCGTGAGCTGACCCCAAAAGATAGTGAAGATGGCAGTTATAAGAAGTGTTTTAACAAGAAGATCAAAAACGATTTTTGCAAAGGCATTGGCAATAAAGGCTTCTGGCGGAACCTTGAGCTTCATGAAGACAGCACTTCCTCCATTAAAACCTAATTGAGGAGCACCGAACGCAGAGATAAAGGTGCCCCAAATGATCTGACCAATCATAACAAAAGCTGGATAAGGGATGGGAGTTTTGCCAACTTTGATCAATCCCTGGCTAGTCATGTAATACCAAACAGCCGTGGTGGCAATCGCTGGAAGAAGAATCCAGATATAGCCCAGATAAGTCTGCCTGTAAGCGGCCTTGAGATCACGCATGAATAGCATGCCTATGAGCTCCCGGGTGCGCCAAATATCAGAGAATATATCGCAGATCAGCTTCATAGGATTCCGCAGAGGCGATTCCGGTGAATAAACGGTGACTGAGAGCTCTTCGTTTTTATGAGATGAGGACATGGGAGAGGTTAGCGGATAAAAGTTAGAGGTCTAATGGATACATAGAAAAATATTAAACTAGTGAGCGAAGATATTCGGCATACGTCGAATTGCCCATTTTGTCAGCTGACTGAAGAACTTGCTCAGGACTAAGCCAACCGTGAGATAGAGCAATTTCCTCGAGGCAGGCGATTTTCCAGCCTTGGCGTTTTTCGATTGTTTGTACGAAATGAGATGCTTCCAAGAGACTATCATGCGTCCCTGTGTCTAGCCAGGCAAAGCCACGCCCTAGTTCTTGCACATGGAGAGTTCCCTGTTCGAGATAGGGGCGCACAGCGTCAAGGATTTCTAATTCGCCTCTGTCAGAGGGTTTGAGGTTTTTTGCGATTTCAATCACTTGGTTATCGAAGAAATAGAGTCCTGTCACCGCATTGTTCGACTTTGGCACTTCGGGTTTTTCTTCAAGTGAAACAGCTTGATGATTTTCATTAAACTCAACAATGCCGTAGCGCTCTGGATCTCCGACAGGATAAGCAAAAACTGTTGCTCTAGGCTGAGTGCAGGCCTCTTGTAACTTTGGTACAAAGTGGTGCCCGAAAAACATATTATCACCAAGAATCAATGCGACATCATCACCACCTATAAAATCCTCACCCAGAATAAAGGCCTGCGGCAAACCATCTGGGCTTGGCTGTTCGACATACTCAAAATGAACTCCCCATCTTGCCCCATCACCCAACAATTTTTTGAACAGAGGGAGATCATGTGGTGTGCTGATGATGAGAATCTCCCGAATACCTGCCAACATGAGCACGGACAGCGGATAATAAATCATCGGCTTATCATAAACAGGAAGCATCTGCTTACTAACTACTTCAGTCAATGGGTGCAAACGTGTCCCTGACCCCCCCGCTAAGATTATTCCTTTTCTGCTCATCATTCAGGTGTTTTATGCCTCTACTTTTCCTAGCCTCTCGAGCTGATAACTCCCATCGAGAATAGCATTTAGCCATGGCTCATTATCAAGATACCATTGAACCGTCTGTTTGAAGCCAGACTTCGGGTCTTGTTGGGGCTCCCAGCCGAGATCGTTTTTAATTTTCGAAGCATCGATGGCGTAACGCAAG
>ERZ1048068.2752-NODE-2752-length-12112-cov-10.675458_pt1 | contig 12112 bp, 10 predicted proteins | sample MGYA00383098_ERZ1048068 | MGnify/ENA primary metagenome ERZ1048068 (study PRJEB29581, sample SAMEA5548368) | metagenome | biome: marine; feature: coastal; material: water | depth 1 m | study: Short-term variability in the microbial, nano- and picoplankton... | reverse complement strand
GCACCAATCCATCAATAGTAAAATCGGTAGTAGCATCGCAAGTTGTAAAAGTTCCAGCAGCAGCACTATCGGCACCTATAATAGTTCCATCAATAGCACCACCATCAATATCAGCAGTAGTTACGGTTCCAAGATTAGCACATGTTCTACTAGCAGCAGTCCAATTACTTCCAAATGAAAATGAACTACCATCATCTGCTGAAATACTATCTAAAGCTATATCACCAACATTAGTAATATTGTTGTCATTCACACTTAATTCACCTTCTAAATTTAAAGTAGTACCATCAAAAGAAACTTCTTTATAGGTAGTACCTGAATCATTTAAAACACTAAATGTTATTTTTCCATTTTCAGTACTGGCAGATACATCACTAGATACAGCGCTAATTTTGGCATATGTTTTTTGAATATTTGAATCATTATCTCCTATAAAACAAATTGATCCTATAGTATCATTATCGGCGGCAGAATTATTCGTATCTTTAATTAAACTTAAAGTTGCTCCATAAGTATTATCAGCAACATTTCTAACTTCAAGACCATTAATCTTAGCATCTTCAATGGTTAAACTTGAAAACTTGGCATCTCTTGAACAATCTCTTTCAATAACCATTTAATATTAGATAATAATTTATTTATAAAAAATAAATTTAGTAAAAAATTAGAAAAAAAAATAGTAAAAATAAAAATTAGAAAAAATAAAATTTAGAAAAAAATTAGTAAAAATAAAATAATAATGATTAAAATAGTTGCCTAAATAAATATTTTAAAGTTTAAAAAAATATAATTTATTATTAATGACTACTGCCAAAACTGATTTAACAGGATATACTAATTTTAATTTTTTAAGTCCTAAAGTATTTACTGGCCCAACTGATGAAATATTACAAAAAAAAGTAGATTTTACTACTAAACAGTTTGGGGCAACAACTGAAAAAATACAAATAGATACAAGTCCAATAGGGTGGATAAAAAATATGACTTTAAGAATAGAATTAAATGCTTTAACAACAGAGGCTGTAGAAACATCACAAGGTGGTACTGGATATATCAATTGGGTTGATAGCATAGGACACGCACTTATTGAAAGTATAAATTTGAAATTAGGAAATACAACAATTTTTGATAGTATTTTTCCATATGGTTTATGGTTAGATATATACAATGAATTAAATGATCCAGATATGTTAGAATGGGGTATGATTGGAAAACATTCATCTATTGATGGTCTAAAAAAATACGAAACTAAAAAAAAAGTTTTATATGTACCATTACATTTATGGTTTTCAGAAAGCTTAGATGCAGCTCTCCCTTATTTTTTATTTCCAAATAAAGAATCTGGATTACAAATATCTATACAACTTCGTAGATTTAAGGATTTAGTATTATTTTCTAGCGCCAATTCATTACCAACTGAACCACCCAATGGAATTAATAAATTACAATTAATCTATGATATTATACAAGTTCCAGATGATAAATTGGCATCATTAAAAGCACAATATAGAAAGATACCCTATCAAATTTATTTTAATCATAAAGATTTTTATGAACGTTCTTTAAGTTCCATCATAAATTTAAATTTTGATAGTGCCCCGATTAGTAAATTGATTTTCGTAATAAGAAATAATTCAAGAATAGCTTCAGATGATACACCACAAATAAATGAACATCATTCAGACCTAAATGGAAATGATATATTTAACTATGGCAATACATCATTAATTACTAATTTAGGAACATATGATAATTTTGAAACATTAAATATTAATACACAAAATGAAACAGACGATCATGACTTAGATTCAATTTATTATAGAAAAGTTACAAATATGAATAATGGCAAACATGTACCACAAAAACATATTTATACAGTTCCTTTTGATTATGGAACTAAAGGTAATTCTTTTTTTGGATTTTTAGATTATAAAATACAAGACACCTTACAATTTGAATTTGAAGAAAATGCCTCTAATAGTACTATATCAACTTTTGCCATAACTTGTAATAAATTAGAAATAGATAGAAATGGTAGAACTAATTTAAATAATTGGTATAATAATAGATTACAAGTAAGTTCTATGTCTGGAAGTGGCTTATCTGAAGATGCCCTATACAAGAGAATATATGAAAAACTTTATAACGAAATTTTTGAAAAAATAAGTAGTCAATTAACATTACCAATATGTGAAACAATTCCCACTGGAACAACTATTGGTAGAAAAACATATATGGATAATGATAAATTATTAATTGTATTAGATAAAAACGAAACTAATTGGACCGTATTAGTAACTATTAATTCGAATGATCCTAATTTTATTTTTAATGAGTATATAGAAAATCTAAAAAATGAATATGTAGTGTTTAAAGAACAAGATGAAAGTCAAATATATAAAATTTCTAATATAGAGCTAAACAATGGAGAAGTAACTAATTTATATATATTTATGTTAGCTTTATTAATAAGTAAATCAGGATCTTCTAAATTTATAGATCAATTTTTTATTGATTTATTAAAAACATATGGTAATATACAGTCTCCGAAAGATATATTTATTAAAGGTTTTACAACTATACTTAAAAATAAAACATACAAAAATATGCCTATATTTAAAGATATTGATTTAGAAGATACTTCACAAATAGAAAAAATATTATTTAATAATCTCTGTTACGAATCTGTAATAAAAAATAATTTAGATACAACTGAAACTTCAGATGATTCTATATTGTCTATATTAAGTCCCTTATTAGTGAAAACGGCAGAGAGTCTTATAAATCCAAGAGTGTATACGATTACAGTAGAAAAAATGGATAGTTTAGTCAATTTAGTTGGTACAACTACAAAAAGTATTACAACAAAAAGTATTACTAATGAAACTATTACAAATGAAACTATTAATGAGTACATGAGATTGCGAACAAAAAAACTTGAGGATTATAATAAAGCAGATGAAAATAATCCAGCTCTTTTTAAAGTAGATAACTTTTTAAGAAATTCATTTTTATATGTTGAAAATAAATTATCGATTGAAACTAAATTAGCACAATTAAAACAAATCGAATTAAATCAAGGTAATATTGGACCTACTAGGTCTCCTTTTACTTTATCACCCAAATCACAAAATTTCATAACGTTAACATTTTATTTGGATAATTACCCTTTTAAAGGAATTCCATCATTTGTAAAAATTGAAGAATTTTATAACTCAAAAGATGAAGATCTATTAATTAAAACGTATTTAGATAAGACACAAAATCAAACATTATTGGCAAAGTATAATGGTTATCAAGACAAAATAGACCAAATTAACGAAAAAATGAAAAATATTACTAACCAAAATATTCAACAAAAATTACAAGAAGAAATAAACACAATAAATACAAACTTAAAAGAAATAACACAAAAATGTAAAGATCAAATTCAAAATAATATAGTATCTAAATATCATCCTTATTTAAAAAAAAGAATTTATAAAGGTTCAACTATAAATTATTTATCTATAATTAAAGATTTTATTGAGGTATATAAAAAGATATATTTAGAACATAGTCAATATAAAGGTTACAAAGCTTGTTCGGATTCATTAAAAATTCTTATATTAAATAATATTAAAGACCAAATTAAGGATTTAAGAACTTTTATTAACTCAAAAGGTACAACAACAACACCAACTGGTACAACACCTGCACCCCCCCTCATACCAAATATAATTTTAAGTAACACAACAGATATTCAATTAAATATATCAGAATCAATTGACGAATGGTTAAATAAAAACAGTGAAACAAATAATAATTTATATTTTGACAAAAATAACGGTAAATTTAGTGTTAGCACAACTAAACCAATTATTACAACAACTACAACAACAAACGCTCCATTTACTACAGATAACCCCAATGATTACGATTGGTTTCCAACAACAACACAAACACAAGCAATAAATAACTCTATACCTTTCGATATGTAATTTAATCACTATGTTCAGAATCACTTAATTCTATCGAATTAATTAAAGCTTCAGTAGATTGTGATGGATTTGCAGTATTTGTTAAATTAGGAATTTCAAATAAATTGTCAGGTGGATCATCTATAAATGTCCAATTTGCCCAATCTATTTTTATTTTATTATCTTTTTGTGTAGTTAATTGATTCCATGATACATTAATAGATTTATCTAGAGTAATTTCTAATTTATTACTTTTTTCAATAAAACTTGATTTAACTACATCTATATATGAAAATAATTCTAGTTCTTTATGAAAATGTATTTGTGTATTTTCTCCTATATCAAATGATATTGTAATCGTTTTTGTTTTAAATATTATATTCGTATTTTTAATAGGAGCATACTCTAATACCAATACGATTTTATCGTGTTTTTCATACCACAAAATAAATGGTTCCATTTTATATTTATTATTACTATTACTATTTTAGATTCTTTATAAATGTTTATTTTAATATTTATTTTATTATTAATAAATTATTAATAAATTTATTTTATTATTAATAATGAGTAATAGTTTTGCATTACCAGATTATCATTATAGTAGACTACATAAATGGGCTTCAAACATGTGGGATAAAGATGCTGGTAAATTATTAAAAAGATATATCCAGCTATTTATGATTAATGATACATCCTTATTAGTAAAAACCAAAGCAATAGATTCCGATTATATCAATATCATTAACCAAACAGACTTTAGTGATAAAGAAGAAGCTATACATATTTTTTTAGATTTAATGGATGAAATGTATAAGTTAGATGAATCTAGAGTTACAGGGTTCGTTCAAATTAGCAAAGCTCCTGGTAATAAAAAGAAAAAGTCTAATCAAAAGAAAAAGTCTAATCAAAAGAAAAAGTCTAGTAAAAAGAAAAAGTCTAATCAAAAGAAAAAGTCTAATCAAAAGAAAAAGTCTAGTAAAAAGAAAAAAGTTTCTGGAAAAAAATAATATTTAATAAAAACATAAAATTGATTTAAAAAAATTTTAAAAATATTAAATAGTTACAAGTTTTATTCAAAATGGACATTGAAGACATGCAGTCAGTCAACCACCTTTATTTTAGAACCGAAAATGAAAGATATAAAGATCCACATTTGATTGATTTAGTAACACAATTGGCATCTAAAAATTATTCAGATAAGACAGATTATCAAAAGAATTATAAGACTATCATTAGAAAATCAAATATTAAATATAATCCAAGAACAGGAGATATAAATTATATGTATCGCAAATTGCTTTCGGAAAACAAAATCCAAGAATCTAATTTACAACAATTTATAATTAGAAAGGCGATGCGTTCACAATCTGGTATACTTCAGGTATCGGTATTAACAAGTCCATGGAGTATGTCTGGTGGTAAACAAAAAAAGGAAAATGATGGATGCGATTACAATTGTTATTTTTGTCCCAAACAAAAGGGAATGCCTCGTAGTTATATTCGCAATGAACCAGCAGTAAAAAGGGCAGAAGATAATGATTTTTCATGTATTAAACAGGTGTGGGAACGCCTAACAACCTATGATCTAAATGGTCACTCTATTGATAAAATTGAATCAATCATTTTGGGTGGTACTTGGTCTTCGTATGACAAAGACTATCAAAAAGAATTTATTAGAGATTTCTATTATGCGTGTAATGTTTATTTTAGTACAGTAAGGCGAAAACCGTTATCATTAGATAAAGAAATCACTTTAAATGAAACGGCATTATGTAAAGTTGTTGGATTGACACTAGAAACCCGTCCAGATTGTATTGACGAAGCAGAAATTAAGCGTTTTCTTTCATTTGGTGTAACCCGAGTACAACTTGGTATACAGACGGATGATGAGTACTTACTGAAAAGAATTAATAGAGGTTGTGGAAATAAGGATGCTATTAATGCCATTAAACTATTAAAAGAAGCTGGTCTCAAAGTGCTAATACATCTAATGCCTAATTTGCCTTTTAGTTCTCCTGAAAATGATAAACAGTCCTTTAAACGTATCTTTAATTTTGAAGGTAAAAATCCGAATGGTGATTTTATTCCGGATGAAGTAAAAATTTATCCAACAAGTGTAACCCAAACATCGGATAAAGATGACACTGAAGTATACACTGTAATAGAAAAATGGTTTAAGGAAGGTAAATATATACCCTATTCTAATGATGATTTGTTTAAATTGTTATTGTATGTAAAAGAAAATATGCCTCCTTATGTTAGAATCTCCCGGATTTTTAGAGATATTCCAAAATATAATATTTGTGGTGGAGCAGACGAACCTAATATGCGCGAAAGGCTTCAGAAACAAATGACTAAGCCATGTAAATGTATTAGATGTAGAGAGGTGCGTGGAAATGTGGTGGATAAAAAGGATATTACATTTAATCAAAGGTCATTTGTATCTTCTAGAGAAAAGGAATTCTTTCTATCTTATGAATCAAACTATAAATGGGATAAATTGCTTCATGGTTTTCTTAGACTAAGACTTTCAAAACATCAAGACTGTGCCTATGTGAGAGAACTACATGTATATGGAACAATGGTCGCAACTTATAATAAAAGAAAAAATGAAAGCACACAACATAAAGGATATGGAAAAGCACTATTATATATGGCCGAATGGATTGCCTATATGTTTGGGTATAAAAGAATTCTAATAAATTCGGGGGTAGGTGTCCGAGATTATTATAGACATAGAGGTTATTTTTTGAATGAAGATGGGTATATGGAGAAGAAATTTCGGATAGATATAAATGTTATTTTGATTCTTTTCTTAGAAATAGTATTCTTAGTGTTGTATTGGGTTATTTTTAAAAATTAAATATGTGTTTTGGCATAACATTCTGAAGAATAATGTCCGACTCTTCCACATCTATAACATGTTGGACTCTTACTTTGTTTAGTTTTATAATAATTTTTTTTTGGTGTTTTGGCATAACATTCGGATGCATAATGACTGTCTCTACCACATTTAAAACACCCAATTTCTGATTCTGATTCTGATTCTGATTCGAAATCATCAAACAAACCTGTTTTACATTTATGGTTATTGAATAATTTTGAAGAAGTAAATTGTGTATTACAAATACCACATATGAATAGTCCATCTAACTCTTTTTCTTTTTTTTTTTCTTTTCTTCCTTTTTTTGTGGGACAATATTGGGCATAATGTCCCACCTTGTGACAATTAAAACATGTATCCTTAATAGTATTATTCATTTTTTGTAAAACATTGATAGTTGCTTGATCTAACTTAATTGAAACATATGAACCACCACGTACATTATCTATCCCATATTTGTCCATAACTATTTTTGTGTATTTATCTTCATCGTAATCATCGCAATTTGGAATTAATTCTAATACTTCAATTGGTTTGTATTTTTTAGTCCAAGATGAACCTTCATTTTTGAAATGAGAATTCACTCTAAATTCTGGATTAGTTGTTTTACCAACATAATATTTATTGTTTTCCAATTTCAGAATATAAATATATACCATATTAGGTCTTATTAAAACAAATATATAATACTTTAAATCAATTTTAAAATTTTAAACCGAAATATTGATGTCATTATTTCGTTTAAAAGTTTCCAAACTATATTGTTTCTTCTCATCAACTATTTCGGATGTATTTATATCATCATAGAAAAGTGCATATTTATTTGTATGACCATAAGATGTATTAATAGTAATACTATTCAAATAAATCATAATATTTTTGGTATTTAATGCCATTTTATATAATTCAAAGGGAATCATGAGTGTATAATAAAAATCTTTCAACAAAATTAAACATTGGAGTTGATAGTAATTAAAAAAATCTTTATTTTTATTTTGGGTATTTTCCAACCATTGATCTGGAATACAATTAATATGTTCTTTTAATGTTTCCATTTTTTCTTTTGGATAATCTGGAATAGTTTCTTTTATATTTTTTTTTAGAATGGCTATGATGGAACCAATAATACCAATAAACCAGATAGTTGGTTTATTTTGTATGATATACAAATTTGTTAAAATGCGTTCATTAACAATACTAATAAATACCAATACAACAAATACAGAACTAAGAATAAACATTAAAAATTTATTTATTGTGGTCAATATTCTATTTGGAAATAAATTAGAATAGTCATTACACGGTGTCTGGGACATTATAAATTTATTATTATATTCGTGGTATAATTCATTATAATTTCGCAATTTCCATCGGGCCATTAAAGTCCAATTACGTGTTATAATATAACTGGGATTACTATAAAATTTTTCGCCATATTTAAATAAATAATAAAATAGAATATACATGAAAATAAATGGCATAAATATAAAATTTAGAATAGCAATAAACGTAATTTTTGATTTAATGCCTTGAATAAATACCTTATCATTATTTAAAAATTTTTTATTATATTTTATATCTTTATCAAAAATAGAATTTAGAATACAAAATACAATATTCCATTCCATTATTGTTGTGATATAGGACAATTTCAATACATTTTTGTTCATTATAGTGATTAAATAATTATCTTTACATGCGATTTTATGATTAATATAATAAATATTTATGTCATTATTATCATATTCTTCTTTAAATTTAGAAATAATAGTTTTCCATTTAGTTAAATTTAATTCATTATCATTAATTTTTAAAGTATCATTATAAAACCTCTTAATAAATGTATATTCTTTAAAAGAATTGACTAATCCAATTATTTTACAAACAGTAATAAATATAAAAATGAGAAATAATCCCCAATTGAATATATTTAATTTGAAATAATTCGATAAATCTATTAAATCTTTTAATTTGGTTTTATCGCCAATAGTAAACATTAGATTCCAATCAACACAATTATATAAAAAAATGGTATAAAAGATCAGAAAACTACTTGTGAATATATGCATTAATTCTTTAAGAATAATATTATTAAAACCATCATTTATATAATAAAAATAAACTTTGGTAAGGAATGCCCTCTTTAGATACGATTCTTGGAACTCTTCCAATGAAAGATTTAAGGATTCTTCCGAATTAAATAATGAATTCATATAAAAGTTAATGTATTTATCTTTATATTCAATAAAATTAAAATAAATTAAAATAAATTAAAATAAATTAAAATAAATTAAATTAATTATTGGGAGAAATCGTCTGGTAATTTAGTAACTTTAGTTCCAGCCGAAATAATGTAGATGGTATTTTCGGTAACAACCAAAAATTCATTGTTTACTTTGTAAATATTGCTAATAGTTGATGTGTGTTCTTCCATATTTTTATAAATAATTTTATCGGATTCAGTTGTACCAATATTAATATTTCCTCGACATGAATCTAAATAAAAATAAAAACAAACTGGTTTAGAAATTTTAATAGAAAGTTTGGCAGCTTGATTTAAAGTGTTATCGCAAGGGATCGTTATTTGTTCGCTTTGGTCGGACATTATATAATTCTGAATACTTTTTTTTATTTTTTTTTAACCTTACTTAAAAATTATCTATATATAATAGCAAATTCGCACAATCAATTCTTAATTTTGGATTGTATTCAAAACATAATTTTATTAAATTACTAAATTTATTAAATACTTCCGTATCAAAATCAAATATAATATTGTTTTTTAATTCTTGTTCAAAAGGATAGATATCATCTAGTTTAGATATACCACCTTTATTTCTAAAATTAATTTTATTTTTAAAAAATAGTTCATCGTAAAAATCGCAATTTTCTATCATTTGTTTTTGTATGGGACCGAATGTTTTAGTTATTTTATAAAGATGAACTTTAGGTCGTTCTTTTTTTGAAAAAGAGTGTTCATCGCAAAATAATTCTAATCCAGTTAAAATTTCATAAAAAATACATCCTAAAGCCCATATATCTGCTTTACAACTATAAGTATAATTCATAATATTTTCTATAGGTCTATAAGAACGTATATATAATTCTGATTCGCTTATATCATCGGAAAATTCTGAATTACTAAAATCAATTAATTTAACTTTAAAATCGTTTTGTAAAAGTTTATTATAATCATATTTAATATCTGTCTTAAATTCATTGTCATCAGAATTTAAATTTAGTTCGGATACATTTAAATCTTTACTACTTTTAATAGAATCAATAAGATAATCTCTTAATAATTTAACAGCTTTAATTTTAATTTTCTTTTTAATATTTTTTCTTTTATTTTTAGTATAGTCTAAAATATCATCTGGTGTTATATCATGTGTTATATCTATTATTTTTTGAGGTAATTGAAGTGATTTAATCGTAGTCACTATATGTGAAATCGTATTAGGTAAAATATTAAATAAAATATTATCCGGTTTGATATCACAATGGATTATCTTTACACTATGGATATATCTAAACCCCTCTATTATTTGTTTAAAAATATTAGTTAAAATAACTGGAGATAAAGTATATTTACTATCATATACATCATTTATAATATTTAATAAAGAAACACCTAATAATTCATATATAATTACCTTATAACATTTATTATTTCGGTCTAAATCAAAAAAATCAAACAATTCAACTAAATAATCATAATTGTCTATTTTTTCAAAAATAGTAAGCTCATTCTCGTATTCATCAAAGGATTCTTTATCAAATATTTTTGCCACCTTACACACATCCGTCTCTAAATCATAAACTAACCATATTTTAGAGAATGTGCCTCTACCTAAATATTTAATGGCGATATACTGTGTATTTAATATAACTCCAGTTATTTCTAATTCAAGATTATTTTCATCATCTGATGTTAAACTATCATCACTTGAATCAGCTTCTTTTTTAGAATTAAAAAATTGTTCTTTTTTTTGGTTTGCTTTAAGTAATTGAATATTCATAGTTAACAACAAGAATAAGTTGTTAAATAAATAAATAAATTATTAAAATTATTAAAAATATTAAATTATTAAAATTATTAAAATTATAACATGGATTCAAAATTAGCTGGAGTGTAATTTATAGATTTTAGGATTTTTCCTGTACTTTCATTATAGATAATCCAATAATCACCATTATTCGATCTTTTATAATTTGGAGAATCGTATTTAGTTTGTGTTTGTTTATAATTTTCAACTGTTTTTTGTGATTCCTCTTCCGAAACACATAATTTAGACATATTCGATGAATGGACGATATCAAAGGATGTATCTAAATCTATTCCAATATAGATACCTAATTTATAAATATCAAATAATAAATATACAAGCATTCTTGTAACCATAGAAAAATCACACTTATTTTTATGTTCTTCTAATTCTTTTACGTTATTTGTGACTGCTGCTTTTAATGTAAGAATTTTTTCTGGTATAGAATTTTTAAATAATCCTTTATTAATTGTCGATGGAATATAATCCACTTTATGTTCTAATTCCATATACATTTGTAACAATTCAAAATTGGTTTTATCTTCAGGAACATTCTTTAGGAAATATATATTTTTTAGTCTATTTCTAAATTCAAGATCTAAATCAATTCCAAATGAAGAACCAGCACCATATAATACATACAATTCATCCGTTAATGCATCAATTACTTCAACTAAATCGTGTTGTGCGAATGCCTCATTTAATTCTTCAATTTCTTCTGTACATAAATCGATTCTTAGTTTAGAAAGACTGGGGTTTTCTGATAATATATTATGTTGTGGATTATTAAAATGTGGTAATCCAAAACATGTATTAAAATCACACACTTTTTGAAAATTAGTTTTAGTCATTGGTTATAATTTATATTAAATAAAAGTTTTTAACTATTTTAAACTTATTTAATTTATTAAAATTGGTTGAGTATATATTATTTTAAAAATAAATAGTATTAAATTTTGGGCAATTAAAATACAATTTGCCAATATAATTGGAATTTGTTTGAGTAGTATTCCATATACTAAAAATAAAACACTCGTTGTAAGGTTAAGACATATAAAACCTTTAGATATATCTTCTACTTTTTTCTCTTTATAGGTTTTAACTAATTGAGGCATTAAGGTTATTGTTAAAGAAAAAGCAGCCAAATAACCAATGATTTGAATCAACATTACAAACTATTTTTTAGTGTTATTTTATCTTTAATTTAGTTTAATTTATTT
>ERZ1048068.2749-NODE-2749-length-12118-cov-12.675039_pt1 | contig 12118 bp, 12 predicted proteins | sample MGYA00383098_ERZ1048068 | MGnify/ENA primary metagenome ERZ1048068 (study PRJEB29581, sample SAMEA5548368) | metagenome | biome: marine; feature: coastal; material: water | depth 1 m | study: Short-term variability in the microbial, nano- and picoplankton... | reverse complement strand
GCATTAGCGTGCTCACGGAAGATAAGGTGCTCGTTGCGCTCAATGAGTGAGCTGACCATGTATTTCGACGAGAGGAGTACGACCCAGTTGCCATCCTGATCTCGGGCAATGGAGCATCCTGAAGGCAGCTGCACCTCGGGGGCATCACGATCACGTCTGTGTGGATCAGGTTCTTTCTCATCAAACCAACGAACCAGTGTCCATGGAGAATGCTCGAGGCGGGTCTCGCATTGATACTCAGAGATGAGGCGTGCTTGCAGCACTTCAAACTGAAGCGGACCGACTGCCCCTAGCATAGGAACGGCCTGGACACTACCGTGCACATGGTAGGCCTGAGCGACACCTTCTTTCATGAGCTGCTCCATCCCAGAGCGGTAGCGTTTGATGTTGGCGGTGTCTTTATTGACGATGTAGGTGAAGCACTCTGGGGTGAAGCGCGGCATCTCATTGTAGACGACCTTGGGGTCACTGGTGAGGGTGTCGCCGATGAGGAAGTCGTAGTTCCCCACCAAGGCAAGGATGTCACCTGCATAGGCTGTGTCGAGTGTCTCGCGGTCTTGGCCGAAGAGCTTCTGGGCATTGCCAAGTCTTACTTTTTTGCCGGTGCGCTGGTCGACGACTTGCATATCACGCTCAAAGACACCCGAGACGATGCGGACAAAAACAGCTCGGTCGCGGTGCCTTGGGTTCATGTTGGCTTGGATCTTAAAGACAAAGCCAGAGAAGTGATCGGTGTTGGGGTGCACGAGTTCGTCAGCGCTGACTCGCCCTGCTGGGCCAGGAGCCATCTCTAGGAAGCTCTCGAGCATGTTCTGCACGCCGAAGTTATTCATGGCACTGCCGAAGTAGATCGGCATCTGCTCACCAGCCAGTACGCGCTCTATATCCAATGGCTCGGTTAGCCCGTCGAGCATCTCGACTTCTTGGATCACGGTCTCATAGAGGTCATCACTGAGTGCCTCGCGGACTTTGTCATCTTCGATACCAGCGACTTCGAGAGGTGCCTTAAAGGTTCCGCCAGAAGTTCTCTCAAAGAGGTTTACCTCGGCTTTTTTACGATCATATACGCCTCTAAAACGCGGTCCATCACCCAGCGGCCAGTTGACGGGTGCGGGGGATAATTTGAGGACATCCTCTAGCTCGTCGATGAGCTCGAGCGGCGGTCGCGAGGGGCGATCCATCTTATTGATAAAGACGAAGATGGGAACTCCCCGCCGACGACAAACTTCAAAAAGCTTCAGGGTCTGTGCCTCGATTCCCTTACCTGCATCGATGACCATGACGACGGCATCGACCGCTGAGAGCACACGGTAGGTATCCTCAGAGAAGTCGTGGTGCCCGGGTGTGTCGAGCAGGTTGACGCAGCAGTTGTTGTATTCAAACTGGAGCACCGTGGAGGAGACTGAGATCCCCCGCTCTTTCTCCATCGCCATCCAGTCACTAGACGTAGACTGCTGTTCTTTTTTCGAGGTGACGCTACCTGCCAAGCCGATCGCACCACCGTAGAGCAGCAGCTTCTCTGTGAGCGTGGTCTTGCCCGCATCGGGGTGAGAGATAATCGCAAAGGTGCGACGACGTGCAATCTCGCGAGCGGAAGCTGCGGTGACCGCATTTGTAGGAACTGGATTTGTCACAACGAGAAGCGTGGTAGCCCAAAGCCTAGGTCATTGCAATGGTAGTATGTGTGACACCCTGAGTGATACCCTGAGTGACATTAGCAATGTCAATGAGCTACCTAGCCTAGCTCCTCGTCGATGAACTCGAGTAAGAGCTCGACAAGCTCATCGATGGCACCAGGAACTTCTTCCTCAATCTCGGCTAGATGTTCAGTCTCAGACTCGGTGTAGTCGTTGCGGTCCTCGTTGCGAGCACCACACCAGCGGCTTGCATTCATCGGATCAACCAGAGAAGTAGCCCCAATCAGCTCGTAAGAATTGATAGTGCGTTGGTGATCGATGCCACTCTGCCAAAACTCATGGAGGCAGTCCTCGCTCTGCAGGATCGGAACAGTCTCATAGATATCGAGAACTGCGCGCTCCTCACGACTGAGCTCACGCTCTCCTGCTTCGCTTTCGAGCTGATCGATGACAACCTCGATCTTATCCGGCCATTCAATAGGGTCCTGTGCAAACATTCTTCGCGAGGCATAAAATAAGATCGTAGGGTTTGCCAAGTAAAACCTGTGCTTCTTTTCAATCTATTTTGATAAAACCTGATCCTGGACCGCTTGAAGCTAGCTCTGTGGTCACTAAGCACCGCGTTTCACACACAAATCTCTAGCCATCATCGGCACACGTGCTAAGCCTATGCCCAGTCGTATTTGCTACAATTCGCATGAACCATTTGATTCATTACTCACGCCTTTGCTCTATTCTCATTCTCGCCTTGGTCACATCCTGCGTGAATCCGGGCAGCTCGACAATGCGTGCTCAGCAGGCAGCCCGACTCAGCCATGATCTGCAGCAGCTCTCAACGACTGTCAGCAAACGTGAGGCAGACAAGATGGCAACGACAGCCATAGAGCAATCGATTCGAATCTCTCAGGATTACAAGCCGATCCGCCTCGCTTGGTTAAACAATAGCCTCGTAAACATCGGCCTGCGACAACGCGGCCTATGTTACCACTGGCGCAATGATTTGTTCCCGCCGCTCTTCAAGCTAGAGTCAAAAACACTCAAGCTGCGACTCGCCACCTCAAGCCGCGGCAAATACTTTGAGCATAATGCCATCGTGGTGTCCGCCAAGGATACAACCTTTGAGCAAGGCTTGATTCTCGATCCATGGCGTGGAGGAGGCCACCTGTGGTGGGGTCGCCTTGGTGAAGACAAATATCCTTGGGTACTACTCGACCGCAAGCAAACACCAGTAGTGCTGCGTCCCATGCTGACACCAGATATGGTTTCAAATCAGGAGAAAAAGCAAAAGAGGTAGCAACCAAAGTAGCAAATCCCTGGCAAATCCACAGCAAATCCCTGGCCATATGGAAAAAACCAATGAAAGCCCAGGAGGCTGGGCTTACGAATGAGGCATCACTGGCGGCGATTCATGGCTGGCAATAATTGCACATAAAACAGCAAAATCTGCGAGGCAAGAATAACAGGTTTAATATAGATGTTAGGTGCAGCAAGGATGCTACAGCTATGGTTATGAAATTGAATCAAGCAAAGGATAGAAATAACTCCCCAACCGATCATCACCAGCAAGAGCGGCAACAAGCAAGGCATTGGATCGATCCCACCTGCGTGGCATTAATAGCCACCGTCTCGCTCAATTTATTATGCTGGCTGGCATTAGCATGGCTAATCGCCACAGCAGTGGCCTTGATGTCTTAGCCGACACATTCTGTGGCATAAAAGAACTAGCCACCAGCTCTTCCTCCTACAGAAATCACTATCCCCCAGTCTGCTGGCTCAGCTAGCCAGTTAGACAGTTAGCTAGTTAGCTAGTTAGCTCACTACTCTATCACGGCTGCAACGACCGAGATCTCAACAAGCAGTTCAGGTCGTGCCATACGAGCCTCGACACAGGCCCTGGCTGGCGCGTGCCCCTCCGGCACCCATGCGTCCCAGACTTCATTCATCGCGGCAAAGTCTTTCATGTCACGCACGTAGACAGTCGCTGAGAGAATATGCTCACGATTTGATCCAGCTTGTCCCAGTAGCTCGTCTACTTTCTCCAGCATCGTCTCAGTCTGCTCAGTGATGCCTTTGCTGGCATCTTTGCACACCTGCCCACACAGGTAGATGGTGTCGTTATGAATCACGATACGGCTCATGCGCTGCTTTGTCTCTAGTCGCTGAATACTCATGGCTGTTGCATAGCATCATTGGGAGCCAAAGCCCAAGAACGAATAACATTTTAACACTCTCTGGACCCCTAGAATAATAATTTACAATGTCTGCATACCACTCAGATCAACCCCTAGCCAACAAACGAACCATGAAACAAACACTCAATATCATCACACTCCTATTTTTCACCACGAGCCTTCATGCGCAGCAGGCCTTACCCGCTGATGAAAGCAGAGTGATCACTGCTGAGGTAAAGGCCATGATACTGGCATCAAGATTGACTCGCTCAAGGAAGAACAGCCCAGCATATTCTACAAGGCAGGCAAGGAGTCCATTTGCCTCGTACCTATGAGCTCAATCATGCACATGAAAGACCAAAAAATAGCGAGTAATTCATTCATGATCGCCGTCAAAGGCGAGCTAGGCGCGTGGAAGTATCTCGACGGCACTCTCGTAAGAACAAACCCTGACCAGCTCTGAACAAACCCTGATCAGCTCTGGACTTTTTCCCCGAGCTATCCAAGGAAGTCGAGCTACCGGAGACGGAGCATGAGCTATTGCCATAAGTTTGGCCGACATAAATTGGTATACTTCATCTACCAAGGGTATTTTATGCACCCAGAATATCATATAAAACGTATTTAATAATAATTGAATCAGCTCATCATTTCCATTAGATCATTTATCTAATATAATTTTATAACTCTTCATGAAACCTCACCTACTGGCACTTGCTTTAATTTCTACTCTATTGCTTCAGGCAAAATTAGACGCCGCACTCATTAGCATTAACGTCAGCGGAGAAATTCGGTCAGTGGATGGCACTTATTCACCTGATCTGAGTGTTGATGATGTCATCAATGCTGTATTCGCCTACGACACAGATGAACTCTATGCAATCTCATCTGATACAAATGGATCAACCGACCCCGGTCATGAATACTCTTCTTTTTATGAGTTCTCCAGCCCTCCCTACGGAGGCTCAGTGACTCATGTAGCGAGTAGCGGGACGTTTACAGGCGACGTGGCAGCCGTCGTAGTGAATAACAACCTAGCTAACGGTGGTGATGATTTAGACAATATTATTGCGGCTAATACATATGACTGGATAGAAATCTTGAGCTCTAATACGGTCGATGGCGTCAATGGCTATCCATCTGACGGCGAGGAGTGGACATTGGCATTATTCTCCTCTGACACATCATGGATCACCAATGGTTCGCTGATTCCTGACAACCTACCTGCCAATTACACTCCAATCTTGGTGGGACAAGAATTTGATGTGGATGAGAACGTCATTGGCGTTGTATTTGTCGACATCAATTCTATCACTTTCACTGCCGTACCCGAGCCAGCCAGCGTTTCTCTGCTTGGGCTAGGTAGTATCGCCTTGTTAATACGGAGGAGGAGAGGATAGCCCACACGGTGCACCATAAGTAGCCTCATCTGGGTGCAGGAGCCCAAGGTGCCTTAGCCCCATGTCATGCAGATCATCGAGCACATCGCTCATGATGGGCATTTCATTATAAAATTGGCAATGCGCTGGGTATATGTAGCATGCTATACCAATACCTTTTCAGAAAATGCATCCGCATGAGGATGGAATTAAACGCTCCCTTGCCATGAGAAAGAAAACAAAGCGACGCTACATGTTGATCATTTTATTGATCATCGCACTAGCCTCAACGTCTTTTCTGGTGAGCCCTTTGACTCAACCTAATGAGAGCATCCCTCATGAAAAACATGCAGCCGACCCCCAAATATCTGGGCAGACAGACGATGCCAGCCGACTCAATAAGGCAAAGGTAAGCGAGATCTGGGAAATCCCAGTTGACCATGAAAACCCTGAAGCACAAATTGCCGAGCTACTAAAACGCGCTCGCAAAGACGGCCTGAAGGTATCGATCGCAGGTGCTAGGCACACTATGGGCGGCCACACCATCTATCCTGGCGGCATTGTCATTAACACCACCCCATGGAATCACATGGAGCTCAATACCAGGCACGACATCCTTAAAGTTCAGGCTGGAGCGCTATGGGAAGACGTCGTTCCTTACCTCAATACGCACGGCAAGTCAGTGAGCGTTATGCAGTCTAATAACTCATTCTCCGTGGGTGGCTCCATCAGTGTTAACTGCCACGGCTGGCAATACGACCGACCACCCATCGCCTCGAGCGTGGAGTCATTCCGCATCATACTCGCCGACGGCAGCATCAAGCACTGCTGCCGAGAGCAGAACCAAGAATTATTTTCTCTTGCCCTGGGCGGCTACGGATTATTCGGCATCATCCTTGATGTGGAGCTTCGTGTAGTACCGAATGAGCTATACCGGTTGGAACAATATATCGTGCCGGTTAACAAATCGTTAGGGACCTTTGACCATCAGATCAAGAACCAGCCCGGCCTGGAGATGGTATACGCCCGGATGAACATCGTGCCCGACGATTTACTCGATGAGGTCATACTAAACGCCTTTTACCGCATACCTCAGCCTGAGGGGAGTAATAGAGGCGTGAGCGATAAGCTCCTTGAGCCGAGCTTGATCGAGCTGCGCCGCGCCGTGTTCCGAGGCTCTGCCGAGAGCCACTTCGGCAAGAAGCTGCGCTGGAACGCGGAGACCAAGCTTCAACCCAGTCTCAAGAGCAAGACCATATCGCGCAATCAGCTTCTCAATGAGAGTGTCGAGGTGTTCGAGAACCGCACGACGGACACCACCGACATCCTCCATGAATACTTCGTACCACGTCACAAAGCCGCCAGCTTCGTCGATGCCATGCGCCGTATATTAGAGAGACATGAACCCAACTTACTCAATGTCACTGTGCGCAGTGTCAATCGAGATGATGATACCTTCCTGCGTTACGCAGACCGGCAGATGATCGCCTTTGTGATGCTCTACGTGCAGGAAAAAACTCATGAAGGTGAAGATGAAATGAGGGCTCTGACCCGCGACCTCATTAACGCCTCGCTGCGGCACAAAGGTCGCTACTACTTACCGTATCGACTTCATGCTACCCACAAGCAGTTCCATCGCGCCTACCCGCAAGCGACACAGTTTTTTGCACTCAAGCGCAAGTATGATCCAGAGCAGCTGTTCCAAAATCAATTTTACCTGAAATATGGCCCACTCGATGAGCTTAAGTGAACAGCCAAAAGTTGCGATATCGGCAGCACCTCAGATCTAAGCAAGCATCCAGGTTGACAGCTCATACTGATCGTTTATCAGTAAGCTCTTCATGATTCAGAGCAACCCAAGCATCCCACCTTCATACCCTGTGCTCATCGTCGGCGCTGGTCTTAGTGGGCTTACCTGTGCCCTGCGCCTCCATGAGGCGGGAGTTCCCGTGCACGTCATCGAGGCGGGTGACGGTGTTGGTGGTCGGGTGCGCACCGATCGAGTCGAGGGTTTTCTCTTGGATCGTGGTTTTCAGGTTTACCTGAGTGCCTACCCTCATGCTGGTGAGCTACTCGACCTCGAAGCTCTCGATCTACATGCATTCGAGCCAGGTGCGATCGTCTACGACGGCAAGGGCCTGAAGCGAGTGATGGATGTCTTCAGAAGGCCCCGCCACTTAATAGGCAGCGCGCTGTCGTCCATTGGCAGTCTGGCAGACAAGCTGCGAGTCGCCTTACTAAGGTTCCAGACCTTGGGCAGCTCGGAGCGGGAAATACAGGCTCACCAAGATCGATCTACCGAGGATTTCCTCAGAGGCTTCGGCTTCAGTGAGAAAATGATCGATGGCTTCTTCCGGTGTTTTTATGGCGGCATCTTCCTCGAGAACGAGCTGCGCACATCGAGCCGCATGTTTGAGTTCACCTTCAAGATGTTCAGCGAAGGCAGCGCCACACTACCAGCACTTGGCATGGGCAGCATCCCACTTCAGCTCGCCCGCAGACTCCCCGCCGAGACAATTCGGATCAACTCCCCCGCCACCTCAGTAACCAGCACCTCTGTGACCTTGGCAAATGGTAGTGTGTTGCAGGCCAGCCAAGTGATCCTCGCGACACAGGCCCCACAAACCAGCGAGCTGATCCCCAGCTTCAGTAGTATGGCTCCCGCGTGGCGCTCGGTTACTAATGTATACTTCGCTGCGAATAAGTCCCCGCTCAACGAAGCCATCATCGCACTCAATGGCAGCAACAAAGGCCTCGTCAACAATGTCTGTGTCCCCTCAGACGTCAGCCCGCATTACGCGCCCGAGGGCATGGCTCTGATTTCCGTGTCTCTACTCGGAATCCACAAAGACGAAGACATCCCAGCTCAGGTGAAGCAGGAGCTCAAGGCATGGTTCGGCAATGATACCGATGCGTGGCAACACCTGAGAAGCGATGTGATCAAGCATGCCCTGCCTGAACAGCTTCCCAATAATGACAAGCCAGAATCCAAAGGTTTCCTCAACATAGATGACATCATGATCTGCGGCGACCACACCACCAGTGCCTCGATCGAGGGTGCTATCATCTCAGGTAATGAGACGGCTGCGGCAGTGCTAAGGTCCATGGGCAAATAAAGCCTCAGGAAAGAGTGCAATAAAGTATTTGCGGACTCGGATATCTTGGTAATCTTGAGACGTGATTATTACTGCTGCCGACATGGCCAATATGGAGAAGCTGGAGAGGGTCCAGTTCGCCACCACCTTACCCGGACCCAAGCCCATCTGCCTTGTGGGCACTCGCTCGCTTGCGGGGGTCGCCAATCTTGCTCCCTTCTCTAGCATCACCCACCTCGGCTCCTACCCGCTTCTCATCGGCATGGTCACCCGCCCTGATGTCGTTGAGCGCAACACCCTGCAGAATATCCTCGATACCAAGTCATGGACTCTGAATCACGTCACATCCCAGACAGTCGAGCAAGCTCACCAGTGCTCGGCACGCTATCCCGGAGATGTTTCAGAATTTGACGCCACCGGCCTCACCGAGCTGAGCCACGAAGGCATCACTGCTCCCTTTGTCAAAGAATGCCCGATCCGCTACGCTCTGACTCTGGCAGACATCATCGACATCCCAGCTAATGGCACCAAGCTCATCATCGGCGAGGTCCAGCTCGCTGATATACCAGACGACTCCTACGCCAAGGATGGCACCATATCGATCTGCGAGCATGACTCACTAGCCTCTACCGCCCTCGATACCTACTTCACTATCTCAGAGCATTCTCGACTCCCATATGCCCAAGCACCTGAGGGCAATTAAACAAAGCCCCAAGTGCCCACTAAGAAGGAGCACCCAAGGCCAACCAACAGACCATTCATCAACAGCCGGTAATTATGATGAGCACACCTACCGATCAGCAACGACTTAACCAGAGAGATCAACCAAGCTCACCCGTAGTGATGCGCCAGAGCTGGTCTCATTTGCTATTCCTCCACTGGGAGATGGACCCTGCCACCATCCAGGAACACCTACCTCCCGGCCTCACCGTCGATACCTATGACGGCAAGGCCTACCTTGGCGTTGTCCCCTTCCACATGGACAATGTGCGCCCCTCCTTCTGCCCCACTGTCCCAGGGCTATCATGGTTCCTGGAGCTCAACCTCCGCACCTACGTGCATGATGAGAATGGAGTCCCCGGTGTCTGGTTCTTCGCACTGGATTGCAATCAGTGGCTGGCTGTGAAGCTTGCCCGAGGCTTGTTCCACCTTCCCTACCAGCACGCATCCATGAAGTCCTACCAACATGATGGAATACTCAACTATATCTCCAAGCGTGAAGGCAAAGGCTGCGGGCAGTCCCAGATCTTCAAATACCCCGCCGAGCTCACTCACTCAGAAACGGCAGAAGTTGGCAGCCTCGAGTTCTTCCTGCTAGAGCGCTATCGGCTCTTCAGCGTCGGTCGCAGCGGCTCCATCTACAGCGGGCTCGTTCACCACTCCCCCTACCGGTATCAGGAGGTCGACATCACCGACTATTCCACCAGGATTTTCTCACTCTGCGGCTTCGATGAGCCTAGCACACCTCCTGTGTCATCACTGATCGCGGAGACTGCTCACGTCAACATCCACCCACTCAACAAGAACTAGACATGCCGCTCTCACTGACACCCGCTTACCAAGGCTCACTCATCGCCGATGCACTCTGCATGCCAGTGCACTGGTATTATAATCGTCAAGCCCTTGATCGTGACTACCCAGACCTCGGCGATCCCGACAAGCCACATACATTCAGCGCACCACTCCCACACCACCCTGATAGCATCCTGTGGCGCTCAGAGTATACTGCGCTGAATGAAAAAGGTGAAATCCTACACGACCAAGCCCCCTTCTGGGGCCAACGCAACGTCCACTACCACCAGAACCTGAAAGCTGGTGAGAACACCGCCAACTTCAAGCTCGCCAGACTTCTCTACCATCAAGTCACCGAGGCTGGCCACTACTCTGAGGAAGCATGGCTTAATCTCTACATCGAGAAAATGCGTACCCCTGGCTGGCACCGCGATACTTATCTCGAGGAATACCACCGCGGCTTCTTCACCCGCTACGCCCAGGGCAAAGATCTCAGAAAGTGCGGCATCAAAGACGAGCACATCGGCGGCCTTGCGACCGTGCCTGCTCTGGTAGCTGCCCTTACCAGCGATGGGCAAGACCGCTGCCTCGGCAGAGAAGAGATCAGACAGACCGTGAAGAGCCACGTCACCCTGACTCACAGGCACAGCAATGTCCTGCGCGCCGCTGATTGCCTCACTCGCCTGCTTATCGATCTCTCCGAGGATATCCCACTGCGCGAGGCCGTGATGCATTCTGCCGGAGACTGGTTCTCCACCAAGAGAGCTACCGCCTGGACTCGCCAAGACGACCGCGTCATCATCGGCAGTAAGCTCAGCCCTGCGTGTTACATTGACCACGCCTTCCCCGCCGCACTCTACCTCGCGTGGAAGTATCACGACGACTTCGATGCTGCCATCACTGCTAACGCCCTCGTCGGTGGAGACAGTAGCCACCGCGGTGCGGTGGTCGGCTCACTCGTCGGCACCCTCGTTGGCAATCCTCATCCAGAGAAACTCGAGAAATGGACTGAGCAGATGTAGGCGCTCTAAACGCACAAACCTCATGACGCTGAGGCTCATGAGAATGTTGCAATGAGTTGTTTGTCATCTGGCACGTTTTACGCTACAACTCGATCTATGGAAATTCTCGTGCAGGCTCTTCAAGTGATCGTCGCCCTCGGCTTACTCAATGTTTGGCTGATCAGAGCCAGTAAATCGACTCCTTATCGTGGTGGTGATGCTGAGACGATCAGCGAGGAATTTGCCACCTATGGCCTGCCCACATTTATGATTTTTGTGGTGGGTGGATTGAAGGTTATCATCGCACTAGCGATGATCGTTGGCATTTGGGTCAATGCCGTCATTGTTCCTGCGGCTGCTGTCTTGATCGTGCTCATGCTTGGTGCATTCGTCATGCACCTGAAGGTGAAGGACCCTATCAAAAAGGCTATCCCTTCGCTGTTGATGCTTGGTATGGCCATTGCAATCGCTGTGATCTCTCTCAGCTGAGGGCTCGCAGCATACTAGTAAGCTGCTACCGCCAAGTAGGCATTGAGCACCATGTAGGCAAACGCCGGTATTGTCTGCAAGATGGTATCCTTGATTTTGATGCGCACCCCGACTCCACATAGCATCATCGCGGCTAGGCCGCCCGCTGAGAACTGCCCAATCCACGGCATATAAAAGCCTACCAAAAGACCAGCAGCACCAAGTAGCTGCAATACTCCAATCAAGCCCTTCAGCTGGCCAATGCCGTAGCGTTCGTATTCCCCTTGTAAGTAGCGGGATAAAAAACATCCTCCCCCGAAGAGGATGAATGAAACTGAAGAAAACCAAATAAGTGCCGAGTCGATATATGATTTTGCACCTCTTTGAGCTAATAACAACCTGTAATGATAAGGTTTTAGAATAAAATACCCTTTTATAATCTGTTTAAGGTATCTTTATCATTGATGAAAGGATACTTATGACCTAATGTATTTCATCCAATAATGTCTGCCGATATTTTAACCATAAACTATGATGATCAACTTCCTTCGGAGAGTAAGATCCCATTTGGCCAATCTGGCGCTGGTCGGCTGATGATGAGCAGGCAGGATCACGAACAATTCGCACTCGATATGCACAATTTCCCAGCTTGTGATTACACACGCGAGATCAAGTTCATGAATAATCTCAAAGGCTTCATCCTGCGCTCAAGACGCCAACTTATTTGGATGTATATGACTCTGGCTTCGAAAGCTGAAATCGAAGCCTTGAAAAACCAAAGGACAAATAAGGTTCAGCATCTCCGCCATATCAATCAATTGCTAGAAGAGGGCTGGATGGCAGCAAAATATGGCA
>ERZ1048068.2747-NODE-2747-length-12120-cov-6.546125_pt1 | contig 12120 bp, 19 predicted proteins | sample MGYA00383098_ERZ1048068 | MGnify/ENA primary metagenome ERZ1048068 (study PRJEB29581, sample SAMEA5548368) | metagenome | biome: marine; feature: coastal; material: water | depth 1 m | study: Short-term variability in the microbial, nano- and picoplankton... | reverse complement strand
AATTAATATTTTCTATTTTGTAATATCCCAAATCTACAATGCTGTCGCATTTTCTTAAATCTGTTGGTTTTCCCAAGAACCCTTTAAAATATTTAGATAAATGAAAATTGCTGTATGCTTTACTCATATCAATATGATTAAAGTTAGAATACTTATCATTTAACTTATGCTCTTCGTCACCAATATATAAATCATCTTTAAATACAATTGTCTCGTTAAAATGAACGCCTTGTCTAACGAATTCGCTAATATCTACATCATCAATGTCGTCGAGGAAACAATTTATTAACCCTGTATCTCTTTCAAAATCATCAATACATTTTTTATATGGAGTTCTTACAACATAAGACGCTTCCAATGTTGATATTTTCCTATATCCAAACATATTTTTATTGTAGGTAAAATATTCGTCATTCTTAATAAGTTCTCTTGCAATTTCATTTATTTTCTCCTGTGATACCTCATAACTTTCCAAATTAACGATTTTGTTATGGTCTATGTGATCGATTTTAGTATTAATATATTTAAATGTTGTGAGTGCTTTTTTATTACTTTTACAGATGATAAATGATTTTTGAAATGGTGTATTTACTTCAATATTAATTTGATATTCATTTGCTAAAAAGTTCATATCTTCTTCGCTTACGCCTGATGCTCTATATTTTTCTTCGTGTTTTATTAATTTGTTATATAATGCTCTATATCTGTCTTTCGTCCCTTTGGATTTTGCGTTTTCTAATTTATCACCCGCCCAATCTATAATCGGTAAGAAAAAACAATTCGTAGTCCCTTGTTTAAAGTATTGTTTCATTTGTTTAGGTTTAATAGGTTCTCCAACATTGATGTAAATTGTATAGTCAGTATCGTGTGTTATTTTATCTTGTTCGCTATCTATTTGTATGTATTTTGAAAATATAATTTTGAAATCATCACTCAACTTATCTGTAAATCTATAATTAAAAGCAATACGGAAATTATCATTAAACTCTAATTCTTGCCCTCCTCCTATCCTTTTTTTATAGACATTAATATTTCTTCCTTTTTTATACACTTTCGCAAGTCCATTGTAAAAATGTTTTAAACGATTGAGTGAAACTAATAGATTGTCGCTATTAAAATCAAGAACAACAGAATTACTTCTAATTTGTTTCTGTTTTACTTTTTTCAATGTTCTCTTAATTTCTTGTTGTTGTTCTATTTCCTTATTGATATCGTCTCCCCAAAATTTATATGCTCGTTCAAGTTTCTCATTTTTCTTTCTTCCTAAATTAATTCCTAACGCAATCGAGAGAAGTAGCAATTCGTCATCGTTCTTAACTCCCACATATGAACGGATTACTTGTTTATTCTTTTTACCATATGTGCTTATTACGCGTGTCGGTAATTTCATACTTGTAATAGATGTAGATTTTTTATTGTTAGAGTTCGCAGATTTCGTAGAGTTCGCCATTTTATATATACACTATAAAAAAAATTCTTTATATTGTTTTTTTTCTAAATTATATATTCCTAAATAAAACGGATATATATAATTCTATTCTTTAAACAAATTAACTAAATCTTTTGAAAAATCCTTATTGGTATAGTTTCTGTTTTTTAAATAATACTCTCGTTTCTGTTGCTTTGCCTCTTCGTCATAATGCGTCTTATTGTAATTTCTGTTATATTCTCGAACTCTGTTATTATAACGCTCACGATTTCTCTCTCTGTATAGTTTCTGCGCTCTTTTCAGTGCTTCGCTTCTCATAGTTATATATCCTAAAGATAATTTTTTTATATTGTTTTTTCATTTATTCTTTAATTCTATTTCTCTCTCTAAATTACGAACTGAAACAGGGTCATCTTCCAAAATGTTCTCGTATGGTTCTAATGTTGGAGTGATAAAACCTTTCCACCTTACCAATATGTATTTCTTACCACGAATGTTCCTTATATCAATCAGTTCATCAACTTCATAATATTTATCAAAACTACTTAATCTTTTACTTCTTCTTGGTATTGTTTCTACCTCCTTGATATTACCGCTACAAATATCAAATGTTCTTTTTATTTTGTCTAATGATGCGTTAATCCATTCTCGCCCCCTTTTTGTATTTTGTTTTAGTTTTTGTTTCATACAGAGTTCTAATTTAAATATATAACTATTTTTTGGTTCAACCATGTTGTTATATGTTGTCTTACAAATGAAATGAACCTTTACACCGGAGCAAGGATTAGTGCGTGATTTCAAACCATAATATAATTTGTATTGTTCCATTCGTCCAATTGCTTTTCCGTCAGTGTCTCCTGCTATTCCTATCTTAAAAACATTTTCCGCATTGGGACTGATAACATAAAACACTCTGCTTTTTTCAATATCCTTCTTATACCTCTTTGTAAAATAATCAAGGTCAATTCCTTCAATTGTAAATGGGACAATAATTTTAAACTTTAATGCTTTATCATCAACAACTTTCGTCATTTATATATTACATTAACTTTATATTTCTTCTCATAATTTTTTATTCCCCCTGCTAATGTAGGCGCAGACCATAAGAATAGGTCGCTCATTGTAGATGGTGAATGAATACCCTTGGGGTCTCCCTTATGCCTTGCTAAATATGCTCTCTTTGTTTTCTCTCTTATTTCTTTTTTGGGTTCATAAAAGGTTGAGTTTTTATCGTGCATCAATGTAAAATCTTTATAACCCTTGGCGCCGAAGTGATGGGTCATTTCAGGCATCACGAGCATAAACTTCTTATCTTTTCTCGACGATGGATAAAGATAAAATGTTTTCATTTATATACATAATAGTTAGAAAAAAGATATTTGCGGTTGATTATAAACTGGTTGCTGTGGTTCATTATATTCTTCCTGTGTCGCGATCACATCGTCTTTCTTTTTATTTTGCTTCTTTTTTGCTCTCCTTTGTTGGACTAATGATTTAATCGCTTGTATATCTATGTCGTCTATCTCACTATCGCTCGTGTCTTCATCTATTAATTGTTCTACTATTTGATTTTTCTTTACCTTAACTGCTTTCTTTACTATTTTCTTTTCAATGTTTTTTTTAGACTTCTCTTCTCTTTCCTCTACTTCTTTTTTGAAATGTTCTTTACGAGCATCTCTATTTTGCTGTCGTTTTTCTAAACATTTTTTCCACGCTTCCTTCTGTGCTGGTGTTCTCTCACGCTTTTCTTTTCTTCTACCGTCTTCTTTATCTGCCATTTTATACTTTTTGGGGGCTTGTATGCTGTCGTCTTCTTCTTCTTTTGGTTCTTCTACTACTTCTTCTTGCTGTTTTTCTACATGCTCTAAATCTTCTAAATCCTCTATATCAGTCATTATATATTATTTAAATATAATATTTTTAATAAATTGTTTATATATATACAATGAGTTTCAATAAACCCTCGATGAATGGTTTAAATCATTTTAGCATAGAAGAGGTAAATGAAGATATTGCTACTAATGCATCTAACATAGCAGATTTAGAAAATAATAAACAGGATACTCTTACTGCTGGGACAAATATTACGATAGATGCTGGTAATGTAATTTCTGCGACTGATACAGACACCACATATACCGCAGGGACAAATATATCAATAGATGCGAATGGTGTAATTTCTGCGACTGACACTAATACTACTTATAGTGCTGAAACTAATGGTGGATTAGCATTAAATGGTTCAAACGAGTTTTCTGTAGATTTTTCAAATACGAGTTCTACTATTGAAATACCGCAAAAGGTTCATATAGAAGTAAATGGAAACCCACAATTATTAATAGAACCCGCATCCAATTATGGTAATACTGCAGAAATAGAAATTCGGGGGACGAGAAATCTTTCAACCGCCGCCAACACCGGAGTATTAACTATTTCTAATTATGATGTTGATATAGACACGACAAATAAATTATGTGATATACGGGGAAAGGTTTCAAACACCACGACAAATATCGGCGGTTTGGTAATGAGTAATTATTACGACGGAAGCACAAGAACAGGGCAATTAACTTTATCGTCGGCAGGTAATTTTAATATTGGAGGTGGAGATACTTTCCAAGACGACTATAAGTTAAAAGTAACGGGAAATACAAAATTAGATGGTCTTAATTATATTAAGCCTCAACTGCATCATTTCGCATACGACAAAGACCGCAGTTTATTGAATGGAAATTGGGGAAACGGGAGCACTCAAACAGTTGTTACAAGTGACCGTGAGGTAGGTGATAGTTTTTGTGGCGCACTTTTGGGCGCTATCACATTTACGAAAGCGGGATATTATAGAGTAAGAGTATCGGCTCAAACGCAAAGTGTTAGTTATAATGACCGTGTAAGTTTTATGAATTATTTACGAATTGTAAAGAACGGAGTGACAACGAATTATGATGAAAACGAAGACTATAATTTCTTCGGTTGGATTTATATTCGTAATCAAACGGATGGAGGGCATGGAAGTTGCACTTTTGAAGATTATATTTATTTAGAAAGCGGGGACACAATCACTCCCCGCCATAAATTAGAAACTACAAGTGATAGGAACTTTAATAATACCTTATCCTATAATACTATTGTTAATTATTTAAATATAACAATTGAGCGAATATACGATGAAGACCCTGAAGTATAAAAATAATTCCCGGAGAAAATAATAAATACATAATATAATAAATGGTTCAAAAACAAAGAGCAAAAGCAAAAAAAAAATACAAGCAAAAACAGACACAATCGCAAAAACAAAATGTTAATCAAATCGTCCGCATCTATTTAGATGAGAGAAAAAAGTCAAGGCAAAAAAAAACCGCACCACAAAAAAATCTTAAAGGGGGTAATATACCAAATATAAATATCTCGCCAATTTTTCAAAATCCATTAAACGATATGTATTCATTACAGCAACCATACAACCCTTTTTTTTATCCAAGACCGCCACCACCAGTAAGAAATCAACTTCAACCTCCCGCGATCGCGACACCATCTCAATTACGAGAACCAGTCCCAATCGTAAATCCTACACCGCCACAGCGAGTAATACCACCAGCACCGCCAAGCAGTCCAGTAGCAAGACCACAACCAATAATACCGCCAGGTATAGATGTTCCAACTAATCCATTAGTAGCACCACCAAGACCAATTAATAATTTTCCTAATTTACAAAACGTTAATGCTGACCCTGTGCCGAGAATAGGAAGTCCATTACAAGTAAAATTACCATTTTATACGCAAGACCCCGCAGAAGACAAACTCGCAATGGATTTTAATATGGGTTTAGGTCGCAGTAGTGCAATTCAAGAAAGACCTGCACAATTAGAATTATTAGGCGAAGAGTTTCATACCGATGAAGAAAAAAACATAGTAAGGCACTATAATGCTTTAAGAGGTGATACAAGAGGACGAAGACCGCAAACGATAGAAGGTTATAAAAGAGCAATTGATAAATTATTGAAACAGAATAGACCTGACCCTGTTACAACACCACCTAAAAGAGGTCAGGCAGAAGAAGTAGAAACTCCACCTTTTAAAACTGGTATTGGTCATAGAGAGCGTGTGCCGATAGGTCGAGCGAGAAGGACAGGTGAAAAAATAAGATTACAACAGAGAGATTAAAGTGCGCTGAACGGCGCACACTCGTTTTTTTTTGTTCCCTTTTTTCTAAAAAGGGATGTGTTTTACTTTTTTTTTTAAGTATAATATATATATATGGATTTTCAACTTATCAAAGAACGGCAACAATTAGCAGAAAAAGAATTAAGAGAACTTATATCATTAGAGCAAATAGCAGGCGAGTTTTACCTTAATGATATTGATGACCCTATGTTATATGCAATGTATAAAGTAGTTAATAACGATAAATTAATCAAAGATGAAATATTACAACTTGATAATGCTATTGAAACGCTAATAAAGAAACAAAAAAGAATAAATGAATATAACTTGTCTGTATGTGTTAATGAAAATGTCCCACGATAAATGCTATACTTTTTAAAAAGTATTATGTAGTAATAATATAAATGAGTAAAGAAATCGTAGCAAGAAGTAAGTTAATATCATTACACGCTGTCGATGGAGAGCAACTCAATGGCGATTTTAACAGCAATATATTATTTAATTTTACAGATGTAGTAAAAAGGCATTCAAACACATTATATTTAACAATATCAGTGCATAGCGCAGAAATACCTTACTCATTCTATAATGTAAGCGAAAATTATAATACAATTTATTACAGCGTTTTAAGTGTAAATTATACGATGACTATACCGGAAGGTAATTATAACGCTAATACATTTATCACGCAGTTCAATAACGAGTTTTTATCAGGCGGACACGGAAAAACGGCAACATTAAGTATATCATCATCAACAGGTAAGTTTCAATTAACACCGAGCGACGACACATTTGATATAATTATTTATAACACCACAACCACAGCACAACGAATATTAGGTATGAAAAATCAAGATAAAACATTTTCATATAATTCAGGATCAGGAACTTCTTTTGATTACCCCGCTAATCTTTTAGGAATACAAAAAATAAAAATATTTAGCAAGGCGCTCTCCTGTGAAAATCTAACAAGTCATCATTTAGGAACTAATGAAATGATTGATGCTATTAGTGTAAATGCCGTCCCCTTTGAATTAATATCATATAGCAATACAAATGCGAAAGAAAGTCACATGAAATCAACCGAAGTTCAACAGATAGATATTACTTTAAAAGATGAATATAATAACGAAATAGATTTTAATGGTATTGATTGGAGTATTAGTTTAGTACTAACAGAGTATTTATATGGTGAAAATATAAGACCTCTTGGTAATTTTGATGATATATATTTGCACGAACGAAATAAGATGTTGGAAGATATTAAGAAGTCAGGAAAAGTTAAGGTAGAGAAAAAAAAAGATGAAAATGATTTTATTGATAAAGAACTCCAATTTTTAGCAGAATAAATAGGGATTTTAATATTTTTTTTATATATTGTTAATGTATAAATATAATGTCCGTCCAAGTCCCGAAAGAAATGAACTATGCTGAACCGATGGCGTCTTTGCCTCCTTCTACTCGAACTATTCGTATGGTTGTCGCACCGAGCAATGTTTCCACTGCTTCCGATAGTCAGCAAATTATTTTCGATTTGCCTGACAGCAACACTGGATACATCGTGCCTGGAACTCTTAAACTTAATTACAACGCTAATGTAGTAGCGTCCGCTGAAAATGGTATTGTAAGAGGTGTTCCTGCTTATACCTTCTTCGCTCGTAGTGATGTTTATACTCAACAAGGCGCTCAACTTATTGAGGGTATCAATCAATACGGCGCTCTTGCTAATGTCTTATACGCAACTAAATTGACTATGTCGCATAAATTAGGAATGGCGTATTCATTAGGTCTTTTAAATGCTGGCGCTACTACTCCTACTAATGAAAATCTTACTGGTCGTGTTCTTAGCGCCTCGAACGAGACCTGGAGTATGTCTGCTCCTCTCGGTAATATCATCTCTAATTGTGAAAAACTTGTCCCTGCTCGCTGTGGTTTTAGGTTAATTCTTACCACAGACCAACTCTCTAATATTGTTAATCCTCCTGCCGGTGGAACTTTGACTTCATTTACGCTCTCTAATCTCGAACTTTGCTATGATATGGTTGAGTTTTCATCGCCGGAAATGGAAGCAGTCGTTCAAGGTTTAAGCAATGAGGGTCAGGTTGTTCTTAAATCGCAGTCTTACTCCCTCTCGTCGCAAAATCTTCCGTCGGGTTCTAACGGCACGCAAACGCTCACATTTAATACTCGTCTGTCGTCCATAAAATCGCTTGTCGCTTTGTTTGGTGGTAGTGGAGCAAACCAAGTTAATGGTTCTTACTATGATAGTGTTGAAATTACCACTAACACTGCCGGCGCTGGTGGTGGTTCGTATGCCTTTGAAATAGCTGGTAATCAGTATCCGGAAAAACCTTTGAGCGCCAAGAACAATAAAGCATCAATCCACAGCGCCCTTGCGGATTGCTGGGGAGGCAATGCTTCCAATCTTTATAATGAAAGTATGTCTATTATACCGAAAGAGTTCGCCTTTAGAGAAGACGATACTACAACAGGTCAAGTCCCTGGTCGTTTCTATGTAGGTCAAAACGTAGAGAAACTGCAAACATCGGCTATGCTCACTGGTATTTCGTCTAATAACAGCGCCATTAATCTCCGTATTGATTTACCGGAGGCAACCTCTCTCGCTCATCAAGTTTCGCTTATCTGCCTTTATGATAGTATCCTTACCATTGACCTTAACAGCAAACAAGCGTCAGTAAGAGTTTAAAACGATGTGATCGTGACACAAAAATATATACATATACTATAATGAGTATTAGTATTAAAAAAAATAATAAACCAAATATACCAGTCTGTAAGTTTAATTGTGATGGTAAATTACACGATAAATTAGACAAATATGAAATAACAAAGTTTCTTAATAGTCATTCTACCAATATGTTTATAGGAAAACCAAAATCAGGCAAGACATCAAGTTTGTATTCATTTTTTAAATCACCAAAATTATTAAAGAAGGTTTTTCATAACATATATATTTTTCAACCATCACATTCGAGAGCATCAATGAGCGATGATTTATTTGGTAGATTACCTGCGGAACAACTATACGATGAACTCACAGAGGAAACTTTAACAGAAGTAATGGACGAGATAAAAGATAAAGACGAAGATGAAAATAATTGCATTCTGTTAGATGATATGGGCGCTTACCTAAAAGACGCAGAAGTTATGAGAAAATTAAAAGAACTTGTTATGAATAGACGGCATTATCATTGCTCTATTTATTGTTTAGCACAGACATTTTACAGCATACCAAGAGAAATAAGACGCTTATTTAGTAATTTGTTTATATTTAAGGTAAGCAAAGACGAGTTAAATAACATATTTAAAGAAATGGTTGAAGATAAAGATAAACACGATAAGATTAATGAGATAAGAAAAATTGTTTATGATAAACCATACCAATATTTAATGATAAATGCTGATAGTGGGAGAATGTTTAAAAATTGGGACGAGTTGATTTTTGATGAATAAGGATAAAGTGCGTGGAACGACGCACACTCGTTTTTTGTTCTCTTTTTTTAAAAAGGGATAATTATTATATTTAGATATATTATAAAGATGACTATTGTTGATGAAGGTAGAAAGTTCGCAGGTGGTATTAAAAAAGGTGGTCAAAGAAGACGCCGTGCTGAAAGACAGAAGAAAAAAATTAAACGAGCAAAAGCGAGCGGAGATGCTGAAAGAGTAGCGAGATTAAAAGATAAGAGAAAAAAAACAAAGAGAGATATCCGCAAAGCAGATAAACAGGCTGTTCGTAGTGGTGTCGATATCACCAAGAGAACAGTTAAAGCCGGGAGCGCGGTAGCAAGCGGAAACCCTGTTGGCGCGGTGGTTGAGTTTGTTTAAGTGATAAAAAAAATTATATTTAGATAATGTATAATGCCTCCAAAAAAGAAACCAGCAAAGAAACCAAAGTTACCAGCAGTTAAGAAGCCAAAGAAAGCAAAGTTACCAGCAGTTAAGAAGCCACAGAAACAAAAAGTTAAGAACGGAAACCCAGCAATAGCAGTTCATTATCCACCAGGAAAAGAACATTTATACCCTAAATCACATCCCAAATATAAACCTAAAAAGAAATGATTTGATAAAAATAATATATACTAACTATATATAAGATGTCGTTTTTTACGAAAACAATAGGCGATTCGGGTAGATTTTTCACGAAGAACATAAGACCACTTGGCGATAATTTGTTTAGAAAACGCACCGGAGGTTTAGACAGATTAAGCAGAGGCTTAAGGCAATCTTCTAATGTTGTAGCAGGGTTAGGACAAGGTGTTAAACAATTATCTCAATCACCCATCGTTTTAGCAGGTGGAACGGCACTTGGAAGTTATCTTGGAAATCCACTTTTAGGAGCGCAAATTGCAAGCGCAGGTTCAGCATTGGGAAGCGGTCTTGAAGAAGGCGCTACAATTTTAGGGGCAGGTCGAGAGATTACAAACAGAAATAATTATATGACACCACAGCAAAAAGAAGCAGAAAAACGAAACGAGCAGAGAAGAGGACAACGCAGAGAGTATAATGAATTAGAGAAACAATTACCTTTACCGCCTACCACTCAACCAATTGCTATTAAACCTGAACCTGTTTATAGTGTCCCTGCTAATGATTACAGCAACCCTAATGTTAATTTTACATTTGGTTAAATAAAATAAATCATATTATATATGGATGTAAAAGAAATCACTGATTTAGGAATTGAAGGTGCATTCATTATTCTTATATGTGTTATTAGTTATAAAATCTATAAAATGAAATCAACTTGCGATAGCAGTTGCTTTAAAAAAGATGATAATGGAATTGATATACATACTGAAAATAATGGAGGCGATGCATCAGTTTAAAAAATTATTTTACTTACAATGTATAAATGACTGACGATGAATACCAAATGAGAAAATATAGGAGAATGATAAATAAATTTCTTGATGGGTATTATGATAAGATTTATTACCATAATACGACAAAGTTATTAATTTTTCATCGTCCTAATGGTAAGAAAAATTGTTTAAATATAGATGGTTTATATAATGAGGAAGAAATAAATAGATATAAAAACTTTTTTATATACTCATAATGTATAATGAGTTTTAACATATCACTTTATAGCGGTGACGGTGATGGTGAAACAGGTAGTAAAACATATAAATTTGATTGGAGTTTTATGGAAGATGGAGAATATGAAATGACTTGGAGTTTTAGAACGGCGGATTTAGATGAAGCCGATTATGCTGACAGCACTGATGCTATGTATTTAAGTCTGCCTCAATTACCAACTATCAATAATTATGAGGTAAAAAGTAGCAACGCTCAAAATTATTCTCGTGCCGTTTCGTCATCCAAAATAGGACTTTTAAGGAGGAATACAATGGTGTTAGACCTTGCTTCCGCCTCCAAGTTTGTCAAAATAATTTATACAGCCGACACGAATGATAATCCACCTATTCGTTGTCGAAAACCACAAATGAATGATTTTAGGGTTGATGTTTTTAATGTAAATAATAGTCTTATGGGCGATGAAGGTGACGCAAATGGACTACAAAATTATTTTTTAAATTTGTATTTTAAGAAAATATAATGTATTGTATATATGACTTCCTATACCATACATTTGAGGAGCGAGGACGGCGAGAATGTTTTTGACGAAAGCACCAACACTGATAATGAAATAGGGGCAAAAAAATATGCATTTGATTTTTCCATTATGGAAGAAGGAGAATATGAATTAACTTTTACTTACAAACAAAAAGCGGTTATAGAAGAAGACTTGAACGATATTTACGGTGGTATAGTTACCAAACTACCTGATAGGAGAAATATTTGCAGGATTGAGTTTCCTGATTTTCCATTAGTGAATAATTTTAATCCAATTGGGCGTGCTACTTCCACCGGAGTATGTGGAAACTTATTATTAAATTTTTGGATGCGTGATTATGGTTCAGGTTCTCCATTCTTAGAAGACAACCAGCGTTATGCTTGGTGGTCTGCCGAACCTAATTCAAATCCGCCAATCAGGTGTTTAAAACCAAAGCATAATGAGTTTAGAGTTTTTTTGCGAGATGTAAATAATACGATTATGAAAAATGTTTATGACGGTGGCGCTGATGGTGCTGACGAATTAGGACATTATAGATTAACTCTGTGTTTTAAAAAAGTATAGTATATATAATTAACAAAAAAAGTATATAAAGAAAAATTATTATCTATTGTATATATATAATGGCGATTGAATTAGTATTAATATTAGAAGACGAACTCAACATAGAACAACTCATATTTTATTCAGGAGAAGATTTAGAAACATACTTAAATACGACTAATAATGAAAATCATATTCGTAAAAATATTTTATTTTATGTTGATGATGTACTCAACTACAAAATGAGTGATATGTATAGAAACAGGTATTTGGTGTAAAAAAAAAAAATTGTTAGGATAAAAAAAAGTTGTGGGGTGTAGGGTATGAAAAAAAATTATGGTGCGGATTTTGAAAAAAAAAATTATGATTTTATTACTGAAAA
>ERZ1048068.2746-NODE-2746-length-12121-cov-3.874441_pt1 | contig 12121 bp, 2 predicted proteins | sample MGYA00383098_ERZ1048068 | MGnify/ENA primary metagenome ERZ1048068 (study PRJEB29581, sample SAMEA5548368) | metagenome | biome: marine; feature: coastal; material: water | depth 1 m | study: Short-term variability in the microbial, nano- and picoplankton... | reverse complement strand
ATCTTCATGCGTGTGCGCATCGGTTGCGCGCAGTGCCACGACCAACCCTTCGACGACTGGGCGCAAGAGGACTTCTCCGATCTCGCCGCCTTCTTCGGAAAAGCCAAGCAGGTTCAAAGCCGCCGTCAAAACGGATCGATTTACACCACGGAGGGCGACAAAATGACCATCCTCTGGCCACCTGAAGACAAAGCCGAGCCCGAAAAGCGCAAACCCGTCGAACCGAAATTCCCTTTCCAGGTCAACGACTTTAAATCGAAACCGGAATACATTAAACGATTCGAGGCTATCAAGGTAATCCGCGAGAAGAAAATCACCAAGGACGATGGCTCCGCTTCACTCGACGCCCTTCTCGATGCCGTCGAACCCAATGTCGGTCGCCCCAGTGACCCGGTGTTAGCGGAAGCCAAAAGGGAAAGCCGTAAGCTCGACGTTCATGGCGAACTCTATCGTGCCAGCGAACTCCGCAAGCAACTCGCCGACCTCATCACCGATCCCCGCAACGATTACTTCGCCCGTGCCTTCGTCAACCGGGTGTGGGCCGAACTCATCGGACGCGGCTTCGTCGAGCCACTGGACAACTTCTCGGACTACAACGGCATGCACCATCCCTCGACGCTCGATTTCCTCGCCCAGGAATTCATCGCCAGCGGATATGACTTCCGAACCTTGGTTCGCATTATCACTCATTCCGATGCCTATCGCCGCTCCACCCTTCCCGCCGACACCTCCCTCGAACTCCGCGAGAAGAGTGAAAAGAATTTCTCCGCCGCACCCGCCCGCCGGATGATCGGAGAGGTGCTCTACGATAGCATCGTCGTCGCCGGACACCTTGGGGACTTCAAATGGCCCAAAGGCGCGAACAACAAGGAAGTCTCTCGCGAAATCCGCGTAGCCACCGGCGAATATACCATTGTCAAAAACGAGGGCGCTGCAGCCCCTGCGATGATGGAGGAAAAGAAAATATCCATGCGCAATGACGGCTACGATCTCGAGTCCTCACTACAGATCGATTTTAATTCGGTCCTTAGCAGCGAGGAACAAACCGAACTCATTTCCATGCGGAAGATGTCCGACGAGCAGATCAAGGCCAAAGAAATGGCCGCCATGAAAATGGAAGAAGAGCGCAAGGTGATGAATTACAAAACTGAAACGATCACCGAAACCATCGATGACAACCCTCGTTTTGACAGCGCCATGCGCATGGCCACTCCGGCCCCGCCCGCGCACTTCCTCCGCGTCTTCGGCCAGCCCTCTCGTGTAGGATTGGGCGAGTTCCGCGACGAAGCCTCCTCGCTTCGCCAGCAACTCATGATGCTCAACGGACGAATAACCCACGAAGCCTCCCGCGTCGGCACCTTGGAGCCACTCCATCGTCTCCTGAAAAAAGATCAGGATCTCGCCATCAATTGGGCCTACCAGGAAATCCTAACACGCCTCCCGACTTTAGAAGAAAAATCCGACGCCCGCGTCATCGTCAACAAGAGCGCTGACGGCATGGCCGACCTCCGTTGGGCTCTTCTCAACAGCAACGAATTCCGCTTCATCCCCTAAACTCCACATCCAACTCCTAACCGAACCTCACGAGCCATGTCCTGCAAAGATTACCAATTCACCCGACGTAAAATGCTGAAAACCTTCAGCGCCAGCATGCTTGGCATGCCCGTCAGCCAACTCCTCGCCAAATCAGATTCCAACAAGGCGCAAGCCGAACACGTCATTCTCTTTTGGAACAGCGGCGGCATGAGTCACCTCGACACATGGGACCCGAAACCCGGCCGCAAAACCCAGGGTGAATTTAATCCCATCAAGACCTCCGTCGATGGCATGGAGATCTCGGAAATTTTCCCGCAACTTGCCAAGCAAATGCATCACGCCGCACTCATCCGCTCCATCGCTGGGACCAATGGCGACCACGGCCGCGCGCAATACGAACTGCAAACCGGATTCAACCAAAACCCCGCCATCGTCCATCCCGGACTCGGCTCCATCGTCGCTCATGAACGCCAACCTCTCGGCGATCTCCCCTCTCTCGTCAGCATCAGTGGCCAGGGTGCCCGCGCCGGATATCTCGGCCAGCAATGCGAAGCTTACTTCGTTGGTCGTCCCGGACAAAAAGACCCCTACCTCGCTTTCCCTGAAGGCATCAGCCACGCCAGGGGCATGCAGCGATTGCAGATCCTTGAAAAGATGAATGCCCGCACTACCGCCGCGAAAGGCGCTGCGGAATTGAAAGCTTCCCAGACCGCCCTCAAGGACGCCGTCAGCCTCATGGAAAGCCCTGCTTTGAAGGCCTTCGACTTGAAGGAAGAGAATCCGGCCACCGTTGAAAAATATGGTGACACCGAATTCGGTCGCGGAGCTCTCCTCGCCCGACGCCTCGTCGAAAAGGGCGTCCGCTTCGTGCAAGTCAACCGCGGAGGTTTTGACAACCACGGCAACATCTTTGAAGCGATGCGCAATCACGGTGGCGTCATGGACCCCGCCATCGCCTCGCTCATTTCCGACCTCAAGGCCAATGGTAAGCTCGAAAAGACTCTCGTCGTCGTTCTCAGTGAATTCGGCCGCACCCCTCGCATCAACGACGGCGGCGGACGCGACCACTGGGCCCGCGTTTTCAGCTGCATGATGGCTGGTGGCGGAATTAAAGGCGGAAGTATCGTGGGTGCCTCCGACGAAGACGGCATGGACCCTGCCGAACGCCCAGTCAAGGTGGCCGATCTCCACGCGACTCTCTGTCATGCACTTGGCATCGACCCCAGCAAGGAACTCACAACACCACTGGGTCGCCCCATGCGTCTTGTTCGTAAAGAAGCAGCTCCCATCCACGAATTATTCGCTTAATCAAAAACGTGATCAACCTGAACCGCCTCTTCCTTCCACTTCTCCTCGCGCTCCCACTCTTCGCACAGTCACCGAAGACTATCGAACGTGGCTCCATCATCGAGGACCGCGCAGCCCGCAAGCTACTACAGGCCGGTGATTCCCGACTTGAGGTCGGGGAAAACGAAAAGGCTCTCGAAATTTGGGAATCGGTCGTCGAGCGCTACCCGCGCAGCCAGATCCGTTTCGAGGCCCACCTTCGTCTTGCCGATCACCTCCTCAAGGAGATCAAGGACTTCGACAAGGCTCGCCTTCATTACGAAGCCGCTGCCGTTGAAACCAACGAGGACGACGAGAAACGCGCCTACGCTTTCCTCAACACCGGAGCTTGTTTCTACGAAGCGGGAAACTACGGAAAATGCTTCAGCATCATGCGTGATGTGATCGAGCAATTTCCAACTTCTCCGGAAGTCAACGAAGCCTACTATTACATCGGGCTCGGACACTTTAAACTCGGACACTTCAGCCGCGCCATCGAAGCTCTCGAAAAAGTCGGCACCGCGCTTTCAAACAAGGACAAGCAGATTGAAAAAGTCGAAGCCGGAAAACGCCTCTACGTCAAAATCGACGATCAGGACTTCGCCATCCTCGAACCAGGCTCGCAAATCAAAGTCATTTGCCGAACCAAAAGCGGCGACGAGGAAACCATCTTATGTGATCCTGTCGTACGCAATGCACGAATCGCCTTGGGACGCATCCCCACAAAACTCAACAAGGCCACCCCCAACAATGGCACTTTGGAAGTCCGGGGTGGCGATCACATCAAGGTCACCTACATCGACGCCCACACTGCTGAAAAAGGCTTCAACGAAAAGCGCCTTAAGGAGGTTGTCGTCGTCGGCAATGGCGTTGCCCGCATTACTGACGGCTCCTATCAACGCGACCTCCCCGCCGCCGTCCTTGGAAAACATCTTCACCTTCAAATCATCGACGCCGATCATGACACGAGCGAAGGAGCCGACAAAGTCGAAGCGACCATCCAGATTTTCCGGCGCAAGACTCCGGATGAAATTGACGACGAACTTGCCAAAGGGGTCGCCAGCGGAGAACTCGTCGAAGGACCCGAAGGTGAAGACCTCAAGTCACAGATCGACCCTCTCCTCATGATCCGCTCTGTTCCGGTTTCTCTTCTAGAGCAGGAGCAAAAAGGAACCTTCCGCCTCGCCATCCCTCTCCGCATTGGAACGGCTGAGGGGACTCTCACCGGAGAATCCGGTCAGACTATCCGTCTTGTCTACCGCGACGAACAGAACCTCACCGACAGCCCTGCCATCCGCACCTCGGAAACAAAGATCATCGAAGGAAACCTCGGCGAAGTCCGCGTCACCCGCACCGACATTTCAGATGAGGAACTCCGCCTCAAAACCCAACTTCAAACCGCCTCCGCTCTGACTGAAGTGGGTAATCACTACAAGGAATTCGGACTCAACGACAAAGCCGATCTCAAATACACCGAAGCTCTCGATGTCTGCGAAGAAATTCTCGTCGAAGCTCGCAAAGTCGGGGGCAAGCTTCTCGAAGAAACCTACGTGCAACTCTGGCGAATTTATTTCGCCATGGACAAACTCGACTTGGCCCTCGGCATGAGTCGTCGCCTCCTCAACGAGTTCCCTTCAAGTTCCTTTGTCGACGAAGCGATGCTCCAACAAGCTCACGTCGAGCGAAAGCGCGAGAACTTCCCGCGTGCCATCAGCCTCTACTCCGCCATCACCAAGCTTCCCACCAGCCCGCTGCGTGGCGAAGGACAGTTCTACACTGGCGACTGTTACGAGAGCATGGCCTTGAAGGCGAATCTCGGCCAATCGGCACCTCTCTTCGAAAAAGCCTTCCTCGCCTATCAAAAAGTTTACGAGCAATTTCCCGACTCCGGACGCGTCGGTGACGCCGTCGCAAAAATGGCAGCCTTCTACTACCAAAAGGAAGACTACACCCGCGCCATCGATGTATTCGAAAACGTCCTCTCAGATCATCCCGACGCGAACTTCCTCGACGTCATTCTCTTCAATTACGGACGCTGCCTCTACAAGCTCGAGCGCAAACCCGAGGCCCGTCGCAGATTTGAACAATTAATCAACGATTACCCCGAAAGCGAGATCGCCTCGGAAGCTAACAAGATCGTTGGAGCGCTCAAAAAAGCAGGATTTTGAAAACACCACTTCCCTACCTCGCCCTCGTTCTCGCCCTCTGTCTCCCGGCCCACGCCGATCGGGCCGCCGATTTGGAGGCCAAGCTCAAGGAAACAACCGAAGCTTCTTCCACCGGAGCGAAGCTCATGAAAGAGCTTACTGATCTCTATTGGAAAAACGAACAAGTCTTTGGATTCATCAGAACCACCGGAAAGTTCTCCCGAGCCCAGACGAAGAACCCGGAGCGCGCCGCCATGACGCTAAAGCAAATGGATGGCTACGCCGCCGCGGCCCGTCACGAAGACGTCATCATCACCGGCCGACAGTTCCTCGAGATTTTCCCCAAGCACGCCCTCACCAACAAAGTCCGCGACCGTATTGCCACGGCCCTGGAACACACCGGACGGGGTGGCCACGCTGCCGTCGAACGCACCGCCATCTGGAACAATGGAGGGTCGACCGACCAGGGAGTCCACGCCCTTCGTCTCGCCATCAAGGTCAACAATGGCGAGTCCTATAAGAAAGCCTCGGCACTCGCCGCCGCGATGGTTGCCAAACTCCCCGCCACTCCCCTTCTCACCGGTGTGGGATTTCAGGGCATGCAGGCCGCCGAGCGCTCCGAGCAATGGGCCGAAGGCCTCCAGATTTCCAAAGCGCTTATCCGTCGCAAGGCCCCCATGAACGAGGGCACCAAGAAAGACCTTTGGTTCCGCACCGGACGCTTCGAGACCCGTCTCGGACAATTCGAAAATGCCATCCAATCGTATCGCAAGGCACTCGGCCCTGGCAAAGACGACGTCCACCGTAGCCTCATCGAGGCCATGGCCAACGGGAAAAAAGCACCCGCTGAAATCGAAGCCGAAGCCCGGCGCTATATTGCAGCCTACCCATTCAGGGAGGATCGCTATACCCCTCTCGTCCAAGCGGCTCATGCGGCCGCGGCAGCCAAGGACACCAATCGCGCGCTCGCTATCGCCGAGGATATTCTCCGTTTAAACACCTCCACCCATGACTTACCCCGTGCCTATGTCAAATGGTGTGGAGAAAACCGCAAACGCGCCGAGCAAGGCCTTATCAAGCTAATCGGCCAAAATGAAAAGGGAGCCGGCACTCTCCGCGCCGTCCTCGCAATCGATGTCTATCGCGACGGACTCAAAGACGTCGCCAAGGCCCGCAGCATGGCCTATGACTACCTTTCCAAATCTCCTACTGACGACGATTGGACCGAAGAAATCACCAGCTTTCTCTATGACTCCGCAAGTGGTGAAGAGACCTTTAAAAAAGACCTCGCCACCATCAGTGCCAGCGCCAAGACCTTTCCTCATCTCAGCGGATTCCAGGAGCGGATTTGGAAACGCTCCCCTAAAGACAAGAACCGGAAACGCGCCTGGCAATCCACCGCCAAGACTCATCAAAACAACTCCATCACCAAGCTCTGGAGATCAACCCTGGAAAAGGGCGGCAAGTCCGGACAGAGTTGTCAAAAGCTCCTCCAACAGAAACTTAGCAAAGAGCAACGTCACTACCTTCTCTCCCGGCTCGCCTACGTATACCGCCATCACCTTGGAGGAAAGTCCCGCGCCAACTCCGCGAAACACTACCAGAGTCTTTGCAAGGAATTCCCACGCGACCTAAGCGCAGCCGAGGCATGGCTCGAAGCCGCTTCCTACTCTGAAGGCGAAGGAAAGCAGGAAATGAAACTCGCGGCAGCCAATCACCTCCTCTCCATTCCGGCCGGACCTGCTTACTACGAGACCTGGTATCGCATTATCCAACTCAAAGACGAAAAAATTATCCGCAAGGCCATTCCCTGGATTACAGCTTCGACCAAGATCAGTGGTTACAGTTCCGCTCACTCCACCCGCATTGGTGACGTCATGAACGAAATCGGCATGAAAGCCGAAGCCGCCAAGTGGTGGAAATCCCGCATGGATCTCGACCCCAACAACAACGAATACGTCTCATGCGCCCGGCGCTACGCCTCCACTCTCGAACCTGCCGCGGCACAGAGCTTTTTCCGGACCCGCATGATGGCCGATACCAATTATCACGGAAGCTATGCTGCGGAACTTTCCAACCAGCTTTTCGTCGCCGACAAGCTCGAAGCCATGGAGCCCATCCTCAAAAAATCCCGCGTCCGAGCCGATCAAGATCCCTTCCGCTCCTGGGGCATGGGAGAGTATCCCGCTCGGAATTGGCTTGATACCACCCGCAATTCCAAAGAATGGTCCGAGGATAAAAAGAACCGCGTTTACCGCATGGTTCGCGACCTCCGTCTCGGCAGGGTCAGTAGCGAAGCAGGACTCGAGCTTCTGGCCAAGGAACCCAAATCCATCGAACGACTCCTCGAGGCCCAGACTCTTATCGAACAAGCTGACCGTCACTATGAATCCTGGCGTCGCATTTATCCATACGCGCAAGCCGCCCTTGCACGCGAAGACTTCTCACTCGGCACGACCATCCTCAATGGGCTCCTCAACACCATCCGTTCAGTCGGCAATGCCGAAACAACGGCCGCCCGAAACCTCCTCCGCAACGCTTACGGAAAAATGGGCAGCCTCAGCGCAGACATTCCCGCAGACAGCCCCATCGCCCCCCTTCTCCAAATCATCCTGCACCGCCGTCTTGGCGACGAAGACCTTGCAGAGCAAGCCTACTATGCAAACAAGGAGCTCTTCGACAAACATCGCAACGAACTCCCGGTCGAACTCCTTCTCTTCGGCGCCGAAATCCACATCGCCCAAGGAACACCGGAAGACCACGAACGCGCCGAAGATATCCTCCGCGGATGGATGATCAAATTTGGAGAATCCGACAAAGTAGACATCCGCGACAAGTCCCGCATTCAACTTCTCCTCGCCCGCAACTACCAACGAGCTCGGCAATACGACATTGCCCGCGCCGAGTTCACCACCGTTTTAAACATCTACAAGGACCAACCTGAATCCGTCGACGCACGCTTTGGAATTGGTGAAACCTACATGGCGCAGCGCGTCTACGACCAAGCTGCGGAAATGTTCACCGACCTCTCGGAAAACCCAAATCCTGCCATCGCCATCCGTGCCAACTTCCTCCGCGGCGTCCTTGCAATCCGACAGGACGACAACCAGGAAGCCCGCAAGATTTTCCTCTCCGTTCTGGAGCAAGCACCCGACACCGAACTGGCCAACGAGACGCTCTACAACCTCGCTGAAGTCTACGGAATCGAACAGCGCTTTCTGACCCAACTCGAGACCCTCCGCACCGTCGGACGCCTCGGACAGGAATCCAAACTCTGGCACACCCCCGGCAAAGCTCTTTCCGTCGTGGTGCAGGATCCCGACCTCGGCATCAGTCGTGGTGATACCCGCATCCCGGTCATCGTCACCACCGAACCCGGGAATGATCGCGAGCAATCTTTCCTCACCAGCGGAGGTGCCGGCAAAGGAATCTTCCTAACCGAATTCCCCACCATACTCGGAGAACCCACGCCCGATGATGGTGTCCTGCAAGTCACCGGAGGCGATGTCATCTCGGTGGACTACCCCGAAGAATTCAAGAAACAATTTCAGTTCGAATTCCTAAGCAACACCCGCCTGCGTATCGCTTCGGACGGTGCACTCGAAGTCGCCAGCAGCGAAATCATCGACGAAGACGACGAGACATTCACCGACAACCTGAAAAAAGAAATTGAAGGTAAAAAGGAAGAGCAGTCCCGTTCCGCCTCCCGCCCCAAGAATCAGGTCAAACCTGGCAACTTGATTTACACGCAGGTCAAAGACGGCGACCGCGACCTCACCGCCGCTCCGGACAAAGTCAGCGTCAAGCTCACAGCTTCCAGCGGAGACGAAGTCCAAATAATGATCGATGAGGAAAGCCAGCACGGCGGCGTCTTCCTCGGGATGGCTCGTACGGGGGAACTTCCCGCCGGAGCCAGCGCCTCCGACTCAGCCCTCGATCGCAATCCGCTCATGGCCATTGACCACTCCACCGACACCGCCTGGCGCAGTGAACCGGATGGCGCGGCCCCCAAGTCGCTCTCGGTCGACATGAAGGAACTTCGCCCAACCGAAGCCATCGTTCTCAGCTCTCCCGAAGCCGAACAGGAAGCGCCCGTCCGGATGAAAGTTCGCGGCAGCCACGACGGACGATTCTGGTTCAATCTCGCCTCCTTCCCCACTCCGGCCGAAACTCAACCTTTAAAGTTTACCGAAGCCGGCATGAATCTGCGCGTTTACAAAACGCCTGCCAAAAACCTACGCAAGTCGTATTCCTGGACCGACATCGTCGGCCTCGTTCAAAAAGTCGACCCCTCAGAAACCAAGAAGGTCGAAACTCTTTCCTGGGAAGCTCCCGAGGAAACCAAGGACGCTTTCTTTCTTATCTGGTCCGGCCCCTTCGTCCAGGAAAGAGACGGCGCGATCCGTATCGAAGTCACGGGCCGAAATACTGCCGTCATGTTCAACGGGCGACTCGAACTCCCGATCGGTGACGGCGACCAAACCGTCGATATCCACGCGCCTCGTGGCATTCATGACCTCACTATCTTCACAATTTCCACCCCCGAAGGGAGAGCCGTGGAAGCCCGCCTTGCGAAAGAGAACCGACAGTCCTCTACCGTGAAAATTCGCCCCTTCCTCGCCAGCGACTTCGACCCTGGCTCAGTCGCCGACATTCAGAAATTCACTCCACTCCCAGCGGCTGAAATCAAGCAGGAAGAAAACCGTTGGACGCTTTCAATGCCCGCTCGGGAACTTCGCTACATCGATTTCGAATTCCTCGAGTACCGCGGCGAAGCCATCGCTATCAACAACGTCGAAATCAGCGGAGGTGGAAACAAGCACATGCCACCCGAGGCTGACGTTCTAGAACTCGCCACCAACGATATTCTGGAACTCGCGCCCGGAGACACCGTGAATATCTCCTATCTCGACGAACTCACCGCAGGTGCCGAACAACGCAATCGACTTCTCACTAAATCTCTCACCGCCACTTACTACAACGGCGAGATTACTCCCATCAGCTACGACTTCAACCGCAGCGGTGATGGTTCGGTCAGAGGGGCCCGCAAGGAACTCCTCCGCATCGAACCCGGCGAGCGTATCGTCGCCGAAGTCGTCGACTTTGATTTGGATATCGGACTCGACCGAGACGAGGTCGAAGTGGAAGTTCAGATCAATTCAGACCCACCCTTCAAAGTCACCGCCACCGAATCCGGCTCGTCGACCGGAGTCTTCCTTGTTGAGATCGACACTGCTGCCGAAGCTACCGAAGGAAAGGTCGTCGTCAAAAAAGGTGACAAGGTTTACCTTCGCTACAAAGACACCCAAAACACATTTCCCGGACATGCCTTCTATCGCGAAACAGTCGTCCTACTCAACGAACCCACCGAGGCCCGCATTCAAATCGTTGGCAGCGAGACACCCATCGAAGGCGCCCCGAAATTCATCCCCGGAACCTTCGATCCCGAGCACGTCAGCAAAGTCGAATACCGACTCCCCCTCACTGTCGAGGTCGTGGACCCAGACCAAGCCAAGGATTCCCGCAGCACCATTCTTGTTGATGTCGTCACCACCCAGGGCGCCAAAATTCAAGTTCAATGCGTCCTCTCCCGCGCCTACGCCACCGACGATGAAACCCTATCCGACGTCCGCAATCCAGCTCTGCAGGAAGGCCGTTTTGTCGGTCAAATCCCCCTCCTCCTCGGAGATCCGCAAAGCGCCAACATCGTTCCTGAAGACGGAACACTGCCCCGGGGAGGCCTTGGTAAAGTCATCCTTCCTGTCGACGACGATCCCGAGGCTGCCCTCGACGATGGCTCGAACAAGAACACCGCCGCTCTGGCTATACTCAACGTCATTGGCTCCGATACCTTCACTGCCCGATACGACGACACCATCCGCCCCGACGGAGCCAAGGCTTCGCTCGATGCCTCGGCAACACTCGCCTCTGCCGCAACCCTCGAGATCACCGATGAGGAATATTTGGAAACCGCTGAAATTGCATACGTCGGGAAAAAAATCTTCCTCCGCCTCGAAGATCCCGACCGCGACCTCTCCAATAAACGGGACAGGGCCATGATTCGCATCGTCACAGCCAGCGGCGAAGACGAAACAATCGAACTCGAAGAAACGCTCACCCATAGCGGTGTCTTCAGCGCATCTTTCCCGCTCGCGGCTCAGGCCAAGCCTGTCTCGGGAAACTTTGAAGGTAGTATTGAATGCTTTTTCGGAGATGAAATTACTGTCGGCTATCTCGACAACATTCCCCAGCGCCCTGATGGAGAGGCAATCATCGAAAAGATGATACCCGTCGCCATCGGAACAAATGGTGTCATGGCTGCATTCAGCAAGATCTACAAAAACGAAGACCTCGCCATCCAAACGCAGTTCCACATCGCCGAAAGTCACTTTGAGCTCTTTAAGAGCCACCGTAAACTCAAGCACAACGAGTCAGCCGCCACTGCCCTCGCTGCAGGACGACGCGTCCTCCGCGAACTGCGCGACGATTATCCGAATCCCAAGTATGCCCCGCGCGTTTCCTACCTCCTCGGTCAGTTTGCGCAGGAAATGGAAGCCTGGGACGAAGCGATTGCCGCATATGGTTCCATCGTCCGTAATCATCCCGAGCACAACCTCGCTCCGGATTCCCAATACAAACTCGGTCAGTGTCACGAAGAAGCCGGTGAACTCGACGAGGCTCTCGAAGCCTACGTCACTCTCGCCGGCACCTACCCCAAAAGCCCGCTCATCGCAAACGTTATGCTCCGCATCAACGAGCACTTTTATGTAAAGGAAGACTTCGCTGTGGCAGCCTCAGTTGGAGTCAAATTCCTCGAAAAATTCCCCAACCACGAATGGACTCCCAAGATGGCCTTCCGCATTGGCCAGTGCCACTACAAGCTCGAAGAATTCCTCAAGGGTGGCGAAGCTTTCGACCGCTTCGCCAAGCGCTTCCCGGACCAGGAACTCACTGCACAGGCTCTCTTCTGGGCGGGCGAAAGTTACCGCATGGGCAAGGACATCCCCAATGCTTTCCGTCGCTACAACCGCTGCCGCTGGGACTTCCCGGAAAGTGATGCTGCCAAGTATTCCCGTGGCCGTCTTGCTCTCCCCGAGCTCCTTGCTCAATTT
>ERZ1048068.2745-NODE-2745-length-12127-cov-5.330268_pt1 | contig 12127 bp, 8 predicted proteins | sample MGYA00383098_ERZ1048068 | MGnify/ENA primary metagenome ERZ1048068 (study PRJEB29581, sample SAMEA5548368) | metagenome | biome: marine; feature: coastal; material: water | depth 1 m | study: Short-term variability in the microbial, nano- and picoplankton... | reverse complement strand
TATCCGCTGATTTCTTGAATCGAATCAAGACAGCTCTCAGTTCCGGCAAAACAGACGCAGCTGGGGTATCGAGTTGCTGCTCGTTAATGACAACCTGCCCGTCTGGCTCGATGAAAATTCGCGCCTCGTCAGGAATATCGACCGCTTCTTCCTGCGAAACCTGACCCGGCAACCCCATCGGAATATCGCTTTCCGGCGTAATCGGCTTGGCCGAAACCATAAAGAAAACGAGCAGGAGAAACACCATGTCAATCATGGGGCCCATCTGCATCTCCACCGAATGGTGGCGTCGTTTTCGAATTCGTCTCATAATTTAGATCCGCAACATCTGTAGCTGGCCTCTGTGAGGCCGGATTGTAAGCTCATCACAAAAAGATCATGCATTCCGGGTTCACAGACCCCAGCCACAGACCTGACAGGGGTCGGTCGATGACCCAACAGGGCGGTGCCCAACAGGGCGGTGCCCAACAGGGCGGTGCCCAACAGGGCGGTGCCTAACAGGGCCAAGTCGGTCGCCCAAAAGGGTTGAGTTTCAGTTTCCATACACTCCAAATATCAGGTCGATTGCTCCTACCTCGGTAGCCATCTCAACAAACTCGCGGATTTTTTTCGTCGGCGTGTTCTGATCGGCTCGCAGATAGATCTGCAGAGGCGGGAAGTCTTTGAACTTCACTTTCAGGTGAGCGAGCACCTCCTCTTTCGATGCAGCCTGGTCTCCAATGTAGTACTGCCCTTCTCTATCAATATTGATGATGTCCCGCTCAGTTTTCTCGGGAGGAACGGCACTGACGGCGACCGGCAACTTCACCGGCACCTGCAGCTGCTGCTCGGTAATCTTCTGGGTAACCATGAAGAAAATAAGCAACAGGAAGGTCATATCGATCATCGGTGTGATCTGAAAGCTGACCTCATCCAGCGCTTTTTTCCGTCTCCTGACCATAAGATTCCTTACCCTTCTTCTTACTCCCCAGCAGCTTCTTCTGCGTCCGAAGCGGCGGGCTCCTCCGCCCCTTGAAGTCGAATCTCACCCGACAGAATATCGATTGCGAAGCTGGCGTGCTTTTGCACCGTGGTCATCACGCCCTGCAGTTTATCTCGAAAGAAGAAGTAGAAGAACATAGCGGGAATTCCGACGATCAATCCGCCCGCTGTTGTCACCATCGCAATCTTGATACCGCCAGCCAACTCCTTGGGATCACCACTTGTGGTTGCCAGCTTATCAAAAGCCTCAATCATCCCCCAAACCGTCCCTAACAAACCAACCATCGGGGCCAGGGTCGCGAAGATGTTCAGGTAATTCACCCACACCATCTGGCGATGCTCTTCTTCGTCGAGTGCCTCGGCGGCAGCATCCATCATGCTCACCTTGTTCGCGAGATCCCGGTCAAAATTCACCTTCAGCAAGGCCCCTGTCATCACCTTCCCGTAACTGCTCGCGTTCGCCTTGCAGGCGCTGTAGGCGGAATTCACATCACGAGCGGCCATCGCAGAATTCACCTGATCAACCAAAGGTGACGGAGCCATCTTTTTCGCCGCAATTTGAATGAAGCAATAAACGGCCACCGCAATAGTTCCGATCGAGCAGACGAGGAGAATGTGCATAAAAGCTCCACCCTGTTTATACAGGTCGAGGGCGGATACATTCTGCGATACGACAGGCTCAGCAGCAGCAGCGGCCTCCTGGGAAAACACCGGCAACAACGCGAAAAGGTGCATAGTCAACATCACAGCGAGAAGCGACTTCGCGAGCCGGTTTTGAAATTGGGGAAAGTTTCGATTCATAGAGATTCAGTTTCTTGAGATGAAGTCTTTTGTGGTTTGGTTAGATTTTCAATTCTCTGCTTTGCTTGCTCAGCAGCTTCAGTATTTGGATAGAGTTTTCGCAGGTCAACGTAGCAGGCTTTGGCTCGCTCAAGGTCACCGGCGAACTCATACACTTCTCCAGCGGAGAGAAGACCCCGCGACGCAGCGTCGTCGCGAGTGGCGTGAAACAAATGAGGCCACAAATACTGATCGACAATGCGGTGATACAGCAGATTCCGATCCGGGCGAACTTCGTCATCTTTTTCCCAGCGTGGATTTTCCTCTTCCAGTTTTTTGAGAAGCTCGAAATCGGCTTCGGCGAGGAGAAACTTTACCTCGATGAGCAACTCGGGGTCTTCCGTCCGAGTCGCCAACTCCGCTGCTTCTTTCACTGCGGTTTCGAGGTCACCAATGGCAATCAGCGCTCGCAACCTCCCTTGCTTCGCGGAAGCAACATCATCTTCGGACCAGGCTCGCTCGATAATCCGATCGAAAAGGGAAAGGGCTCTCTGATCGGATCCCCCTCTATTCGCTCGCAACAACGCATTGCCGAAAGCAATGCCCCATCCCGCTGTCCGCGCCCGCGGGCGATGAATGCTCGCAAACCATTCGTTCCACCACTTTTCTGCAGCCTCAACCGAAGCCGTATCGCGATTTTCCCAAGCCGTTTCTTCCCCTGGGCGAAAGCCCCATTCGACATGTGAGACGCGATCCATTTGCAGGGTTCTCTTTGCCGAACCGCCTCCGCTGCCTCGAATCGTTGGCAAAGTGTATGTGATTATGTTGTCCGTGATCGCCGTCACCGTGCAGGCAGCCGACTCACCCGCCTTGAGATGAACGACATCCTGTCCAGACACAATCACACCGACAGCGAGAAGACTGAAAATGCAGACAACCCGTTTCATGATTCGGCCTCCCCGGTTTCACCCTCTCCTTCGACTGGCTCCGGCTCTTTCGGATACAGCGGACGCAGCCTCGCAATTTTCTCGCTCGCTTTGCCCGTCTCTTCAAAAGGCTTCAAATCAGGTCGGGAGACTAACTCCTCGTAGGTCTCCAATGCTTCACGATTGAGATCGAGTTTCTCTAGCGAAGCGCCACGACTCCAATAGGCTTTGGCATTCAGCTCTCCGAATTTCCCATAGGCCACATAAACTCTTTCGAAAAATACGATCGCCTTTTCGTGCGCGCCTTCGTCAGCCCATGACTCTCCTAACTCATACAGCGCCGCAGCTTTTGCTCCCGCAGGAACTCCCTGCATATCGAGCACCGACTCCCATTCCACTCGAGCATCAGCCCCCTTACCCATCCCATTGAGAAGATCCGCTTTCTTCAATTTTACCTCCCCGAGGTTCACTGAGGCAATGGCTTTCCTTTCGAATTTTTCGTAGAACTCCACTGCCTTTGTCTGATCGCCCTCTTCCACCGCAATATCACCGAGAGCTCGGTAGATCCGCCCCTTCTGAACGGCGCGTGGATACCATTTCCGAATTTCGGTGAAGAGCTCCTTTGCCGTAAGAATATTTCCGCCCTCGAGGAGAGCTTCGGCGACCGAAACACTGATGGCCGGGGAATTTTCTTTCGGATCAATCCACTTTGCTATGTCGAGAAGCTCGGTGCGTTCCGCTCTCGGATTGCCGCGCGCGACGATCTGGGATTTTGCCCATCCCGCGCGACTTGCGAGGATCCCATCCTTGGCCACACTGGCTCGGCTTTTGATTCGCTCCAGTCGTGAAAGAAGTTCCGTTTTCCCTTCTTCCCCATCCTGCTGATACACCTTCGGCAGCCCGGCAAACACGTCAGTTATTGTAACCATGTCAGGATCGCCTCCGTGTTCTTCGACTGTGTCCCAGTATATTTTTTGCGCCTCCCCAAACTTTTCTTCATTCAGATAGGTCCATCCGACCCAGTAAACTGACTCCGGCATGCGTCCGCTCGTCGGATAGTTCTGCACGAAAGTCTGAAAATGCTGACGCATCGTCTCGAACTCTTCGAGCAGCTTGTAGGCATTTCCTTTTTTGAACCACGCTTCCTCAAAAAAGCGGCCCGACTCAGGGCGCACCTCTTCATAAGCAGCAAAGCCCTCGTCCATTTGCCCATCGGCAAGGTAGGTGTCACCAATAAGAAGGTGCGCCTCGTCAGCAAGCAGATCATCCGCATAGCCGCTGACAAACGCCTCAAGACGCTGCAGAGCCAGCTCATATTCCGCGAGAGAGAAGGTGCACACCGCGATACGGAAAACGGATTCTTTCCGGTATTTCGGAGACTTGTAACGATCCAGATACTCCACGAGATGTTGGCGAGCTTCATCGTAAAGACCGGAGAAAGAATAGGCCATTCCCGTCCAATAGTCAGCATCCTCAACCAGCCCGGAGTCGGGGTAGTTTCGCTGAAGCTGCGCAAACTGGTAGAGCGCGCCCTCGTTGTCATTCTGCTGCAGGTACAGAAAGCCCTGCATGAAGGTCGATTTGGCAGCGAACTCATTCTCGGGAAACAATTCAACGGCGCGGCCGTACGCCAACTGCGCAGCCCCGTAGTCCTGCGCCTCGCGCAGAGCTTCCGCCCGCAGGAAGAGAACTGTGGGCAGGTATTCCCCCTCCGCCCCAAACGTTTTCTCATAGCTCTCGGCAACTTCGACGGCCTTGGGCCAGCGGCTGATCTCCATCCAGCATTGCAGTTGTGCAAAGGTCGCACTCTCCACCACCGAGTCAGTCGGCATTGTCTTCAGCATGTCTTCCATGATCAATGCTGCTTCCCGATATCGCTCCAATCCCTGAAACGCCATCGCGAGACGGAGTCGCAAGGCAGAGTCGAAGTTCTCGATTTTCTGAAAGCCGTCGAGTTCGCGGTTTACCCGCTTCAAGATGGCTTTTAGCTGGTACACGGTCCCGGCCGTATTCGGACGAGTCTCGAGCACTTTGATGCGGTCTTCGATCTGCGCGATTTTCGCATTCTGGTATTCCAGCAACTTTGCCGTCGGCCAGATTCGCTGCAGGCAGGTAATCGCTTTGTAGTATTCCTTTTCGTCGAGAAACGAGGACCCGAGCTTGAGAGCGAGAGTCTGGAAACTGATAACCTGTGTCATCTCGGCGAGATTGGGAAACTCGTCGCGAATGAGAGCAAGAGCCTTGTCGCGCTCACCTGCCTGGATGCGGGCATAAAGCTGCAGGACCACAGCGCGGCTTGCCGCTTCGGGAGCGATCTCACGAAATTTTGGCAGCTGGTCTGCGAGAAAATCCGCTGCCTCGGAGGGGAAATCCTGCTGAATGTAGAGTGTCGCAAACATCAGGAGAGCCTCGTAGCGCTTGAAGGGCTGGTGTCCTTCGTTGGCCCAGTATTCGCCGAACCCGCGTTGGGCATCGACCAATTCGGACTGGGTCATCAGGCAGATACCGCGCCAGAAAGCGAGTTCGTCAGCGAGCTTGGGGTCGAGCTCGGGGTCTTCGCGTGCTTTCTCAATCCAAACGAGGGCCTCGTCGAATTTCTTCAACGCAACCTTGCAGATCGCAACAAGTGGGGTGTGGATTCGCGCTGCCTCTTTCGCCTCTTCAGCTTCGCCATAGTCGACGATGAACTTTTCCAAAGCTTCTTCCGCAGCCGAGAAATCCCTTGCCTCGAAGGTCGCTCGTCCTCGTTCGAGAAGCTGGGCCGGACCTTCTGGATTTGCTTCTGCTGCGGGATCAGCCGGTTGATCCTGCGCCGGGGAGAACAAACATCCTCCAACAATTCCAACACCGACAGCGAGCCGGGCCACAATGGAAAAGCGAAGAGACGAAAACATTACGAGAGGGAACCCGAATCAGACAAAAAAAGTGCCCCGCCCGTCAACCGCGAAACAACATCGTTTCTTCTCGGGATAGACAGAAATCTGTAGCCGCACTCCTGTAGAGCGCGGCAGAAGGAAAAACCACGCAAAGGCGCAAAGACGCAAAGCTTTAGAAATAAACCGAGCAGCGCCGTGTCAGGAGGCGCATGACTACACTATAATTCGCGTGATTGTCGAAAATGCAATCCAACCCGACTGTTTTGCACCTCTGCGTCTTTCCGTGAGCCTTCCCCCAACTCGTCCACCGCTTTGCATCGGTGACTAAATTCGCCGAATGCTAATTCGCGCAAAGCTCGTTCAGCTGATCCAACAGCGGCGGGACGTGCTCGTAGGGATCTTTGATCTCTTCGTATTCGAGAATGACGTAGCCCGCGTAACCGGTGTCTTTCAGGATGGAAATCACTCGTTCCTGATCGGCGGGTTCTTTCCCGTCGCCGACTTTGATCTCGGTCTTGAGCTGCACGTTCACGGCATAGGGAGCTGAGGCTTCCATCTCGGCGTAAACATCGTCTGCTTTGAAATTTCCACTGTCGAGGTTCACACCGACGAAAGGATTTTTCACAGCTTTGACAATGCGCAGTAAGCGATCCGCCGTCGTAATGCTGTCGTGATTCTCGATGCCGAGAAAGATTCCCTTCGAGGCCGCGTAGTCCCCTGCTTCTTCCAGTGCTTCGACCGCGTTGCGCTCTGCATCTTCCGCGGAAACACCTTTCGGGTGCTTGCCCGCAAAAACGCGTATGTGCGGCGCGCCCATGATGGCAGCATGATCAATCCACTCGCGGACGTAAGCCATCTGCTCGGCACGCTCCGGAGCATCTTTTGGGTAGGAGAAATTGTTACCGACTGCAGTTCCGGAGACGACCACCCCATTCACATGGGCCACTTTACGACATTCGGCCATGTCAGCTGCAGTCACATCCGGCGGAAAGAAATAGCTCGTCAGCTCCGCACCAGCAGCTCCATTCTTGGCGCAATACTCGATGAACGATGGCATCGTCATCTCGGGCTTCGCTTCATCAAAGCGACTGTTTTCCTTTCCGCGCATGTAGCGGAAGTGATTGCGAAAGGAATAGGCCGCGAGACCGACCGAGAGTTTTCCACCGGCGCGCTGGTACCGCTCTGGCACAGCGAGAAGTTGCCCAGCAGGGGCGAGAGACAGGCCAAGGGCGCCTCTCATCCAGTTACGTCGATTGGTTTTCATGATCAGATATTGGGAACGCTCAGGCCCTGGGGGTCAAGCCTCGTCGTAGCCCTCGGGGTTTGCAGAATGCCAAGCCCACGCCGATTCGATAATCGGTTTCAGATCAGGATACTTGGGCTGCCAACCCAGCTCCTTGCGAATCTTCGAACTGTCCGCAATCAGAATCGCAGGATCACCCGCACGACGCGGCGCAACTTCGGCGGGAACCGGATGACCGGTCACTTCGCGAACCGTTTCAACGACATCCTTCACACTGAATCCATTTCCATTGCCCAGGTTGTAGTGGGCTACTTCATTTTTCGTGAGGGCTTCAAGCGCGAGGATGTGAGCCTGCGCGAGGTCTTCGACGTGAATGTAATCCCGAACGCATGTTCCATCCGGAGTTTCGTAATCAGCACCGAAAATCATAATTTTTTCCCGCTGCCCGAGAGCAACTTGGAGGACGAGAGGGATGAGGTGGGTTTCCGGATCGTGATCTTCTCCACGAACCTCTGTGCAGCCTGCCGCGTTGAAATAGCGAAGGCAAGCGTAGCGCAGGCCCTTCGATATGTGCATCCAGTGAAGAATGCGCTCAAGAAAGAACTTCGATTCTCCGTAAGGGCTTCCAGGAACAATTTTCTCTTTTTCCGAAATCGGGATTCGTTCCGGCTCGTCGAACAGGTTTGCTGTAGAAGAAAGAATAAATCGCTCGACGCCATTCTCTACAGCTGACTGGAGCAAATTTATCCCGTTCAAGGTATTACCCCCCAAATACCGGTAGGGATTCTCAACTGATTCCCCAACCAGGGAAAACGCAGCGAAGTGCATGATCGAGTCCGGCTTGAAATCACCCATCACCGCATCAATCTCCGACTTGTTCGCGAGATCACCTTCGACAAAGAGAGCCTGCTCGTTCACCGCAGCGCGATGCCCCATGTAAAGATTGTCAAACACCGCGACTTCGTGACCTTCAGCGATCAGGGAATCGACCGCGACACTTCCAATATATCCGGCTCCACCGGTAACAAGAACTCTCATAGACTTGGGTTACTATCCACCCGCGAGAGTCTACGTGCAAGCGTTTGAACTGAATGATAGAACCACTAATGGACATTCAATTGACCAAATCAGTAATTCTTTAGTAGTTTCCCTCCCCCGGTTTCCGTACAACTTACCTACATGAGTCGACCAATAATCCGCTGGGGTATCCTCGGCACGGGAATGATTGCCGAAAAATTTGCGCAGGGGATCTCTCTCTCTCAGAGTGGTGAGCCCAGGGCAATCGCTTCGCGCAACAGCGACAAGGCCGGAGACTTAATCCAACAGCTTCGCGATTGGAGCGGAGTAAACCACAGCTTCGATGTCACGGAAGCGGTTGAAGGATACGAGGTGCTCATTGGCCATCCCGATGTCGACGCAGTGTATATCGCCCTGCCCAATCATCTCCACAAAAAATGGACGATCAACGCACTCCGGGCGGGGAAGCACGTTCTCTGTGAAAAGCCTCTCGCCCTCAGCGCGGCGGAAGCAGAGGAGCTTTTTGCCGTCGCATCAGAAGAAGGACGTGTCCTGATCGAAGCCTTCATGTACCGCGCACTGCCACAGACAACGAACCTGCTCGAATCGATTCGGGACGGTTTGATCGGTGACCTGCGAATCATTCGGGCCAATTTCACGTTCAACCGGGAAGCATCGCCCCATGATGCACGCTACCAGGCTGAAAACGGCGGCGGATCGCTCATGGATGTCGGCTGCTACTGCATCGACTTTGCCCGAAGCCTGACCGGAACAGAACCCGTCGAGATGAACGCCACATTTCATCAACATGAATTGGGAGTCGATGATTATGCAGCAGGAATCCTCGCCTTTCCCAACGACGTCCTCATGACATTCACGTGTGGAATGACGGTCACTTCCGACCAGACGGCGCACATCGCCGGAACAGAAGGAAGAATCGAAATACCAAGATTCTGGTTCGGAGAAGAAGGCTACTCCATCATTCGTCTCGACGGGAAAACCGAGACGATTCCTGGAAAGAAGAACGCGTCCCGTCCTGTTTACGCCGCGGAGGCCGATGCTTTCGCAGATGTCGTAGGAGGGGCCGAAAACTGGAACTCACCCGAGAACACGATTGGGAATATGCGTGTCCTCGATGCGCTGCGAAATTAGCGTACCCTACCCATCATGCTCTGATCGCCCCTCGAAGTTGGATGGCGCTTCTAGCTGAAAAAACTACAGCTTCCGCACTTTCATCTTCCGGAACCAGACCGGATCCTGGTGATCCTGTAGCAGGATGGGACCCGCCCAGCTTCCAAAGCCTTCGTGCTTCTTGTATTTACTCTTCGCAAACCGCTCTTTCCAATCATCACTCCCCCACTCGACCGAAACGACCTTCTCCCCGTTGAGCCACTGTTCAATCAAATTCCCTTTTACCCGAATCTTCGCCTGATTCCAATCCCCCACAGGTTTGAGTTTCTTATCATCGGGAGCTGCGACAAGTTCGTAGAGCGAGCCGGCACGGTGAGTGGGCTTCTCGTTATCAGGGTGCTCTTCATCATCAAGAACCTGATATTCCAACCCAAGGCTTCCCTTGGTGCGATACTTCACACCGCTGTTTCCTGCCTTGGAGATTTTCCATTCAAAGGTCAGTTCGAACTCCTCGTAGGACTCCTTCGTCACGATGTCTTTCCCTTTTCCATAGCGATGAACAATCCCCTCTTCGATTTTCCATCCTTCTCCTACAGGCTTGCCATCGACTCGCTGCCACAGGGAAAAATCTCCCGATGCAAATAGATCTGCCCCTTCGCCGTCGGTCTCTGGTGAAGGCGTGGGAGATCCTTCTCCACGCAGTTCTGCTTCCGTCCATGGCGCAAAACGATCACTATTGGCATCACGGAACTTTTTCACTTCGCCGTCTGAGATGGCAACTGCCTTGTTGCCCCAGGCGCTGCGCACATAGGTAAGTGTATCCGCCAACTGCTGATCGCTCAAAAACATGTGAGGCGGCATGATGGGAGGAACATTGGAAATCGTCTCTCCATTGACCTTGATCGGACCACTGAGTCCATTCAGCGCCACCGCAATCAGAACGTCTGGATCTTCTGTGACCCAATCACTTTTCACCAAGCTCGGAGCGATGTTTACCATGCCTTTTCCATGAGGCTGATGGCAGGCAGCGCAAAACTGACTGAAAGTTGCCAATCCGGACTGGTAAGTTTTTGCGAGCCCTTTGTCCTTCCTCACCCAATCGGGCATTTTGTCTTTGTAGACGGAAGCAAAGCGATCAGGATACCCCTTTGAGGTAATGGCTTTTGCGTAGGAAGACAAAACTTCGACGTCTTTCTTCCCAAGCTTTTCTGCGGCGTCGGAAAATTCTTCGGGAAAGAGATTGGAAACTCCCGTCGTCTCCCCGGCAAGGCGCAACGCGGTTAGATTCACAAACCAATCATCATCGGCGAGGTTATGTTCAATCACCTCTTTCTTCAAAGACTGAATTCCCGCAAGAGTCCACATCGCATGAGCACGGCCATGCGATGGCCCATTCATTGCCACCTCGGTGATCACCGGAAGGAGGTCCTTTTTGTTTTCTTCCACAATCCGCTTCTGCGATGCCAGCCTCCACCATAGATGCGGATGCGACAATCCGTCGACGAGGCTCTTGGGTTTCGCCTTCGGCTTGTAGTTCTCCGGTACGACCCGCCAGATTCGTCCTTTCCCGATAAACTTATCCAACTCGCGCTCTTCGGACTGTCGACGCAGGTAACTTGTGAGGAAATTCTTGTCCTGAATAATGCCACGATTCATATCCACGATGTAGAGGCATCCATCCGGACCGAACGAACCATTAACGGGACGGAATCTCTCATCCGTGCTCGCGAGAAACTCCCGTTTCGTCCACTTTTCATCGTCGTAGAGAAGGTGTTCGAATTTCTTCGTATTCGGCATCGGTGCGTCAGGTTTAAACGCTCCCACCGTATTCGTGCCCGGGCTGAAGCTGAAGATGACGCCTTCCCATTCCTCTCCGAAAGCTCCGTGGGAATGCACTGCGAGGCCACTTATCGAGGTCACGCTGTTGATCCGCCCGTCCTCTTGAATCATGCCCGGCTTGTAAGCCCGGTTCATCGCCGTGTTGGTCCGAATCGCACGCACTTCTTTGGTATCCGCTTTCGGTTCTCCATACTGGCGGTCGTAGATTTCCGAATCGGTAAAAAACCACGCACTGTTAGAGTTGTGATAGAGACGGGCAAATGCATCCGTCGAAATCCCCCACTGCCCTCGGGACTTCGTGCCGTCGACGACCACCTGCCCAGCGGCCCACTTGAGACGACGCCCCGACTTCGAGTTGTACATCCAGTTGTCGATCGCGTGGTGAAGCCCATTCTCTGCATGCTCGATATTTCCCATTGCCGCCTTGGCATACTCGATCATCGGTGTGCGCTTGTCGGCGACGAGATCCCCATTGGTATCTTCGCAGAAAACAAGGTTCCCATCTCCCAGAGCAACGAGCGCTCCCCCTTCGACAATGGAGAGGCTGCGTGGATTGAGAACTTCATCAAGAAAGGTCGTCGCCTTGTCCATTTTCCCATCGCCATCGGTGTCTTCCAGCACCTGAACGCGACTGATCGGATCGTGATCGTTGGATCCATCGGTATCCTTCATGTATGACTGAAATTCACAGACCCAGAGTCGACCCTCCATATCAAACTCCGCAAATACCGGATCCTTGATCATTGGAGCCTCAGCCACCAATTCAACACGAAAGCCAGGAGCCACCTTGAAAGTTTTTGCTGTTTCTTCCGACTCGAGAAAGGGAACAGGATCGGGGGCCCATTTTCTCCAATTGGTGGAATCGAGCAAATCCTTGTCCTTTTCCTTTTTGTCGCCGTTCTGAGCATCGACATCGAAAGGGAGCACGAAAGCAAACGCTACGAGTGCGGAGATACAGGAGAAAAACTTCATAAAGAGAAAAATCAGAGAATACGTATCCCCACATGAGGGGGGGTTAAACAAAGCTTGGTTTCCCAAGAAGGTCAAACTACTCAAAGAAGGCTCATTTTCCTGCATCCTATCCACACATTATTGCTGACGAGGAACGCGAGAAATCAGATCTCAACGGCCCGCGATGGCGCCCCTGGAGCCGCAAATGCGATGTCGACGGTTGGATGCGAGCCCCTCCTCGTCCCGATTTCCGATTGCTCCTTCTACAGAGTATTCTCGACGAGGCACCCCGTCGCCGAGACGCTCAACCGGCATTTCCAATGCTAATCAGGTTCGACATTCCCATGATCTGCCCGGTCGGCATTTTCCCAATGCCGCCACTT
>ERZ1048068.2744-NODE-2744-length-12128-cov-7.084900_pt1 | contig 12128 bp, 11 predicted proteins | sample MGYA00383098_ERZ1048068 | MGnify/ENA primary metagenome ERZ1048068 (study PRJEB29581, sample SAMEA5548368) | metagenome | biome: marine; feature: coastal; material: water | depth 1 m | study: Short-term variability in the microbial, nano- and picoplankton... | reverse complement strand
TACTTACAAAAAAGTACGACATCATTGCCCGATTCCAAGGCGGACCCAATGCAGGTCACACCCTAGAATTTGACGGAATTAAACACGTATTACACACCATACCATCGGGTATCTTTCATCCTACTGCAACCAACTTGGTCGGGAACGGCGTGGTGATCGACCCTGTTATCTTCAAGCAAGAGTTAGACAACTTGGCTCCCTTTAACATAGACATCAATAATACACTGTTGGTTTCTAGAAAAGCACACCTTATTCTTCCAACACACCGCCTGCTTGATGCTGCTTCAGAACTGGCGAAAGGAAAAGCGAAAATTGGATCGACATTAAAAGGCATAGGCCCTACCTATATGGACAAAACAGGTCGTAATGGCATAAGGATTGGCGATATTGAATTAGCAAGTTGGAAAACAAGATATCAAGCACTTCGCGACAAGCATTTGGCCATGGTTGCCAATATGAAAGTAAAACTTGAATTTGATATGGAAGCACTTGACAAGGCGTTCTTTGAAGCGATAGACTTTCTGAAATCTAATATTTCATTTGTCGACAGCGAACAGTACTTGAACATTGCACAAAAAGAAGGTAAGCATATTTTAGCTGAAGGCGCACAAGGCTCCCTTTTAGACATTGACTTTGGCACCTATCCGTTTGTTACCTCATCCAATACTACTGCCGCGGGTGCGTGTACTGGGCTGGGCGTTGCGCCAAACAAAATTGGAGAGGTTTACGGCATTTTCAAAGCGTATACCACTAGAGTGGGAAGCGGTCCTTTCCCAACAGAACTTTTTGACGAAACTGGCGAAACAATGGGGCGTGTAGGCCATGAGTTTGGCGCTACTACAGGTCGTTCGCGACGTTGTGGCTGGCTGGATTTGGTTGCACTTAAATACGCAGTTGAAGTCAATGGCGTAACCCAACTGATGATGATGAAGGGCGATGTACTTTCTGGCTTTGATGAGCTTAAGGTTTGTGTGTCCTATGACTACAGAGGCGAAAACATTCAGCACCTACCCTACTCCTTAAATGCAGAAGAGTTAAATCCGCAATACACTTCGTTACCGGGTTGGGAGGAAGACTTGACCAAAATGCGAAGTGAAGACGAACTTCCAAAAACATTTATGGACTATGTCGCGTTTATTGAAGCTTATGTAGAAACACCCATAAAGATAGTTTCAGTAGGCCCAGATAGAAATCAAACCATCTTCCGCTCTTCTTAATACAAACACATGAGAGCCGTTCTCTTTTCTTGTTTATTTCTGCTATCCACCACTGTACTATGGGCACAAGAAAAAGAAATAGAAATTCGTCAAGCAGGTTCTTTTCAACTGGATGAAGAAAACTTCCCTGGAGCAAACATCTTAAAACGCAGTGCTACAAAACAGGTGCATCTGGTGCATCAAGGCATGGATGTTTGGTCTGACAAGGCATTTTTTTATAAGAAGGAGAACAGATTTGACGCATTTGGCAATGTTCGTATCATTCAAGGGGATAGCCTCATACTTACAAGCAAGACCGTTAATTACGATGGCAAAATAAAATTAGCCGTTGCAAAAGAACAGGTTGTCCTTGACAACAAGGAAATGCTACTTGAAACAGACACGCTTTATTTTGACAGGATTAAAAACATAGCTTACTACCCCGCTAATGGTACGGTCTATGACAGCCTAACTACGATTAACAGTAAAAGAGGCACTTATATTTCAGACACCAAAAAATACAAGTTTGAAAATAAGGTAGTGGTCAACAATCCAGATTTTACATTGACCTCTGCGCGCATGGATTTTTACACTGAAACAAAACACGCTTTTTTTTATGGAGCTACCACCATCATAGGAGAAGATTATGTGGTTCGTTGCCGTGAAGGCTTTTATAACACGGACAAGAAAGAAGGTTATTTTAAGAAAAAGGCATCTGTTGACTACAACAATCGCAATATCATTGGTGATAGCATCTATTTTAACGATACTCAAAAATATGCTTCAGCCACTCAAAATATTCGCATAACCGACACCATAAACAACTCCTTTATCACTGGAAATTACGGACAGGTATTTAAGGAAAAAGACTCGGCTATGGTAACACATCGCGCGCTTGCCATAAATCTTGTTGAACTAGACTCACTTTTTATTCACGCAGACACACTTATTGCAACCGGACCTCCCGAGCAACGTATTATACGTGGGTTTCACGATGTGCGTATATTCAAAGAAGATTTGAGTGGTAAAACAGACTCCATACATTTTAACCAAACTTCTGGACGCGCAAAACTCATTAGACGTCCAATCAGCGACCGTGACTTGCAATACTTGACCCCACAAGAAATTGCAGATCGAAATCCGATATTATGGTCAGATGAAAGTCAAATGACAGGAGATGAAATTCACCTTACCATAGACAATGAAAATGAGGTATTGGACTCCTTGCTTATTTACAACAATGCCTTTGTCATTGAGCAAGACAGTTTAGATGTAGCTAATTTTAATCAAATCAAAGGACTTCAGCTTAAGGGTAAATTTAAAGGGAAAAGCCTTGAAACGGTTGATGTGATTCAAAATACCGAAATGGTATATTATTTATACGATGATGAGACTCAAGAGCTCACAGGAATCGATAAAGCGATATGTAGTGCCCTGCGCTTAGAGTTTGTGGACAGTGGTATTGAAAAAATTACTTTTTTCACAAATCCTGATGGTGTAGTTTATCCACCAAAGGACCTGCCTGAAAACACCAGGCAATTGCTTGGTTTTACATGGCGAGAAGATGAAAGGATATACAGCAAAGAAGACTTATTTCACGGCATAGACCTAGAGAACTACAGCATCAAGGCTAAGCAGGTAGAAATGAAAGGGATTCCAATAGAACTAAAAAGATAGCTGCAATGGCTTCACTTGCATCGTTATTTAAAGATTTCCAAGCGCAAACGACACCATACCCAATGGGACTTGAAATTGTTCGTGCAAAGGGTTGCTATTTGTATGATAGCAATAAAAAGAAGTACCTGGATTTGGTTGCTGGTGTATCTGCTTGTAGCTTAGGGCATCGACACCCCGCTGTTGTGCGTGCCATCAAAAGGCAATTAGGCAAATACCTCCACGTGATGGTGTACGGGGAGTTTATTCAAAAAGAACCCGTCTTACTTGCTAAGTTGCTGGCCGATCATTTACCACAACACCTAAACACTACTTATTTAACAAATTCAGGAACTGAGGCTATTGAAGGTGCATTAAAATTAGCCAAGCGCGTAACCGGACGAGCTGAAATCATTGCCGCAAACAAAGCCTATCATGGAAATACCATGGGAGCCATGAGCGTTATGGGTTATGAATTGCGCAAAAGTGCCTACAGACCCCTTATTCCAGGCACACGTTTTATCGAATTCAACAAGCTCGATGAGCTTAAAAATATAACCAACCAAACAGCTGCTGTTATTTTGGAAACCATTCAAGGCGGTGCCGGATTTATTTTACCAGAAAAGGACTATCTGAAAAAAGTAAAAAAACGGTGTAAAGAAGTTGGCGCCATGGTTATTCTTGATGAAATCCAACCGGGAATTGGGCGTACTGGAAAGTTATTTGCCTTTATGGACCACGATGCTGCACCTGATATTTTGGTCATCGGAAAAGGGCTTGGAGGCGGACTACCTGTAGGAGCTTTTATCGCGGACCAAAAACATATGGCGCAGCTTAAAGAAGCGCCTTCACTAGGTCATATTACTACTTTTGGTGGAAATCCAGTTATCGCTGCCGCCTGTAGAGCAACGCTACAAACCATTCTTAAGAGCAGCTTGATGGAGGACTCGCTTAAGAAAGAAAAACTGTTTAGAAACTTACTTGTTCACCCAAAAATCAAAGTGATTAGAGGTAAGGGGCTTATGCTTGCGCTCATAATGAATGATGCTAAAACTGCTCAAACATTGGTAAAAAGCTGCATAAACGAAGGTGTTTTACTCTTTTTTCTGCTATTTGAACCTGCTGCCGTACGCATCTCTCCACCACTGACCATATCTGAAAAACAGATTAAAAAAGCGTGTAGCACCATCATCAAAGTGCTCAATCAAATGGAATGTTGATTACTTTGTTGAAAATTGAATCAACAACCCTTCAGTAACCTGAACTTCAATTTTTAGCTTTATATCAATAATCGAGTTATGGAGTTTCCATTTGGTGATTTTTCAAAATTTTCCGTTTCGCGGTTTGAGTCAATGCTCAAAACAAACGAAATAGAATTCTTCGATGCGTTGGAATTTGAGGAAATTGGGCAGTATTATATTGATGCTGCAAATCTAAGTATGGCAAAAAAAGCTATCGAAGTTGGACTCAACCAACACCCTGATGCAACAGAACTCACTTTGCTTCTTATTGAATACCACACCCTTACCAATTCATACGAAGAAGCACGCATTTTAGTAAACAATCTAATTTCCATTGAGCCTTTTAACCCTTATGCTTTTCAGCACTTGGCTGTAATACAATCCAAGTGTAATGAACATCAAGAAGCCATCGAATCGCTTAAAAAAGGCTTGATGTATACAGATTCTAAATATGAGTTTCATGCGCTTCTCGCTATGGAATACCTCTATCTAGACGCCTTTTTTATGGCAAAAGAGTATTTTATTAGATGCTTGGAGGAAGAAGTAACAGATAATCATGCGCTCTACAACATCATTTATTGCTTTGAGTCTTTAAAAGATGCTGATGGTGCCATAGCCTATATGAATGAGTTTCTAAACAGAGACCCATATAACGAGGTAGCATGGCATCAATTGGGAAGACAGTATTCGGCCAAGCAAATGTATGAGCAAGCCATCACGGCTTTTGATTTTGCTGTCATTTGCGATGACACCTTTATTGGCGCATACCTAGAGTTGGGCAAAGCATTGGAACAACTTGGGCGTTATAACGAAGCGATTAATCACTACGAGATTACGCTTAGTATCGATGACCCTACGGCTTTTGCGCTGCTACGTATTGGAGCATGTCACTTAAAGTTAAAAAACGACGAGCTAGGTATTAAGTTCCTAAAAAAAGCCATTCACGAAGACCCACTTCTAGACAAAAGTTGGTTAGCATTGTGCGGGCACTATATGCGCAATAAATCATACGCAAAATTATTGCACTACATCAAAAAGGCAGTAAAAATTGACAGCGGCCATGTGATGTATTGGCGTTTGTATGCTCAAGCAAACAAAGCGCTGGGCTTCTTTGATGAAGCAAATCTAGCATACGAGCGTTTGGTCAATCTTGGAAACTACGAACTACAAACATGGCTGGATTGGGCTGGCGTTTTGTTACAACTGCAAGACTACAAAAAAGGCATTGAGGCTTTGCAGCAAGGCCTGGAGTTCCATCCTGAAAACAGTTCCCTAAACTATATGCTGGCTGGTTTTTATATGATGGAAGCTAAGGCAAATGAAGCATCATTCTTTCTTAAAAATGCCTATGCCATCAATCCAAATGAACTGGATGTTTTATATGAAACCTTCCCGACTTCAAGGGCTTCAGTCTTGGTGAAAGATACCTTATCAATTTCATAGTACGCTTTACGCTTGATTGCGTAATTTTACATTTCAACATATTAGTCTAATGAAGCAATCCGTGCAAAAACATTTTGTAGTCTATCTTAAAGGTTTGGCCATGGGCGCCGCCGATGTGGTTCCGGGAGTTTCGGGTGGCACCATCGCACTAATCACCCACATCTACGAAAGACTTATAAAAGCTATTGACAATGTTTCACTGACGCTTGTTCTTAAACTCTTTGGTCGCAATAGAAAAACGGCTTGGCAATCGCTTGATGGTTCTTTTTTATTAACGTTAATACTTGGTATCGGTACAGGTATGCTCCTAGTTAGTAGTGGGGTCTCATGGTTACTCACAACCTATCCCATACCACTATGGGCTTTTTTCTTTGGGCTGATCTTAGCAAGTGCTTTTGTCTTAAAAAACAGTGTGACCAAATGGAATATTACTGCTATAATTATGATGGTAATAGGCTTTTTTGTTGCTTTCGGGATAGGTCTAATTACGCCCAATACAGGCTCAGACAGTCTGTTATACCTTTTTTTATGTGGTGTGCTTGTTATTATAGCCATGATACTCCCCGGTATTTCAGGTGCTTTTATTCTAATACTACTTGGGGTCTATGAAACAGCTCTTAACGCATTTGAAAAACTAAAGAATTTTGAGGTGGAAGGCTTGGTAGTTTTTTTAGTTATGGCTGCAGGTGGCTTGGTGGGCCTAAAAGCCTTTGCGAAAATACTGCATTGGCTTTTTACACAACACAAAAATATCGTTTTGGCTGCAATGACTGGTTTTTTACTGGGTTCATTATACAAAGTATGGCCATGGAAAAAAGTCACTTCTTACTACACCAACAGCGATGGCTTGGAAGAACCGCTTACAACAGTAGTTGTTTTGCCTGAGTTGTCTAATCCCGATGCACAAGTGATGTTGGCGTTTGTAGCCTTCATAACGGCATTATGTTTGTTGTACTTTTTGGAAAAATTTAGCACTAAAAGCAATGGCTAGCCGATCATTATCAGATTACAGCTTGTTAATTCTCAAAGGGGTTGCTATGGGTATTGCAAATAAAATACCAGGAGTTTCTGGTGGTATTGTTGCCGTAGTAACAGGATTTTATGAAGAACTAATTTTCTCCTTTCAGCGACTAAACTTTAAGGCAGTATCCCTGTTGTTGAGAGGGCGTTTTAGAACTTTTTGGCAGTATGTTAATGGTACGTTTTTAACAGCCTTATTTGTTGGGGTTGTGTTGAGCTATTTTACCTTATCGCTATTATTAGATGTAGCGCTGACAGCCTACCCGCTTAATGTATGGGCACTGTTCTTTGGATTGGTTTTGGCATCAGCGCTAATCTTATATCGAGACTTCAGCAATTGGAATAAAAAAAATTTACTTCTCGGTATTATAGGACTAGCTGTTGGTGTATGTTTAAGTGTCTTATCTCCATCTGCTGAAAATACCAACCTCCTTTATATTTTTTTGTGCGGGTATCTGAGTATCATAGGCATGACCCTACCCGGCTTGTCAGGGTCGTTTTTACTTATCCTAATGGGTAATTATTCGCTGTTGCTGGTAGACAGTGTAAATGCCTTGGGCAGATACATCATAAATCCTTTTAGTAGTGTTGAACTACTCCCTCAAGACGAGACTTATGCCCTTATGTTTGCTGTTTTTCTCATAGGATCTTTGGTAGGTATCAGTAGCCTTTCAGCACTGATTCATAAAATACAGCAGCGTGCCAAGGACGAATTGCAAGCCGTATTGATTGGATTTGTTTTTGGGTCGCTATTTATTCTTTGGCCTCCAAATAGAATTGCTAATTTTGCGCAAACAAACAGCATAACAGACACCACTTGGGCTGTAATTTGGGCTGTCGTGGGATTAATTATTGTATTTGCACTAGATTATTATGAGCGAGAAAAATAAGATGCGTTTTGGACTTTTAGGAAGGGATATAGACTATTCCTTTTCAAGGGCATATTTTGCTGAAAAATTTCAAGAAGAGAAGCTTCATCACTGTTCTTATGAAAACTTTGACCTGGCTGATTTAACTGATTTTAAAAAGATGCTACAAACATCCCATCTAAAAGGGATGAACGTTACCATTCCATACAAGCAAGAGGTGATGCCCTTTCTTGACAATCTAGATGAGGTTTCAAAAGCCATTGGTGCGGTGAACACCATTGTATTCGATAAAGACGGAACCACAACGGGATATAACACCGATTATATTGGTTTTCAAAATAGCATTACCCCTATGATTACAACTGAAATTAAAGCTGCATTGGTACTAGGTACAGGCGGTGCATCTAAGGCAGTAGTATATGCTTTGCAAAAAATGGGAATTGAAACCCAATATGTTTCAAGGAAAAAAGGCTACAACAACCTAACTTATGAAGAATTGACAGAAACGGACATGGAAAAGCACAAGTTAATTGTGAACTGTACTCCATTGGGAACCCATCCAAACATACTTCAAAAACCAAATCTCAACTACGATCAACTGACAAGCACGCATGTATTGTTCGATTTAATTTATAATCCCACAGAAACAGCCTTTATGAAAGCTGGCAGAAAAGCTGGCGCTAGGGTTGGAAATGGTAAAAATATGCTAGTAGGACAAGCAGAAGCCTCCTGGCGCTTGTGGAATATGTGATTTTTTTTGAGTGGTATACTATAAATTGTATATTCGAATTGATTTAAATCATGACTATGTTGGAAAAAACCGACAACGATTTGCCAAAAGCAAACGACGAAAACGTAAGTGAAGAAGCTTCTATCCCCAATCCCAATAAAGAAGATGACACCACAGAAACACCAAGTGAACCAAGTGTTGAAGCGGTAACAGGGAAAAAAGCCGAAAAGGACGAACCTACGCCCGAAAAGCAGCAAGAAGAAACAGTTGAGACCGCTGAAGAAACGGCTGCGATTACTGAAGAAGCGGTAAACGCTATTGAAGAATCAGCCGAAGCAGTGGATGATGCTAACGAAACGGAAAAAGCAGCAGAAGCATCGGATGAAGATGATACAGCTGTAGCGGAAAACAAGGAGCAGAAGTTCGAGGGTATGGATCCAAAGGATATGTTGGCGTATTTCTCCGAAGCTTTGAGCAACAAACCCATTCAAAGCCTAAAAGGAACCGTAGACGCTTTGACCAAGGCCTTTGAAAAAGAAATGGCCGTCCTAAAAGCTTCCCAAAGACACACTTTTATTGACGAAGGAGGTAATCCAGATGCGTTTTATTTTAACCCACCTGTACTAAAAGATTTCAATAACCTTATTCGTAGGTACAAATCAGACAGAGGAACATACTACAGAAGTGTCGAAGAAAAACAGCACAAAAGCCTTGAGCAGAGACTCGCACTGATAGAAGAATTAAAAGGGCTTATTAGTGTTGAACAAGAAATAAACTCCACGTACAAGCAATTCAAAGATTTACAAAGGCGTTGGAAAGAAACGGGACAAGTACCTAGAATGGAAGCCAACAATGTATGGAAAACATACCACCACCATGTGGGCCATTTTTATGATTTTTTACACCTAAACAGAGAGCTGCGTGAGTTGGACTTCAAATTTAACCTAGAACAAAAACTAAAAATTTGTGAACAAGCAGAGGCATTGGCAAGTATGGAAGATATTCCAAAGGCTTTTCGTCACTTGCAAACGCTACATAAAAAATGGAAGGATGAACTAGGACCTGTAGACAAAGAACACAGCGAAGAGGTTTGGCAAAGGTTTAGTGAGGCTACAAAAATTGTTCACGATAAGCGAAGGTACTTTATCAAGAATCAAGAGGAAATTTTTGAAGAAAACCTTGTCAAAAAAAGAGCTATCCTATCTCAAATGGAAGAGTTACTAGCCAAAGAATTTAACAACAAAACCAATATCAATAATTTTTCGAAAACCTATGACGGGCTACGAGAAGCGTTTTTCGCTATTGGTAAGGTGCCCGAGAAACACCGCAATGATCTTTGGTCAGCTTTCAAAAGAACATCAAATCAGTTTAGCAAAAAAAGAAACCGCTTCTATAAATCGCTAAAGAAAGAGTATGCGGTTAATGTAACAAAGCGCAAGGCACTTATTGAGCAAGCCGAAATTTTGAAAGATCAAACCAATCACAAAGAAACAACACCACAAATAATTGCCCTACAAAAGGAATGGAAAGTGGCTGGCCCTGTGAGAAAAGAAGACTTTGTAAAACTAAACACCCAGTTCAGAACCTTGTGTAATGCTTATTTTGAAAATAAAGACGCTAATCGCAATCAGCAAAACGAAAAGCAGAAAGAAAATCTCAAAGAGAAAATGACTCTGTTAACCTCGTTGAAAGAAATGATTTCATCGGATGATAAGCCCAATGAAAAAGACATTGACAGTATGGTTTCACAATGGAACACCATAGGTTATATTCCAAGGAATAAGATGGGTATAAATCGATAGTTTTTAACCTTGGTCGACAAAGCGGATAAGAACATTGGTCGTTCCCCTTCATACATCACACAGAAAAGTTATCAGAATAAACTAGATAGTATCAAAGAGGATGATGACAGCATACGAAAGGAAGTGCAATCCCTGAACCGTCGCATTGGTGAAATAAAACAGGAAATCATCCAATTGGAAACTAACTTGCAGTTTTTTGGAAAAAACCAAGACAAAAATCCGATTGTCATAAAGGTTCATGAAGATATTGCCCAGCATCAAAAACGCTTAGACGGGTTAGAAGAAAAGAAACGCTTGGTAAAATCGCTAAACAAAGGCTAGCCCTGCTCTTTTTTAGCTGCTTGCCAAAGCTGTTCCCACTGATTGGGTACTAGACTGTCTAGCGCCTGCCCTTGCTGTTTTGCCATCTTTTCCATGGCTTCAAAGCGGCTGCGAAAACGTCTATTTGTTGATGAGAGTGCGTCGTCGGGATTGATCTTCAAAAAACGCGCATAATTGACGAGCGAGAAAAAAACATCTCCCAGTTCATCTGTGATTTTTTCTTTTGTACCATGATTAATTTCATGCTCCAATTCACTCAACTCCTCCTTGATTTTATCTTTTACCCCGTCAATACTTTTCCAATCAAAACCAATACCTGCGGCTTTGTCTTGCATACGACTGGCCATAACCAAGCTAGGTAAACTCTTAGGAACTCCCGATAAAACGCCTTTGTTGCCTTCTTTGAGTTTGAGTTTTTCCCAATTCTTTTTCACATCGGTCTCGTCTTTGACTTCTACGTCTCCGTAAATATGTGGATGCCTATCGATAAGTTTTTCAGAGATAGCATTTGCCACATCACCAATATCAAAGGCTTTTTGTTCACTTCCTATTTTTGCATAAAAAACAATATGTAACAATAGGTCTCCTAACTCATTTTTGACCTCATTCAAATCGCCCGTTAATAACGCCTCACTAAGCTCATAGGTTTCTTCAATGGTTAAGTGACGTAAAGAATCAAAAGTTTGTTTTTTGTCCCAAGGACAATTGGTGCGCAACTCGTCCATAATAGTCAACAAACGATCAAATGCCTTAAGCTGTTTGGTTCGTTTGCTATCCATTATCGTATGTTAGTTTTGTTAGGAAATCGCATAAGGTAGTCTGGCTTTATATTGCCGCGTGATATCTGTGCGAGTTTGGGTTTGAGCAATTTCTTTTTAAGAGGTCCCAATTTATCTGTAAACAAAACACCTTCAATGTGATCAAATTCATGTTGTACGATGCGAGCAGCCAAACCACTTATTTCTTCTTCTACTTTTTCAAATTGTTCGTTATAATAAACAATTTCAATTGTAGAGAGTCGAGTGACATCTTCTCTAACATCAGGAATGCTGAGACATCCTTCGTTAAACGATTCTTTTAGTCCGTTATATGAAATGATCTCGGGGTTAATAAATACTTTTTTAAATGCCCTTAATTCTTGTTGCTCAACGTGATCAAGAGATTTATCTTGTGCAAATGGACTGCCATCAACGATAAACAAACGAAGCGACTCCCCTATTTGAGGAGCTGCAAGGCCCACCCCATAAGCAGCATACATGGTTTCCCACATATCGCTGATGAGTTCTTTGAGTTTCAAATGGTGTTTTTCTACGTTAACGGCTTTCTTCTTTAATACAGGGTCGCCGTAGGCTACAATGGGAAGTATCATAACTTTTGCTGTTGATCTAAATACCCTTGCAAGATAAGTGTTGCGCTCAATTTATCAATAACTTCTTTTTTTTGACGCACTTTTTTTGAAGCACCACTCATCAAAAGCGACTGTTTTGCCATTTTGGATGTAAATCTTTCGTCATAACGTACGACATCTATTTCAGGAAGCTGTGTTTTTAATTGGGCTACGAAGGGCGTTATTTTAATTTCTACTGCTGAAGGGGTGTTATCCCGCTGTTTGGGTGCGCCGACAACGATGTGCGTCACCTCCTCTTGGCTGGTGTAATTTTTTAGAAATGGCAACAAGTCATTTGGTGAAACAGTATCCAACCCAAAAGCACAGGTCTGTAACGGATCTGTAACAGCGATCCCGCAGCGTTTTGTTCCATAATCTATTGCCATTATTCTTGCCATGGTACAAAGGTAGGTAATGAATTTTTGGAAATCATGGATTTGGTTTCATCTCAAAACTTATCTTTGAA
>ERZ1048068.2742-NODE-2742-length-12135-cov-4.259768_pt1 | contig 12135 bp, 20 predicted proteins | sample MGYA00383098_ERZ1048068 | MGnify/ENA primary metagenome ERZ1048068 (study PRJEB29581, sample SAMEA5548368) | metagenome | biome: marine; feature: coastal; material: water | depth 1 m | study: Short-term variability in the microbial, nano- and picoplankton... | reverse complement strand
GAGATCTCTACGTAAACCTCGGCTTGGTGCCCGAAGCCATCTCCGCCTACGAATCCATCGGCGACGACGTCGAGGAATTGGGACAAGCTCGCTTGATCGGTTACACCCGCTCGCTCATCTCCGAAGGCAAACTCGGCGAGGCCAAAGACATTCTCGAAAAACTCCCCATGGCCAGCATCTGGAATCAAGTGCGCGCACGTCACTTTGCCGAGGCCGAACTGGCCACCGCCGAAAACAATTGGGCGACCGGCCGACAAGCCTACCAAGCCGTGCTGGAGACCGAACCTCTCAACGCCTTCGCCTTGCTTGGCCTCGGTCAAGCCCTACGCGAAAGTGGCGAGCCCGACCGCGCCGTCTTCGTATTCGAGTCGGCCCTTCAAGTTTCTGAATCCGAACGGCGTGCCTGCCTGGAACTCGCTAATCTAGCCCTCGCCGACCGCCGTTTCGATACAGCGATCGGGTATCTAAACCGAGCCGATCGGCTCGAGCCCTCGTCTGCGGTGCGATCGCAAATCGCCCGCCTCCAATCACTCGCCCGCAACGCTCTGTAACGCGCCGGGGCCAGCCTCCTCACCCATCATGTCTCTTCGCCGATCACCCCTACCTTCCATCCTGATCACGGCGACGCTTTTGAGCCTCGGCCTCAACGCGGGTGCGAAAGAAAAATCCGTCTCTTCCCAAGCCGCCCCGGAACGAGAATACCGCCTCTTCGTCGGCCTGGACGTAGAGGTCAGCAAGGACAATCACTTCTCGCTCATCGAAGGCTATGCGAACAACCGCGTTCGCACCGCTGCCTCCCCAAATTTGGTTCTCCTTCGCAGCTTGGACGACATGCGCTTTACCTACTCACCCAAGCTGAGCCGCAGTCCCTTGACAGTGACCCATATCCAAACTCAAAAAGTCGCCAACACCGTCAAAGCCGCCCGCAATGCCATGCGGAATCAACAGGCGCTACAAGATTACCAATCCGATCGGACGAGCGCAATGCGTCGCGAAATAAGTGAATTCCAGGCCAACGCGGATACTATGGATCCCGATGAATTCCATGCGCAATTGTCCCAAATGGAAACCGAGCTAAACCATTTCAGCGACAGTATATCCAAAGCCGCCGACCAGAGCATGACCGTCGAAAACATGACTAGTCGGGAGAAGATCCTCAACGGCGACGCATCCACCACGATGCTCGTGACTGCGAAAGTCTCGGCCCCCGTCTCCGTCACCGATGCCTACCTCGTCGGCATCGCTCGCATCCGCACCGAAGAAAGACTGAGCCAAGACGTGATCTTCTTCGATCGCATCGCGCAAATCGACCAAAAGCCCCGTCAGATCAAAGTCATCAAAGACGGACTTCCGAAGGAATTCAAAGTCCTCGATGTGAAGATCCACATCTACCGCAACGGACAGGAACTGGTGACCGATAAATCCGAAAATCAATTCGCCCTCACTCGTGAGGAAGCTCTCGAGTATCTCGCCCTGGATCGCGTCTCCAAAAACCGCGGTAAATCCCTCGCTCCCGAACCCGCCTGGTCTCTAGCTCCACCTGAGCTTTTCGGTTCAGCCAAGGCCGACGCATTCGACTTCCCCATGACGGTCGAAGTCGATGAGACCGGCAAAGTCACTAAGATCGATCCCACTATCGTCGTGCCCGAGAACGTCGTCGCCCTCGTGACTAAACTCCCGTTCTTCCCCGGCCTCGAAGACGGTATCGCGGTCGCTTCGACCACGCAGGTAAACCTTGCCACGTTCTTCCGCTAAGACTACAAGCGGGATGTTTTAGTTTAGGCCCCCCTAGCCCTCAAGGTTCCCCCTCATGAATCATCGAATCGTCTTAACGTTCGGTAGTTTTTTTACCGCCGCAGTAGTATCGCTTTCCGCGCAAACCTCAACACCCGCCCTTCAAGCCCAATCCGTTCCTGATACTGGAGTTGAATACCGACTGTTCGTCGGGCTCGATGTCGAAGTAGGACAAGATGAAGAGTATGCGCTGATCGAGGGCTACGTGAACAACCGCGTCCACACCGACGGTTCCGATAAACTCGTATCGCTGCGCAACGTCGACGACCTGCGTTTCACCCATAAAGCCAAACTCAGCCGCATTCCGCTAACGATCAAAAACCTCCACGCCGAGCAGATCTCCGCCAACGTGCATGCCGCTCGCGACGCGCTGCGCAATCAGCAGTCGTTGAACGCCTATCGCGACCAAATGGTCGCCGGGATGATCAGCGACATGGCCGGCGCAATGGGACCCGAAATTGGCGGTGATGGTACGCCCGTGGCACCTCAAGGCGATGGACCCAACCAAGAAGCCCTCGACGCTCAAACGGCACTCAGTGATTTCGAATAGATCACCAGTAAAATGACCAACGATGCCGTTTTTACCGATGAGCTCGTGAGCCAGAATAAAGACAAATCGATCGCGATGTTAATCACCGCCGAGATCTCTTCCCCCGTCCACATTGATGATGCCTGTATCGTGGGCGTCGCAACCATCAGCACCGACGAAAGCCCCGAAGAACAGGTGTTGTTTTTCAACCGTGTCGGGGCTCTCGGCAAGAAATCGCGTCGGATTCGAATCATTAAACAGGGACTGCCCGCCGAATTCAAAGTGCGCGACGTCGAGATTCACGTCTATCGCAACGGCCAAGAACTGGTGAGTAACCAATCATCCAAACAATATTCCCTGACGCAGGACCAAGTGCACGAGTATCTCACCATCGAACGGGTGTCCCGCAACCGCGGCAAAACCATTGACCCCGAACCCGCGTGGTCTCTCGCCCCACCAGAGCTCTTCGCTTCGACCAAGGAACGTGAATTCGACTACCCCTCACTGTTCATGTTGATGCCAACGGCAAGGTGACCGGAATCGACCCCAACAAATTTGTGCCCGAAGAAATCGTGAATGTTGTGATGGAGCTCCCCTTCTACCCCGGACTAGAAAACGGCGAAGCTATCGCCTCCACTGCTCTCGTGAACCTAGCTTCATTTTTCCGCTAATTCGAGTCAGTGGGGTGAACGTTATCAGATGCAGGGCTTTAAATAACCTCAGCCAGAGGGCACATTTCCCCAAGATGGTGTCCTTGAAGGGAGACTCATTCCCATGACTACACCCAATAACCAAAAGAGCCGACGCTGCACTGTGGCAGGAATAATCCTGCTCGGGCTGGGATTTTCTGGGAAGGCGTTCGCCGACCAACCCAACAAAGAGCCCCACTCAGTGTCTTCCCGCCCCACTCCGGCTAAGGATTTCAGGCTATTCGTGGGTGTTGATATCAAGGCGTTTTGGGACGACGATTTAGCGACCGTCACCGACTACGTGAACAATCGTGCTCGGCTCGACTCCCCCGATCAACCCGCTCTGCCCCTAAATCGATTGGAAAGGGTCCAGTTTTAGCACGCCACCAAACTCAGCCGCAACTCGCTCAGTCTCGGTGAAGTGAAAACAGAATTCGCCTCGGGCAGCGATCAGGACTTGGGCGAGTGGATGCGCCAACAGTCGGCGCTGCAAAGCTATAGCGATGACCAAGTGGACGTTCTCAACCACAAGGCAGCCAATTCGTTTGGCAAAGACTCCGGGCTCCAAACTCAGCCCGACGGTTCCGTTATCGACTTCGGTGACCCTTCCGGTGAAGCCGTGTAAAATCTCAACAATTTCACGGCCAACTTCAGCAAGCTTAGTGATGCGGGAAACCAGCCGGGCACTTCCACCCGACCTCACGGAAAACATAAAAGCCTGATTATTAAAACTATTATAAGCTCGTCGGTCGAAATCGTTGACACATATTTGGTGGGTCTTCTCCGCATTCGGGTGCCGGATGAAGCCCCTTCCGACGTGATTTTTTTCCGAGAGATTGGCGATATCGGTCTCGAAGAAACACCTCTACGAATCCGTAAGGACGGTCTTACTGCCGGTTTTGAACTTCTGGATATTAATCTGCACATCTATCGGGAAGGCCAAGAGATCGCCAGCGAGCATTCCGAGAAGCAATTCGCGCTGAGCCGCGAGGAAGCCCTCGGATACCTCACTTTGGAACGTATCCCCAGCAATCGCGGTAAAACCCTCCCCGCCGAACCCGCGTAGTCCTTGGCGCCGTCTGAACTCCTAGCTTCCAAACGACCCAAAGATTTTGATTTTCCTCTCACGCTCGACATTGACGCCAAAGGACGTGTCACGCGCGTCGATGAGTCGACGATCGTGCCCGGTCAAATTTCGCAAATCGTGGGAGAGCTCATGTTCTTCCCCGCAATCGAAAACAGAGCCGCCATCGCAAGTATGGCTCAGGTGAATCTACGCGACTTCTTTCGCTGAGGGTGAGCCGCTTTTGCCGGTCAATTTTGGCGGCCCCCAAGCGTGACGTGAGGCACTCAGTGCGCATAGTGACGCGCATGATTCGTTTGATCCTTCTACTGGTCACGGCTACGGCTGTATACGCGTCCGCAATGGAATATCCTTTCTGGGAAAACGGCGCGCCCGGCTCTGAGGCTCGCCACGACGAACCCGAACAAGCCCGCGGTTGGTGGGTTAAGAACATCCATAACCCTTCCGTCACAGTCATCCCGGCCGACCCCGCAATCGCCACGGGTGCTGCTGTGGTGATCTTTCCTTGTGGCGGGCACCTCCAACTCGTATCTCCGCCTGAAGGGCTGGAACCTGCCCAGTGGTTTGCTGATCGTGGGGTCACGGCGTTTGCCGTAAAATATCGCCTGGCCTGCGAACCCGGCTCGACCTAAACACTCAAGGAACACGCGGCCGCTGACGCGCAGCGAGCCATATGTTGGGTGCGGCATAATGCGGCAAAGTTTTCGATCGATCCCGATCGTATCGGCATCATGGGCTGGTTGGCTGGAGGCGAGTTATCCGCCATGGTCTCATTTGGTGAGCACGCCGGTGATCCGTCCGCACCAGACCTCATCGACCGCAAAAGCTGCCGATCCAATTTCCACCTCAGCATCTATCCGGGTCCTATTGGGTTTCCCGCGGGGAAACTCAATCCAGCTACGCCGCCCACCTTCTTTCTTTGCGCCATGGACGACTAATTCCACGTCGCTCCGATTTTGGCGGTGCTACCTAAATTTATGGCCCTGGACATTCCCGTAGAGACTCACCTCTACGCCGCCGGTGGCCACGGGTTCAACATGGGCAATCGCTCCGACCTCGTCAGCATCCGTAATCTCCCCGACCGCATGATCGAATGGATGCAGGACAGTGGCTGGCTCGCTGCCACCATAGAATGAGACCACGAGGGAACTGGCTCCCTGCACTCCCGGTCGAATCCATGATGATGAAAAGCGTTCTCTGGAGTAGCCTGCTCGTTTTAGCCGCCGTAGGAATCGTAGGCTGCAAGACATTTGGTGACGGCATCACCAACCGGGAGTTCGATAGACAGTGGGTAGCGCTCGAAGTCGGCCAAATCACCACAACCGTCGAAACCCGCTTCGGAGCCCCGCGAGAAAAGAACCCCAGCGGGGAAAATTTCCCTGCCCACACCCAGTGGATCTATTCACGACCTGAAGTGATTGGTCATCGCACCGAAATCGATGAAGTGTTTCGCGGTGACAATGGAGTCAACGTGCCTGTCGTCGAGCGAGTCGAGGTATTGGGCAATGTCGAGTTCCACCTCTATTTTATAAACGGGGAACTCACTCACTGGGAACACATCGTCCCATCGAGCCGATCGTTCTAAGCCCGAATCACAAGTCCACCGACAACCCTCGAGGGCTCGAACACGACCCCTTCGGGACCCGTCACCAAAAAACCCGCCTCGGAGGGCGGGTTTTAGAGTGGCGTCCCCACGGGGATTCGAACCCCGGTTGCATGGATGAAAACCATGTGTCCTGACCGGGCTAGACGATAGGGACGTAAAACACGGAATGGCGGAACGTAGAAACCCAGACCCGTCGCGCAAGGACAAACTTACATTTCTATTTCAGGATTTGCCATCTGCGCCCTTTAAAAACGTGGTTTTACCTATGTATGACATGGTAAAATAGGCAATTGAGCAGATGGTATGTGAAATTCACGGCGAGGCCGCTTGGGAAAAGATCAAAGAGATGGCCGGCGTTGATGTGGACATGTTTGTCAGCAACGAAAGTTATCCCGAAGACTACACCTACCGTTTGGTTGCTGCCGCCAGTGAACTGTCGGCAAACCCCGGCCGAAGAGATCCTCGAGGCATTTGGGGAGCATTGGGTATACCGCACGGCGCTGGAAGACTACGGCGAACTCATGCACGCCGGAGGATCAAACTTGAAAGATTTTTTGGTCAATCTGCCCAAATTTCACACCCGCGTCGTGATGATTTACCTCAAATTGCAGCCGCTAAGCTTCGAGGTGACGGATGTAACTGATGAATCGCTTTTGCTGCATTACTACACGCATCGCGAGGGCCTGGCTCATTTTGTAGTAGGGCTGGTCCGAGGATTAGGAAAAATGTTCAAGACTCCCGCCACCATCACCCAAAACGAGTTTCGAGCTTAGGGGGCAGATCACGATATCTTCGCAGTATCCTGGTGAGCATCGGTGCTGCGACCCGATGAACCTCTCTCCTGATACGTTCGAAACTCTGTTTCCGTTCCACGTCGAAGTGGGACCGAACAGCCGTATTTCGGGCCTTGGTCGGTCGATCCAAAAGACGTGTCCTGATCTACAGATTGAGCAGGCCTTTGATGACGCATTCTTGCCTTTTCGACCGGTAGATGCGTTCAATCTCGAGGAGTTACGCTCTCAAGTTCAGACGCTTTTCGTCATTAAGACCAATGGGTCTGGCCTCTCCCTACGCGGGCAGATCATTCCGACTGACGAAGGTGGATTCGCCTTCTTAGGCTCTCCTTGGTTTTCCGACTCCAGCGAACTCGGAAAACGTGGGCTTACGGTAGAAGACTTTGCCATCCACGATCCGGCCATCGATTTATTGCACATTCTGAGGGCCCAACAGATGGCCACGAGTGACCTCAAAAAACTGACAGAGAAACTACGTGGGCAACGCACTCAGCTCAAAGAAGCCAATGCCCGTCTTATCGAACAGGAGGCGGAACAACGCCGACTAGCGCTCATCGCGGAGCGGACCGACAACGGGGTAATTCTTACTGATGCTGAGGGTCGCACCCAATGTGTGAATGCAGGGTTCACTCGCTTAACCGGTTATACCTTGGATGAAGTGAGCGGAAAAGTGCCGGAGCATTTACTGCAGGGGCCGGGCACAAACCCTGAGACGGTAGATTTCATCCGATCACAGAGTCAGGAAAGAAAACCATTCCGCGCAGATATTTTAAATTACCACAAGTCGGGCCGCCGCTACTGGGTAGCATTTGAGGTTCAACCGCTCTTCGACGATAAAGGGGAGCTGCTTCATTTCATGGCGATCGAGAACGATACGACCGCCCAACGCGCGGCCGAAGCCAATCGTCGCGCGCAATTCCAAGTCTCCCAGCTTTTGACTCAAGCGTCCGACTTTACCAGCGTGGCCGACGAATTATTGGCCGAAATCGGCTCCGGGCTTTTCTGGGACAGTGGTTTACTTTGGATGATCCGAGATGGAGATTCGACCATGGAACCCGTTTCAGGCTGGTTCCAATCGACTTCGTCCGAGGCTCCAAATGCCCCGGAAGGGTTAACCCAGCAAGACGACTTGGGCGGAGCCGCCTGGGAGAAAGGGGAAGCTATTTGGATTGAGGAATTGGACCAAATGGCTCCGCTCCATCCACGGATTAAACAGCTTCACCCAAGGCTGCCTAACCCACCTGGGTTTACTCGAAAAAGGGCAACCCTCGGACGATCGCACGTTCGTTGCCTTCACATCTCAAACTCCCTAGAACATGAGCACCGCCACAATATTGATTACCGATGACGAACCTCACATGCGTCGGCTCATCGCGTTTTCACTCAAATCACTGGGAGCAAATATCGTGCAAGCCGCTTCCGGAGAGGAAACCCTCCAGCACTTAAGCCAATCCGCCGTCGATCTCATGCTCGTGGACTACGAACTCAAAGGCATGAACGGACTGGATACAATTCAAGCAGCCCGTAAGCTCGATGATTCGGCCGATACACCCGTCATTCTTCTCACGGCGCGAGGCGATACCGGCATCAAAGATGCCGCCCAATCGGTCGGCGTGAGCGCCTTCCTGACCAAGCCCTTTAGTCCCGTCGAACTGAAGGCCCTCGTGCAACAGCTGCTGGAGCAATGAAATCCCGCCGCCTCGATCTTTTCGTTTTCGCCGACGCCTTGGGGTAGCAATTGGTGCAGGAACGCAACTACCTCGCCGATCTGCTCCCCCATCGATCAAAATGTGATACCCTACTCGGCTATTCCTGCACGTGTGACCCGAGTATTCTGACCGGAGCCCTCCCCGAACAGCACGGCCACTTCTCATTCTTCGTATTTGATCCGAAGAACTAACCGTTCGGTTCGACCCGGTGGTTGGGCTGGATTCCCGAAATATTTGCCGGATACCACCGCGTCCGAAATCGCGTTAGTCGCTGGTGGCAACGTCGCTTGGGCTACACCGGCTATTTCCAACTCTACAGCGTGCCCTTCAAACGCCTTCCCTGGCTCAACTATACAGAAAGGCGCAACCTCTACGAACCCGGCGGAATTATCGGCGTTTAAGAGGCGATCTTTTCTCACCGGGAACGCTCCGGCAAACGCTGGTCACGTTCGGGTTGGCGCAAGGACGATCAAACCAACGTCGAACGGCTCATCACAGAAATCGGGGAAGGTGAAATCGAGCTCAGCTACCTCGTCACGTCCAAACTCGACGCGACCATGCACGCCCATGGAGCGAAGGTCCGGAGGTGGACGCCGCCTTCGATCGGTTCCGTGATTGGATGAATCAGATCGAAACCACCGCCCGAGAAAATTACGACGAAGTGCGTATCCATCTTTTCAGTGACCATGACATGGCGGTTACCCAGCATGATAGTCGGATGATGCCGGAGTTCGAATCCCTCGGACTTAAATATGGCACCGATTATGCCGCGGTCTGGGATCCCACTATGGTTCGTTTCTGGTTCCCCGGTGGCGATAAGGTGAAGGCCCAAGTGACCGCCTGGCTGAACGATCGAGAAGAAGGTCGTATCGTTTCCGACGAAGAGCTGAAGGCCAACGGCTGCCTCTTTCCCTCCGGCCGCTACGGCGAACTTTGGTATCTCCTTCCCGAAGGAACCATCTTCGCGCCGTCGTTCATGAACCAACGGCACGTTACCGGCATGCACGGATACGATCCTCGCGAACCTGCCAGCGCTGCCTGTTGGCTTACCAATCACACCGCTTGTTCCTCCCCGGCCCGCATCAACGAAATCTACAATGTGATACGGGAAGCAGCCGACGCGTAAGATTATTGGGCCAACACGCATATTCGGACGTGAACTTTCGCCGGAGTTCGTTCAACTCCATCGCAGACATGACTACGGACCAGATTGCCGCCGCCTTGCCCACCTCAGCTGTCACCTCCATTGAGGGACTGGAGTTTCCGCTACTCGCATCCGGTAAAGTTCGGGAAATCTACGACCTCGGAGATGCGTTGTTGCTCGTCGCGACCGATCGATTGTCGGCCTACGATGTAATCTTGCCCGACGGCATTCCCGGAAAAGGCATCCTCCTCAATCAGCTCAGTCTTTGGTGGTTCGATCGCACCCGCGATTTAATCGGTAATCATCTGCTACCGGATCAATCCGTGGAATTCGATCGGCGTGGCATCACAAACTCCGATCTGCGTTTGCGCAGTATGATTGTGCGTAAACTGAACCCTCTCGCGATCGAATGTGTCGTGCGCGGCTACCTCGTCGGCTCGGGTTGGGCATCCTACCAAGAATCCGGCCAAGTCTGCGGCCACACACTACCCGCCGGCCTCGCCCAAGCCGCCAAGCTGCCCGCACCCCTTTTTACGCCGACCACCAAAGCCGCGGTGGGCGACCACGATATGCCGATCAACGACGATGAAGGTATCGCGATCGTCGGTTCCGACCTTTACCAACAGGCGAAGCACGTGAGCTTGGAAATCTACCGTAAAGGCCACGACACCTCCACCGCGGCGGGTATGATTCTCGCCGACACCAAATTCGAATTCGGCACTGATGACGCGGGTAATCTGATCCTCATCGACGAAGTACTCACCCCCGACTCATCACGTTATTGGCCGGCGGGGGAATACCGCACCGACTGCTCCCCTCCCAGCTACGACAAACAATTCGTGCGCGACTACTTGACCGAGATCGCTTGGGACAAACAACCTCCGGCGCCGACGCTCGCCGCCGATATCATCTCGCGCACGCAGGCCAAGTATCTCGCCGCCTTGCGCAACTTGATCGGCTGATAGGGCTCAGCGCCTTTCGCCGTCGGGCTTTATGCCCGAAATTCAATGCCACTACGGTCCGCCCAAAAAACGCGATCACCGACGATGCTTACCAATCGTCCAACCCGATCGTGCGGGCTGGTGCGGCGGGTCGATCTTTAGCCTTAACCAATTCCCGACGTAACCAATCCAGTCCCGCGTTCACGGCCCGATTTTTTACCGTTTGGCGGGGACCCGGATAACGCAGGCGCTTGGACCAGACACCGAACGGCGTATACAACGCGATGAAGATCGTGCCGACGGGATTCTCACAGGTGCCGCCACAGGGTCCGGCAAAACCGGTGATGGCCAAGCCATAGTCGGCTCCGAGTTTTTCCGCCGCACCCGCCGCCATCGCCACCGCATTCTCGGCGCTGACGGCACCGTGCTGCATCAGTATTTCCTCGGGCACATCCAAGAGCTGCATCTTGGACTGGTTGGAGTAACACACGGCTCCGCCCGCAAAAAACTTGGTGGCACCCGATAGGTTGGTGAAACTGCTAGCGAGCAAGCCGCCGGTCGCCGTCTCGGAAACGGCGAGGGTGTGTTCCGCGCCGCGCAGCATGTCGGCACACACCTTGGCCAACGAACCATGCCCGAAACACATGAAGTCCTCGCCTAGCCGCTCCGCACACGAATCGGCAATTTTCTGGAGTTGCGCATGAATCAGTTGGTCACCGGCTGCGCTTAAACGGCAATCGCACTGGCCTTGGTGCGCACAGAACGCGACTTCGAGATGCGGGGCATGTTGGTCGAAAATCGGCTGCAAGAGTGTTTCCAACGACGACTCCCCGATCCCCGCAGTCCGAATCTGCACGTAACGTTCCCCCACATCCAGTAGGCCCATGTTCGCCAAACGAGGCAGCACTTGGTCACTCAGCATCGGCTGCAATTCATTCGGTGGCCCGGGCAGCATGATCAATACCCGCTCGCCTTCGGCATACCACAAACCCGGCGCGGTTCCGTGGGCATTGGGGATCACCTCGCCATCCTTGAAACGATACGCCTGCTTCAGATTGTTGTCCGTCATCGGTCGGTTAAATTGGCGGAAGCGGTCCTTGATCGCCTTCTCAATCTCCGGCTCAAATACCAATTCCTGTCCCAATACATTCGCCACAACTTCCCGCGTGCGGTCGTCACACGTCGGTCCAAGGCCGCCGGTCGTGATCACGACCTGGGCGCGCGCCCAGCTTTCGCGGAACTGTTCCGCAATCACATCGGCGTGGTCGGTGATCGTAACATTGCGGGTGAGCGTCGCGCCACGGCGCCGCAGCTCGCCTCCTACATAAGTGAGGTGGCCGTTGGCCGTGAGCCCAAGCAGCAGCTCATCACCCAGGGTGATCAGTTCAAAAGTCGTCTGGTGGTTGGAAGTTGCGGCCAAAGTTGTGAAATGAAGAACCCCCGCTTAGGATAAACCGTTTGCGGAATTCCAAAGTAGACTAAACTAATCGAATTACCAGTCAGTGAGGCAATTCAGCAAAAATAACCTCTGAACCCGTCCCGCGATTGGCCCGATTTCTCGCATGAGTGCCTCTCCCCAGCTTAAAGAAAAAGTCCGCCAGTTACCGGACAAGCCGGGCGTATATCTCATGAAAGACCGCCTTGGACGTATTCTTTATGTCGGTAAGGCCAAGGCGCTTAAGAAACGGGTTTCGTCATATTTTACTCCGTCGCGTCGCAATCTGCATTCGCCTAAAATCCGCGCCCTCGTAGATCTCATCGAAGATTTTGAGACCATCGAGGTGAAATCCGAACCCGAAGCCCTCCTCCTCGAAGGCCGCCTGATCAAACAGTGGAAACCGAAAT
>ERZ1048068.2740-NODE-2740-length-12139-cov-8.727656_pt1 | contig 12139 bp, 7 predicted proteins | sample MGYA00383098_ERZ1048068 | MGnify/ENA primary metagenome ERZ1048068 (study PRJEB29581, sample SAMEA5548368) | metagenome | biome: marine; feature: coastal; material: water | depth 1 m | study: Short-term variability in the microbial, nano- and picoplankton... | reverse complement strand
GTCGGGGTGGCAGGATTCGAACCTGCGACCTCCTGCTCCCAAAGCAGGCGCGATAACCGGGCTACGCTACACCCCGATGTGTGTTAATTGATTCGTTTTGGGACGCGAATCTACACATGATTTCAAAATTGTGAAATTCTGAAAAAAGTAGTCCCACCAGGACTCGAACCTGGAACCTACGGTTTAGAAAACCGTTGCTCTATCCGGTTGAGCTATGGAACCAATAATAGTGTCAAAAGAACAAAATATCTTTTCTTTCTGTTGCGGTGAGACCGGGATTCGAACCCGGGGTACCCTTGAGAGGTACGGCAGTTTAGCAAACTACTGGTTTAAGCCACTCACCCATCTCACCAAAAAGGAGTGCAAAGTTAATCAGAAAATGAAATTCGAAAATGTTTTTCAATAAAAAAATTAGTTTTTTTTCTATTGATAAAATGACGGCAATTTAACTGTCTTCGCAGAGGGAAATATCGTTATTTATATTTATCGTTGAAGCACAATGGCATCAAAGCAAAATAAAAATTATGTTTTCCGAAATATGAAGATATATAGCTCAACTGAGTGGCTTGCTGATAATAAGAAAAAATACCGTTCTGTATTCGATAAGAATGACAGTTCGTATATATACACTGAGTTTTCTTTCTTTAATCTTCACTTTAAAAAAAAGGATTGGGAATTGAAACTCAACCTCATTTGTCAAGATCAGAATAAAAATGAAATCTGTAATCTAAATTGTGATAGAACAATTTCAAAAAACAGTAATCTAATATTTGTTAGAGAAGGTTGGGGAACTTACAACCTAGGGGGCTATTGGCAACCAGGCACCTATAAGTGGATCGCTGAAATGGATGGTGAGATAGTAGCAGAAAAAAACTTTTACGTGCAAGATATTGGCATTGTTACTGCTGATAACAACCCTTACTTTGAAATACAATCTGTAAACTTTTATGAAGGTCCATACGATAACGTAAAGGAAGAGAACAGAAAGTATTTTGAGCAATTTAGTGCTCAAGAATCAAGATATATTTGGGCGGAGATAGTTGCCAAGAATAAAGTAAAGAAAGTCAACTTTTGGAGTTGTGAATTTATTTTCAATTTCATCACCAATAGCAACTTACTAAAAGGGTCTGTTTCAAAATTAATGTTCGTCTATGAACAAGACGATCAATTCACAATTACCGTAGGTTGGGGAGCAGATAAACCTAGCAGCTGGTTGAAAGGAAACTACTTTCTTGACATCATATTTATGGATAAACTTATCCAACGTGAGAAGTTTGTCATTGGTAATGACTTCGTTGAATATCTTACAGAGGATGCAAGAACAGTCACTCCTCCTTCACTCAGCCTTGAGGCCGATACAAGGACTGCTAAAAAAGCAAAAGTCGAAAAAACATTGTCCGAATTGGATGATTTGATTGGCTTGGATAGTGTTAAGGATAGAATAAAAGAATACAGTAACTACCTTGAGTTTATTTCCCTTAGAAAAGGAAAAGGCATAGAAGAAGAAGATAAAATTAATCTTAACTGCGTATTTAAAGGAAATCCAGGGACAGGAAAGACAACTATAGCTAGAAAATTAGGCAAAATATACAAACAACTTGGTCTTCTAAGTAAGGGGCACGTACACGAAGTAGATCGAGCTGATCTCGTCGCAGAATTTATTGGTCAGACCGCTCCAAAAACAAAAGCTGCAATAAAAAAGGCTGCAGGGGGCATTTTATTCATTGATGAAGCATATTCTCTTGCTAGAAAAGATGAGGATAGCAAAGATTTCGGTAAGGAGGCTATAGAGATTCTGCTCAAAGAACTATCTGATGGTACAGACATTGCCATTATAGCAGCAGGATATCCAGACGAAATGGATATTTTTCTTGAATCTAACCCAGGTTTAAAGTCGAGGTTTAGAATGATTTATGACTTTCCTGATTACACACCTCAAGAATTACTTCAAATAGCAGGAATACATTCCGATAAGAAAGGAATCACATTTGAACAAAATGCTGAGGATCTTCTCTACAAAAAAATTGTAGATGCTTATAGAAATAGAGATCAATTCTTTGGCAATGCTCGTCTAATAGTATCTCTCATAGAAGAATGCAAGTTAAACCTTGGAATACGAGTTATGAATGCAGATAATCCTTCAGAGCTAACCGTAGAAGAACTCTCTATGGTGCAAATTCCTGATGTCGAAAAGCTGTCAATCAATAATAAAGAAATCATTCCTGACATTCCAATAGATGAAGAGCTTCTAGATATCTCAATTAAAAAATTGGACGGCTTAATTGGGATTGAATCTGTGAAGGATGAAATAAAGAGTCTCGTGAAATTAGTTCGGTATCACAAAGAAACTGATCAAGATGTTCAGAATAATTTCAGTTTACATTCTGTATTTACAGGAAATCCTGGCACAGGTAAAACCACTGTAGCGAGAATATTAGCACAGATATATAAAGCCTTGGGAATACTTGAGAAAGGAAACCTAATAGAATGTGATAGGCAGAGCCTAATAGGTGGCTACGTAGGTCAAACTGCTATCAAGACAGGTGAAATAATTGATCAAGCAATGGGCGGGGTTCTATTTATAGATGAAGCTTATTCTTTAACTGAAGGAGGCAATTCTGATTATGGTAAAGAGGCAATTGAAATTATTCTAAAGCGAATGGAGGACTATCGTGGTAAGTTCATGGTTATAGCTGCAGGATATACGGATAATATGACCCGCTTTATAGAATCTAATCCAGGTCTCAAGTCTAGATTTGATAAGGTATTTGAATTTGAAGATTTTGACTCACCCCTATTATTAGAAATAGCAAGGAATCAAATACTCGATTCTGGATTCATATTAGCTCCAGCAGCAGAGAAAGGTTTGAAGAAGTTGATTTCTAATATGTATGAGAATAAGGATAAGTATTTTGGAAATGGCAGAAGTATACGAAAAATAGTAGAGGAAGCTATTCGAAACCAAAACTTGCGTATGAGTGATCTTGCAGCAGAAAAAAGAACTTCTAAAATGATTAAAACCATCATTGGCAAAGACATTACTCCAATTAAATATGAGGATAAAATGAAACCAGACGTCTTACCTACTCTTGGTTTTAGACAAAGTAATTAGTCACTGGATTTAAATGGCACTTTTGGACATAGATAAATATCAATTCGTTCTATTAGGCATCAGTTGTATTGGCACTATAGTCTTGATCGGATACTACCTCAGGTTTTTTACTGGCTTTAGTAAACTGTCACAGCCCAAGCGTGAACAATCCACCACACCTGTTAGTGTGATCATTGCCGCCAAAAATGAACGTGAAAATTTAAAAGAAAACCTTCCTTCCATCCTATCTCAAGACTACCCTAACTTCGAAGTAGTGGTGGTGAATGATGGTAGTTATGATGGTACAAAAGACTACCTAAAAGAGCTAGCAGTGCAGCACTCTAACTTAAAGATCGTGACACTAGAAATCGATGAAAGGTTTCGGAAAGGCAAGAAGTTTGCTATCACAATGGGAACAAAGGCTGCTACAAATGAAAACTTACTGTTTACTGATGCTGATTGTAAACCTATGAGCAACAAATGGATAAGTTCCATGGCTCCTTCATTTGAAAATAAAGATATCTTACTTGGATACGCACCACTGAAAGTTATAAAAACTCCATTAGGGTCGCTTATCTCGTTCGAAACATTTCATACTGCATTACAATATCTAGGGTATGCGAAAAATGGACAAACCTTTATGGGTGTAGGAAGAAACCTGGGCTACAAAAAGTCTCTTTTCTTTGCAAATAAAGGATTTGCAAAACATCAACACATTCTTTCAGGTGATGATGATTTGTTCATTCAGCAAATTGCAAATAAGTCAAACGTAGCTACTATAATAAACCCTGATAGCTTTATGCTATCAGATGCACCTAAAGGCATTCTGGCTTGGATAAAACAAAAAATAAGACATCTGAGTACAGCAACAGAATATAAACGATCTAGTAAATGGTTACTTGGAATATACTCACTCGCTCATCTAACTTCATACATCTCACTCATTGTGTTTTCTGCTTTGTATCCAGATTATTGGATTCTATCTCTAATCATTATTTCTTTCAAGTGGATTGTACAATGGTTTATTATGTTCAAGCCTGCTAGATTGCTAAATGCAAACAAGATTGCTTTTGCACTTCCTTACTATGATTTGCTTTACACCGTGTACCTCCTCCTGTTTGCTGTACTAAAACCTTTTCTAAAACCAAAAACATGGAGTTAATCAAAAAGTACTTTCCGGAATTGACTAAGGATCAAATCGACAAATTTGAGGCCTTAGAGGCACTTTATACGGATTGGAATGCAAAGATCAATGTGATTAGTAGAAAGAACATGAATCAATTCTATTGTAATCACGTTTTGCATTCATTGGCCATTACTAAGCTTTATGAGTTTGCACCCGGTGAAAGCATAATGGATATTGGCACAGGAGGCGGGTTTCCAGGCGTACCACTTGCTATATTCTTTCCAAAATCAAAATTTACCTTGGTTGATTCAATTAGAAAAAAAACTACCGTTATTGTAGCAGTCAAAGATGCTTTGAACCTCGAAAACGTTACTGTTATAAATGACAGAATGGAAAATATAAATGAAAGTTTTGATACAATAGTCTCTAGAGCTGTGGCTCCCGCATCCAAACTGATTCATCTAACGCGGAATTCTCTAAAATCAAAAGGTTCTCACATATTTCTTAAAGGCGGTGATTTAGCTGAAGAGAAGCGTGAAGTTCTTAAAAAACATAAATCCCTTCGATGGTATGAGCACGATTTGAATACACTTTTTGAAGAAGATTTTTTTGAAACGAAGAAAGTAATATCTCTACAAAGAACTACCTAGATTTATCTAATCAGGTTAATTGTTCCAGATTTTTTGTAAATCTTATCTAGAGAATCAGTGAAGGTAATTAGATACATATAGGTGCCCACCTGAACGTCTCTATCTCGATAAGTGGGAAACCATTTCTCTTCTATATCAGTCGATTCATAAATTCGCTCTCCCCATCTATTGTAGATTTGAATGATAAATTCTTTTACAGCTATACCTCTCACTCCGAATCCATCATTCAAACCGTCTCCATTTGGAGTAAAAGCATTTGGTACTATGACTATAGGGCTAAAGAAGAAACAGACTTCATTACTCCAAGATGTAGTGAAATCGCCTTCATCTTCCTCAGCAAAAATTCGATAACATCGTTTATAGCTCTGAGGGTCAAAATCAATTAGAATAGGGCTTCCCGGTGTGCTTCCAAAACGCAACGGATTGAACGTAGCGTCATTGCCTCTTGCAAACAAATCATAATTAGACACGCCATTAACCCAACCAAGATAATCTGTGAAATCCAATATAGTATTTAGTTTCTCATCTTGCACACCCGTCAAAAGTATGCTTGTATGTATCTCAGATTCTATAACCGTACCACAACGATTTGTAGATGTAACCACATAGTCAAATGAGTTTACATCTGTGTTTATACCCACATCTGTATAAGTAAAAGCACTTCCGTCTACAGAACTTACATTAGAAAACTCTTGTCCACTATTCGAAGGCCTACGTTGTATCTGAAAAATTTCTGTTGTAGCAGGTCTCTCCAATTCCCAATTTATTTCTATTCGATTATCAGGCGTACCCACTGTAACATTTCTCAGGTCTATTTCTAGATTATCAAATTCTATATCTAATCTAATCGTATCACCAAGGCATCCAAATTCAGATATTTCCACTACTGACACGTTGCTCGCAGTAGACTGTGTATACCAATCAACCGTTATTTGAGTAGACCCTTGTCCAGCTACAATTACTCCATCACTCACTTCCCAATTAAATGTTGAGTTTGAAAAACCAACAACAGAATATGTTAAACTAGCAATGTTCTCAGGACAAATAATTCTTTCTCCATATATGTTAGATGTTGTAGGCTTAGGGTTGACGGTAACAAGTGTGTCAATCAACTCTCCTTGGCAATCAAATTCTGAGACTTCAAATACACTAAGACTGAATACTCCTGGTGTATTCCAAGTAACTTTAATGGTGTTGGTTCCTTGCCCGATTATCCCTGTTGTACTTCCGTTGATTCTCCACTCAAAAGTAGAATTTGGAAATCCAGATATTGTATACCCTGTAGAATCATCGAATTGACACAACTCCATTAAACCTATTATTTCATCTGCGGTAGGCAAAGGATGTATGGTCACTGGTAGATCAACTTGCGTCCCTAAGCACTCTCTACCATTCACATTGTCAAATGCTCTCTGGAAGACGCTAACCATTCCCATTCCTGTTTCTCCCCAATCTACGAGTATTGTACTTGAACTATCTCCGGCTGTTTGCACTCCCCCAGAAACAGTCCATCTATACACACTTCCCTCAGTTTCTAAAGCACTGTAAAGTTCACCTTGGTCGAACTCACATACACTTGTGTTTCCTATTAAACTGACAAAACCAAGATCATACGTTTTATCAACTCTGTGAATATCTTGGATACTAACACAACCAAATTTATTGGTCTCAAATACTCTTACCTCTCCTAAACCTTCATTTCCCCAGTCTACCCTAATAGAAGGAGATGAGGAACCTGACACCTCAATACCTCCATTAACAGCCCACGTATAAACTGATCCAAGAACTGGCGTATCAACTTCATACATTACTTCTTGAGCATTTGGACAAACGTTTTCCGGGCCCAGAATTTCAGGAGAAGGTACACTTACATATACCTCCAATGTGGATGTATCACTTGGGCATCCAGTGCTGTTAGTTTCTACCACACGTATTTCAAAGTCAGGAATATTATAGGAGTTAATTATTATTTCATTGGTATTTTGAATGGTAAAAGTTGCATTATCTACTTCCCAGTCAAAAGAGTTATTATCTGGATCTGCGACTGAGTATGTATGGGTTAATTCATTTATACAAACCGTATCTTTACCTAAAATTATGGGCAAGTCCGGGCTTTCATTTATGGTTACCTGAATTTCGATCCACTCACCTAAACAACCATTCTTACTTACCTCACGTGCTCTTACGATTCCCGTGCCTGAGCCTTCCCAATCGATGGAAACCGTTGAGTCTGTTGGATCACCACTTATTACTCCTTCTGTAACGTACCATTCAAAATTTGAAGACGCTCCTCCACCTTCGATAGTATAGTCGTACATATTATAGCGACAAACTGTCGTAGGGCCTGTAAGTGTTTCTGCTCCCTCGAATGGAATAACTTTTATCTGTACATCTAGGTGATTAAATTTTGGAGGACAACCATCATCCGTAACTGTAAAGAAGACATTGTAAGGGTCCCTTCTTGCATCATCACAATCTGGTATCCAGCAAAACTCACTTGTAACTTCTACTGCACCTTGAACATCAATAAATGTAGCTTGAGCAATACCTACCGTATCGCCATCACCCAATAAGACACTTCTACCTTCGACCGTCATATTATTGGAGTCAACGTCAAAACCGGTAACGTCGAAACACAGTTCCTCTCCTTCTTCTATTATGAATTCTTTACCGTCACTAGAAGTTATTTCTGGAACATTATTTTCCTGACACGCTAGAACATCTATTTGCAAATCCATACGGATTGTACTCAACTCTACTCCGTTTCTAAATTCTGTCACCTCAACACCTATTACATACCTTCCTGGGCTTGGAGCTGAAAGCAAAGTACGTCCTGTATTTTCATCTACCTGAAAGTACCCTCCTGAACCAAAAGGTGCAGCTGCTGAGAAACCAGACTTATAGATAAGTCTTTTAAGGGTAAGGTTTCTCTCAGGATCAGGAGTATTCGCTAAAGGTGTACCACCTGCATGTGGTCTCATAAAATTGTACGAAAGACTATCCCCATCTTTATCTACCGCATCAAACAAAAATGAGGTGGTGTCTAAAGAACACAAATAAGGACTCGGCACACCATAAAATGATGGTGAGCTGTTTTCATATGAAGTAGAGGGAATAAAAGCGTAGTAAGTTTGTCCTTGATCAGGGTTTCCGCCATCATCAGTTAAATTGTCTTGAACATTTCTACAGCACTGCACATAAGATAGGTGATAGCCTGTCACATTTGGCTTTAGTGTGATTACACCTTCAAAAAGACCAAAAAATATTCTGACTTTTTTTCTAACATCATCACAATCAATAGAACCTGGAGCCGGAACTTCAAATGTTGTTACTCTTCTGATGTTTACAAAATCATACAGATCCTGAGCATCATTGTTTAAATAAATACCTAGCTTTATTTCATCTGCGAAACCTACAATACTATTCAGGTCATCCCTAAATACGTGTAAGGAAACCTTGTACCTGTAATCACCATTTGGAGCACGATTCAAAAACTCATAATTCATGTATCCACCTACTAAGTGGGTAGCCCTGGAGTCTATTGTCCCCAAGAGAAGAAGACACAGACAAGCAATGTTAAAGAGTTTTTTCAAGTGTTACAAAAATATAGTACAACTAGATGAAAAACCCCAGTTTATAAGCCATAGTTTTGTAATACGTCTATTATGACATACAATCTACAAATTCCTTGAGATTTGTATAGGTATAATCCTGGTTATCAAAGTCAAATTCAGGGTTTCTAATTTTCACACGGATGGCACCCATTTTTTGTGCTAATTCCATATCTCCTGGGCTATCGCCTACCATCACACTTTCATTAAAATTGATTTCTGGAAAATACTCTTGACTTTTAAGCATCATACCCGTAGAAGGCTTTCTCCAATGGTGCTTATCTGCTTTTAGATAAGGAGCATAAAATGCTGAATCGAAATAGGATACACCTTTTTCTTTCAGGCTATTAAACAACTTCAGATGAACATTTTCAAGATCTGCATTTGACATTACTTCTTTTCCTATCCCTTGTTGATTTGTAACCATAACCACACGATGAAAAATCCTTTTCAGCTCTCCAATGGCCTCTACTACATCATTGTTTAGTATAAAATCATCTTTAGTCTTGGCATAGTCTGCTGGTAAATATTGATTAATTACTCCGTCTCGGTCCAAAAACAGTGTCCATCTCTTATAATCTACTTTACTCGGCAAATATCGTCTGTGCTCGCTCATAATCTTCGGGAATTCCTATGTCAATAAATAGTTCTTTTGATATACATCCCCCAAAATGTTCTTGCTTCACCAGAACTTGAAGGATTTCTTCTTCGAAGGAGTACTTTTCCTTTTTGGGTAGATGATCTATTAATTCTTTCTGTGCCCAATACACTCCGCCATTAATTAATCCAGTAGCAAGTCCTTCTTTTTTCTCTTCAAATCGTACAATGGTATCTTCTTGTAAAAGAACCGTTCCATATCTATCAGGATTTTGTACTTGTTTCAAAGCTATAGTCATCAATTTTCCTGATTCACTATGTTGTTGCCAAAAGGACTCGTAATCAAGGTCAAAGCAGGTATCTCCATTCAGAATTAAAACTGTCGGTTCTTGTACATGTTTCATAGCAAGTCCAATACCTCCACCCGTTCCCAATGGCTTTTCTTCAATCGAATAAACGATAGGTACATCTTTATATGACTCTCCATAATAATCAGATATGACCTCGTACTTATGACCTACTGCCAAAATTAATCTGCCAATATTAGCTAGTGGAAGTCTTTTCAAAATGTGATCAAGAAACGGTACACCACACACCGGAGCCATAGGCTTAGGTACGTCACTCACAACTGAAGATAGTCGAGTCCCTAGTCCACCTGCCAGTATTATTACATCAAATTTCATCTGTTAAGTGTATATGTGTACAAACCCGTTCTGGTAAAGTGATAGTGTTGTGGCGTAACGCCAAATCTCTCAAGACTTTTTATCAAATTTACCCGCGATACTCCTGGACAGTAAAAAAAGAAGAATCCACCACCACCTGCACCACTTATTTTTCCACCAGTTGCACCATTTTTCATTGCGGTATCATATATCTCATCTATTTCTGGGTTACTGATGCCCGTAGCCATCATTTTCTTTGATTCCCACCCATAGTTCATCACTTCACCAATCTTATCCATATCGCCCATCAATATCACTTCTTTCATCTTGGTACTCTGCATTTTGAGACGATGCGTAGCTTCTAAGGCATTCTCGTTGTTTTCTGTAATATTAGAAGTCTGCTTCTCTATAATTTTGGCAGATTCTCTACTAGTTCCCATATAAAACAAGACCAGATTATTCTCTAACTCTGCAGCGTACTTGTGTTTGACTCTTAGTGGGTTTACAATTACTTTATCTTCTTTGTAAAACTCCATAAAGTTAAATCCACCAAAAGTAGCGGCATACTGATCTTGCCTGCCACCTGCTAATCCGAGATCTACTCGTTCTATCTCATACGCAAGATGAGCGATATCATATTCTCCAAGTGGGATATTGTACCATTCCGCAAATGCTCCAAGTATGCTCACAACTAAAGTACTACTGCTACCCAATCCTGATCCTGGAGGTGCATCAACACTTGTATACATTTTGAATGAGAGGGGCTTCTTTATAAAATCTTTGACTACCCTATTATATACACCTTTGAGAAGAGCTAACTTTCCTGTAGGTTCTATAAAATCTGAGGATGTTATAGTCTCTGAAACCTCCACATCTTGAGCTTCAAGATGAATCTCGCCATCCTCAGTTGGAATGATAGTTGTGTGAGCATACATATTTATAGTAGCATTCAATATCGATCCACCGTATAAATCTGCATATGGACTTACATCTGTACCCCCACCAGCTAAGCCTAGCCTTAATGGTGCTTTACTCCGTATAATCATCGAAGCAAAAATAAGCCATATTGTGGCTTCTTATAAACCACTATAATAAGTGATACGAATCCGTTTAATTGTATTTAAAAGCCATCCTTGTACACCTGTCCGCATCTATGAGATGAAATATAGTCGTTCTGCCCTTGAAAATAAACCTCTTGTGCAAAGCAAATTGAAGTAAATATGGATAGAAAAGCGGAGAATACTAAACGTGTTGACATTGCAGATATAGGATTAAACGACTCCAGATTTATAGATTTTTAAATTGGTAAAAGAACGCAGGTGTTCAGCTTGAACTAAATGGGGAAAGGAGCTCATTAAACCGATAATTACTCTTTCTCTAAAGCCCCGATACGCTCTTCTAATTGCTCAATAATTTCTTGTTATTCTTGCATTATCTTTAACAGTGGCACTTAAAAATATAAAAAAGTGTTTTAAATATGAAGCTGTTTCTAATCGACTAAATTTGTAATAATCAAAATACTTGTTCAATGAAAAATTTTGCTAAAATAGTTTTACTAAGTACCGCTCTTTTCTTTTGGTATGCAGCACATTCTCATTGTCCAGATAGCGTAAATGCTAGCTTTATCAATGTAACACCTGCACCCAATCCTGGATGCAACAGTACAACTGGTGTCTTTCAAAATACATCTGGCATATCACTTGGTAATGTACAGTCGTTTGTATGGACCTATGGCGATGGAACCACAGCGTCTGGAACTGAAGACAGTTCAGACTTATGGAGCAGCACCTCGCATACATACACCACAAATGGAAGTTTTAACGTTGAATTAGCCATTATTTCTAAAACTGGTTGTAGTGACTCTTTCGTACGTGAGAATGCTGTTATTAATGTTGTAATCAACCCTAGCATCATCTCAAATCAGGATGTATATACGCCCAATGATATGCCTATTTGTTTCGATGTTGCCTATTCAAACAACATAGGGATTGGTAGCTTTTTATGGAATTTTGGTGATCCGCCAAGCGGGAATACCAATTTTGAGAATAGGACCCTAACTCCTTGTCATAGCTTTTTTGAGCTTGGTCCGCATATGATATCTCTGCGGATACTAGCAGGACCGTGCGATGTTCTAGTGTATGATACTTTTCAAGTTGTAGGTCCAGCAGCTCTTGTAGAGCTACCTTTCAATAGGATTGCCGAGACAGAAAAATTTCAATGTGGCACATCAGATAGCATACATTTTACAAATGCATCACTATTTTATCAAAATGACAACACTCCTACTGATGAAGACTCTGTAGTAGTAGTGAACGGTAAATCACTGTTTGCTTTTAACTATACACCCCCAACAGGAGGCTCTTCAACTGGCATAGGAGACCAAACTGCACTCACAAGTGCAA
>ERZ1048068.2735-NODE-2735-length-12158-cov-80.626456_pt1 | contig 12158 bp, 14 predicted proteins | sample MGYA00383098_ERZ1048068 | MGnify/ENA primary metagenome ERZ1048068 (study PRJEB29581, sample SAMEA5548368) | metagenome | biome: marine; feature: coastal; material: water | depth 1 m | study: Short-term variability in the microbial, nano- and picoplankton... | reverse complement strand
GCAGAATTAAATTCAGCAGTTGTTGGCGCATTGCCATTGCTCTTGCTTATTCTATAAACGCTAGGCAGTTTAGGCATGAAGTCTGCCGGGGTAGTAACCTGAGCAGTAACAAAGTCAGATCTGACATCGCGCAAATTAAATGCTCTAACCTTTACATTATAAGTTGTATTTGGTTTTAGGTTAGTTATAACGTAGTCTTCTGCAACAGTAGACTTGCCAATAAGAGTGCTAGTTCCTACTACGCCATACTTTACTTCATAGTAGTTTTTAAACACATCTTGCGGAGCAGTCCAAGATACGTTAATAAGGTTGTTTATTGTTCCATCATCTTGCACTTGCGACTCAGGAGTAACCGTTAAGCCCGTAGGCGCAACTAGTGTTTTAGCATCGTACAAATCAACACTTGCTCCCGCAGTAAAATCTAACTCATCACTAGTACTCCAAACATAGGCGAATGATGCGTTCTCTGTTGCTTCTATTTCTACTACCAAGCCATTATCTGCGCTAGTAACTAATTGAAAACTATTAATCTCAAAAACTTGCTCAGTAATACCTAGTCGGCTGTTAGTAACCTTTATATTGTCTCCGACCTTAAACTTCATGCCCTCTAAGTTAAGTTGCATTTTTATAGACATTTGCAACCGCGACTTGAGCATAGTTAATCTAGCTAATCTCTGCGCTCTTACATTATTTGTAGTTGTTGGCAGTGTTACATCTAAATGCACTGTTTCGCCATCAGCAGTAGCGTAAGCACTACTTATTTGTGCAGGGTAATCAGCAACAGTGTAGTTTTCTTCCTCTGATACAAAACGCCCTTTGACAGCGTTGTATAAGTTTCTACGACTTGTCTTTGTTGTTATCTGCATAGAAGAAACAATCATGCTTTCGTCTACTACTGTTGATACAGGCGTGGAATAAGCATAAGCATTAATGTGGAATAAGCCGTTTGCATATTGCAAAGTTCCGACCATCCCTGTAAGGATGTTTTCTATATTGCCTTTCAAAGATGTTGCTGAATCTAGCACGCCATCGCAGGTGTATCTTTTCTGATTGCCTACATTTGTGCCGACTATCTCATCGCAAACATTAGCTGCTGTAGTTATTGCAGACTGATCAAACGCGCTTGCTGATTCGCCTGAGCCGTACTTTGCATCCCTCATGTAATCATACAAGCAGAGAGCTGCATTGTTGCTGTAGGCTGTTGTAGCCGTTCTAGGGTCGTATACCTTTCTGCCTTTTACAATACACGATATATTAGGTACACCTTGCGTAAACTTTGCAGCATCGTATTTAATACGAGCATAAATATAGGCTGTATCTAATAATTTATGATCGGTTGTCCATTGTGTAACTTCTGCTACCAAGTCTGAATCAGCAGTTGTTTGATCGCCCTTGTATAGTTTTAGCCTAGCATAATCAGCCCAGTCCGATTGATAGCTACCTGAATCCCAGACTTTTTCGTCATTAAAATATATCTCTTCATAGCTTTCGATCTCATGCCCTGCTACGGCAATAACTAAATGCAGATATTCGTTTTCATCACCTGTACTAGCTAAGTAAACGACTGCTCCACCAATTCGCGCTTGTCCGTAAATTATTTTTCTACTGGCAGCAGGTTCTCTGACATTGAAGTTAACGCCCGTCATAGCATCAAAGTTAGGCTTGGGTGATAAAGCTCTTGATACAGCACTTAATGCAGTAAACTTCAAAGTAGTTACCATGAAGGCATTAAAGGTTGTCCAACCCGCAGCTATAGTTGCACCTGCCGAAGCTATCAAACCAGAAACAAAAGAAACTGCCATTATGAACCTATATATTTAGAGTAAATTCTTTCAATTAAGTTAAAGCCCATTCGCTGTAACAATTTATCAAACGGCACATGAACCTTAGTATTTATGTTTAACAAAGATACGCCATTTTTCTTCAAGCTGTTTTGGGCATATTTAATTAGTTTATATCCCGTCATTCCTGCTCTTTTGTCAGGTTTAACAAATATGACATCACAAATAGCAAAAATGTGGTCTTTATAGTGCGCTGATCTACTAACAGTAACTACAAAATATCCTACTAATTCGCAATCATCTCTTGCAGTATATATCTTCAAAGCACCATTAAAATACAATCTAGCATACTCTTCCCAGTCAGGGTTTAATTTTATCTTACCCTGATTGAGTGCAACTTGCTCCCAATGCATCTCTATAAGAGGCTGAATTTCCTCTTTGACGTTAGCTAATGATTCTTCTGCAAAAGTTATCATCTTGCGTAATTAGGATGACCACCAAGATTTTTAGTGCCACCGCCACCTGTTGAACGACCCCAAACTATTTCTACATCTTGAATACTAGCAACAAACTCAAAACCTTTATCAGTTGGATTTTCAATCTTTTGATCTTCATCGTTGTATCGTCTTTCTTTTGCGTTTTCTAAGATTATAAGTTTATTCTCGACTGCTAGTGAAATCGTTGCTGAATCTGCACCCTCATCAATAGTCATTACATCCATGAATCCTTTGAAGACAGAAGTAGGGTCAGCAATAATTGAGGCAGATGAATCAAAAGCACCTAGTTTAATTTCAACTGACTTGCCCTGATAATCTTCGGTCAAAGCCTTATGCAAAAGTGTTCCTGCTTGATTATCTATACCAGATAAAATTAAATTAAGGCCCTGCGCCCCAAGATCAGTTGTTTCTTGCAAAGCACCAACGCCTAGCAAATCACCTACGCCAATATAGGTATTGCCGCCATGAGACAAATCTCCTGTACCAGACCAGATGTATATCGGGGAGCTAAACTCTAAATCTACTAGGAAAAAAGGTCTTACAGTGTCCGCAGATACTGCTGTTTCCATTCCGCTTGTTAGACCGCGACTCATTATATCGCCTCAACGCAAGCAAACGTGAATGGGGTTGTCGCGCTTGTATCTGTACCCCATGCAACTTCGTTTGTTGATAAACGCCACAATCCTTTGGGTAGCGTAAGATCGCAACCTGCACCCTGTGATATAGCATTTCGCAAAGGTGGCTGTATTTCCACAAACACATCACTACCAGAGGCTTTAGCCTCAGTTGCCATATATAATCTATTGCTGATTGAAAAGTATGTCCCTGCTGTCATTGCAGAGCCATCAAGACTGATACGAGTATCGCCTTTACTTGCTGCATCAGCCGTAACAGTTCCACTTGCATTATGCAGAGGATGCCCCATCGTAAACGTACCTTTTCGCCCCTCTAAGCCAATTAAAAATGCTTGGAATAGTTGGGCATTGCTTTGCGTTAAAGGCGGCACAGTGATCTCTGCTTCCCATCTAGCACCGCCAAAATCATGCACTTGCTGATTGTATGTAAATGGCGACTCTGCAACAGCAACAGATTTAACCATTCTAAGCGAAAACTGGCTAATACCAATGCCTGATGGAAATGTTAAAGGATATGTTAAAGACATTTTATGCTCCTAACGCTCTTGAGTAGTTGCCGCCTCTTATTTTAGAGTCTGCTACTGCCGCTTTCGTTGCTTCACTGATTTGTGGCATTAAGTTGGCAATTTCTGCTCTTACGGTTTGTTGTACGCCTGTCGTTATATTAATTGTTTGATTAACTATAACACCGCCACCACCTAGCTTATTGTTAGAAACAATACTGCCTGACTGGTTAGGAATAAACAATTCTTGTCCGCGTTCGCCTACCATATATGGCTGACCTGCTTGTACAGAGCCGCCAATAGCTCTGCCCGGTATGCCGCCTGTTGGAATCTGTGTTGGGCCAGTTCCGCTTCTTACCTTACTAAATCCGCCAGTGCTTTGACCGCCAATAAAGCCTGTCAATGCATCAAATAAAGGTTGTGTTATGTAATACTGAACAAGCATTTTTGTAAGGCTATCAACAACACTTCTAGCAACATCTTTCATGCCGTCAGCAAAAGACTTAGCACCTGTAATAGCATCTGTAAAGCCTTGTGTTAAGCTATTAGATAAAGAGTTTGCAACGCTTACCATATTTTCCTCTAATGAGGGAATTGCATCTTCTGCAGTTCTTAATGATTCTTTCCATGCGAACCATTTATCTCTGTTAGTGTTTATAGCCGCATTATTGCCTATTATCTCTTCGTTGAGCGGTGCTAAATTATTTTTAAAGTTTTGCAATGACAGTGCGGCATCTAAAAAACGACCACTTACACTCCCAATGTTACTTTTAAATTCTATGTTAGTTACTTCTCCATCTGTTAATAATTGCTTCATTCCCAGATAGAAAAAAGTTACCCTGTCTGCGGCTTTTTCAAATACTTCTGCAATTTTCGCTACGCCACGTATAAGCGTAAGAATTGCACTTAAAACTTTTTCTCTAATAATTTCAGCAAACTTTGTCATGTTGCCACCAACTGCGGCTATTTGACTTGCTAATTTATCTTTAAGTGTTGTTGCTAAACTTTCAATGACTGGAGCAAAAGCACCAACAATCTGATCTCTAACGCCTTTTAAAATAGAAAATAATTTAGTTATTGCATCATTGGCTTGTTCAACACCCTTAGAGGCACTTGATGACATTACAATACCAAGAATTTCTGCCTCTTTAAACATTTCGCGCAAGCCTTCACTGCCTGCGGCTAAGGTGTTAACTAAAGAAACGCCCTCAGAATCAAACAGCTTCATCGCCAAGCGAACTTTGTCGGCAGAATTACGCTGCCTATCAAAGGCTTTAGATAAGGTAATCATCTGCTCATCTAAAGGCATTTTTAGCAATTCCCTTGCATCTATATTTAATTCTTTTAGCGCGCCCTTAGCTTCACCTGTACCTTTTGCCGCCTCAGCAGTTCTACGAACAAAACGCTGTAACGCCATATCCATAGTTTCTGTAGAAACGCCAGTAAGATCAGCCGCAAACCTTAACTTGCTTAATTCTTCTGTAGTTGTGCCTATTTTTGATGCCGTTTTTGCAAGCGTATCTGTAGCTTTAAGAGATTGACGCACTAATAGACCTAGACCCGCAACACCAACAACACCTACTAATGCTGTTTTCATGCTAAATATAGCACTGCCGACAGCTTTGATACCCCTAGAGGCAGAAGCTAATGCGCCCTTGGTTTTATCAAAGGCTTTGATGGTAATGTTTAAGTTCTGGTTAGCCATTAGAATCCTTTAGTATCGAAAAGTATGCCATCCACTCATTGAACTCAGTAACGCTTATCTGCTCTACTTCTTCAATGGTCATATGTAGCCGATCAGCCAAAGATATTAAGTTCATTCTTCGGTGATCGGTTTCTAGTTTTTTGCTAGATCTTCCTCTGACTCTATCTCAGCAAACATCTGGTTAGCAATCTCTGATATAACATCAGTCTGCTCGCCCATCAGTTCAATCTTATCGTCAGCCGCAGTAAACAACTTCTCACCACTTTGATCTTCTGCTTTCATTACAATCAGATCGACCATAGCGGCAATAGTTGTGTTAGTCATAAAGTCAGGGTGCTTCTTCTGCAACTGATTTAAGTCATAGCAAGTAATTGGTCTGCAATATAACTTAAATGCTCCAGAATCATCACCCCACTCTGGCACAACAACTTCTCTTACCTTAACTTCTCTGCGTTTGCGTAACTCTTTTGCTAATCCCATGATTTATACTCCCCTAGTTATGCTGTCGCTTCGGTTACTGCTCCAGATACTTGAACTGAGAAACTAGCTTCAACCATACCATCAAAAGAAGTAGTAATAGATTTGCTAGTAACAATGCCGCCACCTGAATAGTATTTTTCGCCAGTTGCAGTACCAGTAGGATAGATTTCAAAGTCAATGTCTGCTCTGCCATCTAACACTAATTGCTGTGCATCTGAGCCATCCCAGTAGCATTCAATAGTAACTGTTGAATTTTCCAAACCTGCTTTGTATGTACGCGCTGAATCACCCATTGCGCTATCTTCAATAGTGTCTGCTGATGTTTCAATGCTGAAAGAACGAACCTCGCCAACTACGGCTACTGAACCGCCATCTGCCGCTATTTTGACTACTCCGCTATTACCTGTTGCTGTTGCCATCTTGTTTACCTCGTAAGTTAAAGTGTACCGCGTTGATACTTATACAGTACGCGGAGTGTTATGATTACACCGCCAACGGGTGCAATCGAACCTTCATCGGTTTCTATGCTAACAATCTGAGTGTCTAATGCAACCGACCCTCTAGTTCTATCAACATCTAAACCCTCTTCAATAGCTTCTATTATATCATTTCTTGCAGTATCAATCTGACTGCTTTTAACGAAACAAATAAGCTGATAATTAATTGTTGCCATTCTGTGCGATAAAGAACCGCCCACTGTGTCATCTTCTCTATCTTCGTCAGCACTACGCACCAGAATTGCCGGGTACTGAGCATTTGATAGCTTTTCAAAATCAAACGGCTCTCTGGTTACATACTTTATATCTACAGGCTGTTTAATGTCCTGTAGCGTTTGTACCAAGTTAACTGCTATATCTTCTCTAATGCTCATTTAATGTACCTGAAAAACACCTTAGCAAGCTGTCTTTCTTCTTGTTCGTTAAATCCAAAAAACGGTCTAGTCTTGTTGTTCATTGCCGCTTTCTTGGCTTCTTCTGCTCTAGTAAAAAAGATAGTGGCTTTCTTTCTGTCTGCCTTGCTTGTCATAGAGCCTAACATTCGCCCGGTAAACTGCAAGTCTACATTTTTGCCTCTGCCTTTCTTTGCCCTAAACTTAGCGTACTTTTCAGAGTAACCCTTAAACGCACCGCCTTTAAAACCTACACCACTTTCCGTTCTGTCTTCGATAATGTTGATGCCCTGTTGGGCTGTAATTGACAACGCTCTTTTTAGGCTTTGATTTACATCTTTGCCTTTTTTCTTTAATGCCGCTTCTACTTCCTTAGCATTAGTCTTGAGCCTTATGTCCATTATCTACTTAATCTACCGCTATGGATAGACTTCTTCTCTTCTTCCGTTACGACACTGTCATTGTCAGCATCGTATTCAACACCATCTCTTAAGATACTGTCTAGCTCTTCGCCATATCGAGACTTGTAGAAAGTAATCATGCTTTGAAATCTATCGCCATCAACCCAGTTAGTTAACTGTGGTAAGGCGTACTTCCACAAAACAAGATAGGCAGAGCATCTAGTGAACTGCGAATCTGTAAGGTATGCTGTGTTTAATTCGCCAGAAAGACCTTTCTTGTCCCACCAACCAATTCTTAATTCTCTAATAATATCATTCTGCGCGTTGATATGCTCTTTAGAAAATGAGCTAATACCAAGATCTAAAATATCTGGGATTAGGTTCAATAAATCTGCGTCTGTACTAAATGCCATTACCATTTCACCTTATCTGACCAAAAAGCCGCAGACATTCTGCCTTTAGCTATATTCTTAGCATGGCGCGCTTTAAACGCCTTGCGCTTTGCTTTATCTGCCGCAGATTCATTCTTTCTAGGTGGCTTGTTATCTGCACCCTGCTGTCCGAATCTAATCAGCTTAATCTTATCTCCCTCTTTGGCTAATACGGCATGAGACTTAGTCTTATGACCAGATGTCCGCTTTGGCTTGTTATAGCCGCTAAACCTTTCGCCTCTATATGTAATCGCCATATTAACCTCAGAAAAAGAATAGCCCCCACCTAAGCAGGGGCATCCAGTCTTAAAGTGCTGCGTCAGCAGTGATTTTAACACCATAGCTGTCGTCTAGCTCAGCAACACCGTATACAGCAGTTGCGTTCAACTCGTTAGCACGTAGAGAAGCATCGCGTTGTACTTCAAGATTGAAGTCGCGTTTCAATGCAATCGCTAGGGCTTCTGGAGAGAATACAGCCGCTACAGCATCGTCTGAACCATCAACTGCAACATTAGCTGACTCATAAACGTCAATACCTGCGATAGTGCCAACGTAGCCATTGCGCATAGCTTCGTTTTGTAGATCGCCACCGTTAGGGTTAGCAAATGTGTTAGTTAGGTTAGCTTTCAACTGATAGGCTTGGAAAGGATGTACTACAGCCGCCATTGAGCCAGTTACTTTGTTAGCTCGTAGAGTAGCTGCTGCTTTGAATAGATCAGCAACAGTAATCTCTGCACCTGCAGCACCTAATGCGCCAGAGAAGCCAGAGAATAAACCGATTAGATCAGTGTCAATTTTAGTAGCGATAGCGTTACCAAGTACAGTGCCAAGCTCATCAGCCGGGTTGCCTGCGCCCATAGCAGCTAGATCAGTAAGAACAACCTGTGCGCCTACTTCGCCAACAGTTACAGAAACTGATGAAGTGCTTACAGCAGTTCCAGTCATGTCAGTTCCTTCGGTTAAGTCAGCCGCAGAGATTGCAGGATACTTAGGAACTTGGATAGTTTTACCCGCTTGGTTGCCAATGTTGTACTGAGTTACCAAACCTAACATTAGGGATTGCTCTTCGGCAGTGAATCGAGCCTGAGCAATGATATTAGTAAACAGGTCGTCTAAAGTTGTGCTAGTTGTGTTAGCCATTGTTAATTACCTCAAAAAATAGAAAGAATAAAAAGTTAATTGGTCTTCCTCTTCATAGCGGCATAGGCTTCTTTGCCACCACTATTCCAATTCTCGACCATCCATTCCACCGATTGAGGCTTCGGAGTAGAGCCACCTGCGTTGCCCATGCTTCCTGCACCGCCACCAGAGGCGCGTACAAAATGCGGGTTTACAGTCAAAAATTCTGTAACCATCTCATCGACAGATAACAGATCACCTTTGTCATTGTAACGTGGTGTTCCGTTATTATCTACAACCTCGACCACCCCTTCTTCATTTAGTCGAGTGCTTCCTTTAAGAAGCGCGGTTACTTGCGCTGTATCAACTGCGTTATTACGACTAGCCGCACTGGTTAACTGTCCATCAATTAACGTCTCTTGCAACCTTGCCTTGTAACTGTTGATGACTGCGTCTTTCTTTTCGACAGTATTCTTCAAGATAGAATCAAACTCTCCGCGCTGTTTCTGTTGCTCAATCTCAGCCTGTTCCTTTTGAGTAAGTAGCTCTTTGGCTTCATCTAAGTTGATGCCACCTAGCCGCTTATCAAACTTGCGCTGTTCTCTAGCAATCCGATCAGCCACGATTCGGTCTAGCTCTTCTTGTGAAAATGTCTTTGCCTGAGTTTCTACTGCTGCTGTCTCAGTTTCAGCTTCTACGGTTTCCATGATTTCATCGCTCATGTTACGAACCTCACTAGGAGTAATTGGTGAATCGTTAGTTTAACACAAGTTATTTCTTTGTCTTGCGTTTCTTTTTCTTTGGTCTACCGACCTTGCTTCCGTATGTTCCTGCGCCTTTTGGCATAGCTTAATCCTCTTAATCAAAAACTGGTCGCCAGTGATGACCGCAATTATAGCCACCTCTAACTACAAATGGATTACCCTCGATTTTGCCCGCCCAACTGCCAGACCAAATCTCATATATTTCTTCTTCTGTATAAATCTTATTTTTATGTTCTATGCAGTGCGATCTTGATTCTTCAACTAAACGACCAACATACTTCCACTTTTTCGCGCCTGATGCTTTACCTACTGCAACATTAATATTTGCATCAAACTGCATTAACGAATCATGCACCTGCTGTTTAGCATACCTAGCCATCCCACCGCCTACTGCTTGCTGTACTGCGGCAACACTAGCGGCAAACGTAGTACCTGTTAAAGTGCTTTCATAAACCTGCTTTGCTATTACATCTAAGTATTCGTTTCCTATGTCAGCAAAACCTTGAAACGATAACCCTTGCAACTGACTAATTATATTGCTGTCAATATCTATCACATCGCCATAAGTGCCAATCATGCCTAACGCCTGCTGATGCACCTCGCGGTAATCCCTAATTATGCCGTCTATCTCAACAAGGTACTCTTCCCTAATTAACCGCCTTATCTCTGGTCTAGCATTAATAGCCCATTCCAGATCAAATAGCTGTCCATCTTGCAAAGGCGCACTTGCAACATAATCTGCTACTCTGCGCTCTAATGTTACTAATGCACTTGCCAGTCTTTCTTCGTGCTTGCTTGCCAGACTAGCTAAATACTCAGCATGGTCAATATCAGCCGCCATCTACAACAGTCTCGTCAAAGTTGCCTAAACTTTGTGTTCCTGCATCAATCTCTGTATGTGCCTTAACTAACACATCATCATCAAGAATTAGATCAGCAATCTTCTTATCAATCTCTTGCGCTAGTGTTTCAGATTGTACGCCAGTTGCTCGCATCTGCTGTAGGAACACTAACTCTTTGTCATAGTCTCTTAGGTCGAACGCATCCGGGTAGAACACCTCTACGTCATTCGTTACTTGTTGCCACTGGCAGAACAGGTCGAATATCTGTTCCTCAACTAGTTCCAATATGTCTGCTTTCTCAGCTAGTTTAGCGTTTAGCATCTGGAACTCTGTCTGCATAGCCACGCCTGATTGAGTCATTGCCTCTGTGCCACGCACTGCGCCCATGTGAGCCATACGATTAATAGATTCAATCTTGTCATTGATAGACTTCATCACAGCATCTAGGTTCGCGCCTGATGGTTGCATCTGATAAGGCTTAAGATTGCCATCCATATCATCAGGTAGGTTTATAACGGCTCCTGCACCTGCACTAGCATCAGTCTCGTAAGTCTTAACCAGTGTTGGGTGGTTACTAATACGTATCAACTGCTCTACTTCTGATAGCTCTTGATAGATAGCTCTCTGCATATATGCCACATCGCCAATATCACTAGTGCCAATACCGCGAATAGGCGAACGCTGTGCAGGAACAAATACAGCAGGAATCTTACCTAATACATTGTCTATCTCTTCGATTTTTTGCTCACCGTTGTTTGTGGCTCGCCATGTTTCAATTGTATCTTCACGCCAGACACGATAATAAATCTCTGTCTCAGTTTCATTGATACGGTCTACAGCTTCTCTGACCTTTAGATAAACGAGCTTAAAACGACCGCTAGGCGTTCTCTCGTACTTCCAATCAAATACGTTTTCGGGGGTGAACATCGTCATGTAAGGTCTTATGTCCTGATCTAACTCTTCTGCCCTTGTAGAAGCATTAGACTGAGGCTTGTCGATCATTACCCAAACATGACCGTAAACGCTAGACCAAATTTGCGCCTGTCTCATAAACGCATCAAAAGATCGCCCCTCAAGATCGGCATCTTGCATGAAAGGTTCTAGTGCTTGGTCGTTAGTCAGGCTGTTAAATGCTCTTGTTGGCGGTACGCGCCATAGAAAGCTAGAGTAGATGTGGACAATGTTCTTACAATGGTTGTCCATTGGGGTTAGGTCTAAACGTCTAGCGTATTCGTCTTTGTCTTCGTGGATGTAGCTAGTAAGGTAGCCGCCATCTCGGTAATCCTCTCCACCCATGTAGCTTCTAAGAAAGAAAGCCCATCTGTTTATATAGTCATCGTATATTGGGTGCGTATTATCTATTTCGCGTGTATCCATCAAGTCCACCTAGTAGGTTGTTCGGTGTTATATTCAGTTCTGATTGGGAACAAGTATTCTACCAGATAACCTAACGCATCGTTCATGTGGTCAGTGCCATCTTTGTTGGGAATGCTCGTACCCTCTTTGTAAGTCTGTCTTTCTAAACTCTTAATGGTTTGCTTGCACTTTGGGCTAACAAACAAATGCCGACTACCATCACCTGACAGTAAACGACTATTAACCGCGTTGATTCTATCCCTGACCAACGGGTGAGCTTTCTTCGCCTTAACGCTAAATCCTGCGTTTTGTAAGATCGACAAATCAGTCCGACCACCTGCGCTTGTTTTGCGCTGTCTTGATGCCGGGTCAGGATAAATGATGCAGTGCCGATCAGGATACCTATCCTTTATCTCAGCAACCATCTCATCTGTGTTAGACCCGTACATAACAATCTCATCTATCGCCAGTAAGTCTTGCCCATGCCTTAAGCATATAACAGCACTCATTGGGTCTAGGTTGAAATCCATGCCAATGTGTAGAGTGCCGCTAGTATCTTCTATACTTTGTACTGTTAGCTCTCTACTAAACGCATAATATATCAAACCAGAGTAAGTAACAAACTCAGCGCAGTATTCTTGGTTAAAAGTGCGCTCGTCTAAATCGTTTCTAGCTTGCTCAATCTCTTTCTCTGGTACGTTGCCGCCTTGCAGTGTTGTGTACTGGAATGAATCCCATCCCTCTGCACCATCTAA
>ERZ1048068.2734-NODE-2734-length-12161-cov-4.082273_pt1 | contig 12161 bp, 12 predicted proteins | sample MGYA00383098_ERZ1048068 | MGnify/ENA primary metagenome ERZ1048068 (study PRJEB29581, sample SAMEA5548368) | metagenome | biome: marine; feature: coastal; material: water | depth 1 m | study: Short-term variability in the microbial, nano- and picoplankton... | reverse complement strand
CTTCAGGGTGTCCAATATGAAGTCCTGCTCCTGAAGGATAGGGAAACATATCTAAGATATAGAATTTTGGTCGACTATCAAAGTCAATCGCCTTGAAGGTATTATTTTCTTCCCAATATTTTTGCCATTTGGGTTCTATTTTTGAAAAATTATATTCAGAATTTTGCATTTCAATGATTCTACATTTTGAAAAAGGGACATTTAGAGGTGTCTAAAGGATTTCGTCAATGTTTCGCTTTAGTTCATAGTTGCATCAGCATTCATTTTTCGTCAATAATTTCTGTTTTTTACTTATGGATAGTGTTTTGTATACCTTTAGGCAGATAGGCTATTTTTTATTCTTATTTGGTCTTATCAATGGCCTTAGCCTTGCTACTCTATCTGAAGCTTCAGTGTTAAAGAAAAATGCAAATTATGAAGGTAGTGAGAATTTCCATAAAAAAAAGAATCCTTCGGCCAGTAAATATTCAAAATTTGAAAAGAATTTAAATTCTCCCACATTTGATGAAAAATTTTCACGAAAGGAAATTCATCTAGAAACTTGGGATAAACATTTTTCGAAGCTTGGGCAAAAGAAAGTTTTTTCTGATAAGTCGAATAGATATTTTGAAAAAAAGTGGGATAAAGATATTCAAAAAATGAAGAATATAGAAATGAAAGAATCAAATTGGAGTCAGCATCTGGCTAAAATTCGTAAAGATGCAGGAATAAATTTGTCCCCAGATTCTCAAATTCTGGGAAATAAAGTATCCTATGATTTAGTTTTGCAAAACATGGGCTATTTTGAAGATTTGGCGGAAACAATGGATTTAAGATCAATCAATCGTTATCAATTTAGAAGTAATCGGCCAGAAGGAGAAATTCCTGTAGATAATGTTGCAGGAAATAGTGAAAGCATGAATTAATAATTGCGTTTTCTTAAAGATTTTAGTTTTAAATCGTACTTATCCATTATAGCTAGCTTATTTAATTTTCTTATGAATAAACTTCAAATTACTATTATTTGTATTCTTTTTTTCACTTTGGGTCAGTCCTTTGTTTATGCGGGTGGAGCCACAGAAAAGAAAGCGTATGCTTTTCCAACTGAGCTTTCGGAGTATCAAGATATAGAAGAATCATATGCCGATACTAATGCAATTGATGCAAAAGAATTAACACTCTTAGAACGTTTGAAATTACGTGCATCGGTAGATCCAATAAACATTATTGCTACACTTTTATTTTTCGGTGCGATTTTGCATACTTTCGCTGCAGGATATTTTATGAAATTATCGCATAAAATTGAGGAATCTCATAAAAAAGAATTTTCTAGTCATGACCATTGCTACGTAGATGGAAAAGATCCAGTGAGTTTTAAAGCAAAGTTATTTCACTTTTTAGGGGAGATCGAGGCCATCTTCGGGATTTGGGTACTGCCTTTGATAATTTCTATTACCTTTTTTCATGGTTGGGATATTGCCACTTATTATATTGATAGTCGTAATTATACAGAGCCTTTATTTGTTGTCGTGATCATGGCGATAGCGGCATCACGTCCGATTATTATTTTTTCAGAAAGAGCCCTCAGCTTTTTTGCTCAATTTGGTAAAGGTTCGATTTCTGCTTGGTGGTTATCGATTCTTATTATAGCTCCGTTGTTAGGCTCATTTATCACTGAACCTGCGGCTATGACAATCGCAGCAATGCTCTTAGGACAACAGTTTTATCAACATAATCCTTCAAATACATTTAAGTATGCAACCTTAGGGCTCCTTTTTGTGAATATTTCTGTTGGAGGTACTTTGACTCATTTTGCGGCTCCGCCTGTTTTAATGGTGGCTAGTAAATGGGGCTGGGATGTCCCTTTTATGTTAAGCAATTTTGGCTGGCGTGCTACTTTAGGAATTATCATTGCTACAGCACTTTATTTCGTTTTGTTCAAAAAAGAATTTAAAACCTTAGAAGAAAAGAGTGCTATTCAATCTAAACCATTAGACACTTCTAAAGTCGTATCAGCTCCAGTTTGGGTGATTCTCATTCACTTACTCTTTTTGGTTTGGACAGTTTTCACATTACATCATCCGGCATTATTTATTGGTGGGTTTTTAACCTTTATCGCTTTTAGCATAGCAACAGACCATCACCAAAATGCGATTAGTTTGAAGTCACCTCTTTTGGTCGGTTTTTTCTTAGCTGGTTTAGTGACGCATGGTGGTTTGCAAGGCTGGTGGATTGAGCCAGTCCTTTCCATGCTCTCTGAGCAAATGTTGTTTTTTGGTTCTACCATTTTAACCGCTTTCAATGATAATGCAGCGATTACCTTCTTGGCTTCTCAGGTGCCTGCTTTTGATCAGAACTATGCTAAAGATATCGATTTAGCTAAATCGTTACAATACGCAGTTGTAGCAGGAGCGGTCACAGGTGGTGGCTTAACTGTTATTGCAAATGCACCAAACCCAGCGGGGCAGAGTCTACTCAATCGTTTCTTTAAAGGTGGAATTTCTCCATTGTATCTATTTTTAGCCGCACTTTTACCAACTATGATCATGGCGGTTGTTTTTATTCTAATTCCATAGTTTTGTTGGCTAGCTAGTCATTTAGAATGGATAAAGCTCAAATCACAGGCGTACTCAAAGACATCGCAGTCTTTCTTGAATTAAAAGGAGAGAATAGTTTTAAAATTCGAGCCTATCAAAGTGGCGCTAGGGCATTGGAGCGATTAGAGGATAATTTTGATACGATTGTTGAGGAGGGTAAGATTGCTTCGCTACAAGGAATTGGACAGGCTTTAGCACTGAAGATAGAGACTTTGTACCATGAAGACCATTTGCCTTTTTATGATGCCTTAAAGGCATCAATTGCTCCTGGCTTAATTGAATTTTTAGATATTCCAGGACTCGGAGGAAAGAAAGTGAAACACATTCACGATGCATTGGGTATTGAGACAATTAAAGCCTTAAAGGAGGCCTGTGAGAGCGGAGCTATTGAGGCATTGGACGGGTTTGGGGCGAAATCTGCAGAGAAAATTCTTTCAGGAATTGCTAACCGTGAGGCCTACAGTAAACGGCACTTATGGTGGAGTGTGCAAGAATTTGTACATGAAATTGTTTCAGGTCTTGAAGCGCATTCTTTGGTAAAAAGGGCATCCGTTGCAGGGAGTTTTCGACGTCGTTTAGAAACTGTGGGAGATTTAGATTTTATCGTAGCTTCAGGTACTCCTGGGCCGATTATGGATTGGTTTACTGAAATTGATGGGGTAAAGGAAATAACGGCTAAAGGGGAAACGAAATCGAGTGTGCGTTTTGAAAATGGAATCCAAGCAGATTTGAGAATTGTTTCAGAGAAGCAGTTTGTATTTGCCTTACATCATTTTACTGGATCAAAAGACCATAATGTGATGATGCGACAACGAGCTTTATCTATGGGCTACCGTTTGAGCGAGTGGGGCATCTTTGAAAAAGATTCGGAAGGCACGATTCCAATCGAAGCGGTCAATGATATCCAAACTGAATCGAATTTATTCAAGTTTTTTGGTCTAGAAATGATTGAGCCAGAATTGAGAGAGGGTCTAGGCGAGATTTTAGCTGCTGAAAATAAAGAGTTACCTGAGCTAATTGAGAGTCATGAGATCCAAGGGGTTTTCCATAACCATACAACCCTTTCTGATGGTATGAATACTCTGGACGAAATGGTTCAGCAGGCGGAATCATTTGGATGGTCCTATATCGGATTTGCCGACCATTCTAAATCTAGTGTTCAAGCTAATGGATTGAATGAAGAGCGAGTGCTTAAGATGATAGCGCAGATTCAATCTTTCAATGAATCAGGAAAATCTCCAGTTACAGTTTTTTCAGGGATTGAGTGTGATATTTTAAAAGATGGGTCTCTGGATTTTGATGAATCAATTTTAGGACGATTAGATTATGTTGTTGCTTCAGTGCATTCAAGTTTTAGCCAGCCAGAGGAAGAAATGACTCAGCGAGTGATTAGAGCTATCGAAAGCCCTTCTGTGACAATGTTGGGACATCCTACTGGGCGATTATTATTAAGACGTGAAGGCTATCAGATTGATATTTTTAAAGTTATTGATGCTGCAATAGCGAATCGGGTGATTATTGAAATAAATGCAAACCCTCAGCGTTTGGACATGGACTGGCGCTTTTGGAAGCAGGCGGTACAGCGTGGATTGATGTGCTCAATCAATCCAGATGCTCATTCAATTAATAATTTAAATTATTTTGAAGCAGGGGTGAATATTGCACGAAAGGGGTGGATTAAGTCAGATAGTCTTCTAAATTCACGAGATACAGATGGCATAAAGCGTTGGTTTACAGAAAGATTGTAAAAATTTAAAGCAAAACTTTCTCTTGAAGTTTTAAGAATATTTAGTTTTATTTATATCTTTCGTGTAACCCCAGCGAAGCACAATGAGTCTTATGGCTCAAAACTTAAGTAAATTTTATGAATGCGGACACGATTATAACTTTCGCACTTGGGCTAATTCTTGGTGTAGGGCTTTTTGTTATTTTAACAAATCGGCAGACCCGAATTTTAAAGAATACTCTCAAAAAAGATGCAGATATAAGTATAAAGGAGAAATCTTTAGCACTTAATGAGAAATTCACGAAACAAGAATTAGATATTCAAACTAAAGAAATTGAACTAGAGCAAAAAAGAACAGCTGCAAGTAGTATAAAAAAAGAGTTAGAGGAGAAAGCAGAGATTTTCAGTAAAAAGGAAAATGAGCTTTTGAAAGAGCAGAAGATATTAGACGAAGCAAAATATAATGCAAAGAAGTTGGAGCGTTTTTATCGTTTGAAGTTGCATCAAATAACTCAAATGAGCCAAAAAGATGCGAGGCAATTACTTCTACAGGCAACGGAGAAAGATTGTGAGGCAGAAATAGAATTGATTCGAAGAGAAAAGTTAAGTCATTCGGAATCTGAAATTAATGATCAAGCTCGAAAAATATTGTTGGCAAGTATGCAAAGGTTATCGAGCCAAGCGATGAATGACGCTACAGCGACATTGGTTCAATTGCCCAATGAAGAATTTAAAGGACGAATTATTGGTAAAGAAGGTAGAAACATTCGAACTTTTGAACATGCCACAGGAACTACTCTGATGATGGATGAGTCAGCGGATTCTGTCTTGGTTTCATCATTTGATCCAGTACGTCGTGAAATTGCTCGTTTAGCACTAGAAGCTTTAGTGCGAGATGGACGTATACATCCAGCAAATATTGAAGAATCAGTAAAATCTTCAGAAGAAGCTATTTTCTCAAGTATGGTAGAAGTCGCAGAAAAAGCGGTATTTCAATTAGGGTTAAATGATGTTTCTAATGATGTTTTAACTACCTTAGGGCGTTTGAATTATCGTTTATCGAATAACCAAAATACATTAGAGCATTCGGTTGAAGTGTCTAATTTCTGCGCCTTGCTTGCTGCAGAATTGGGCTATGATGTGAATCTAGCAAAACGAGCGGGACTGTATCACGATATTGGTAAGGCATTGACTGAAGAGGGACACGAAAGTCATGCCATAGCAGGTGCTAATTTTATGAAGAAATACGGTGAAGATAACTTAGTGGTGAATGCAATCGCAGCACATCATAAGGAAGTTGAGCCAGAAAGTGTTTATGCGAGTTTAGTCATGATTGCGGATTCTATTTCTGCAACTCGACCTGGTGCTAGAACTTCTTCGATCGATGGATTTTTTCAACGTGTTAAAGCGATTGAACTGATTGCGGAAGAGCAACGAGGAGTGGAGGAAGCCTATGCAATTCAAGCAGGTAAGGAACTTCGTGTCATTGTTAAACCGGAGGTATTAGACGATGATGGTTGTCGACAAATTGCTAGGAGAATACGATCTCGGATTGAGAATGAATTATCTTATCCTGGGGTTATTGAAATTACTGTTATACGAGAACAACGTTTTAATGAAACAGCAGTATAATGAAATTTAGTTTAATTCTTAGCTTTTTATTAACAGCACCATTATTACTTTCCGCTGATACTTTTCGGTTTGTATTGAATTCAGGTGAAATTTTGATTGGAGAATCCGAATCTCTTAGCACGGAGGATCATTACCTTATACATTCTGATATTTTAGGTGTAATAAAGATACCCAAAGAGAAGGTCGCATCCTTTACCGTCGTCAAAGATAAATCAATCGAAGTAATCCTCGAAGCTGAATCAAGCCGAGTAGCTGAAAAACTGTCATCCGGCCAGATGACTGAAATTAAAAAAGTTGAAGGAGGATTGCAGCCCAACAAAATTTCCGGATTATATAGTAAGTTGCAATCATTCGATACACCGAAATCATGGAGTGGAAATTTGCGAATCGGAATGAATTTATCTTTTGGTGATCGGGAGTATACGCATACTTATTTGCGTGGGAAGCTGAAGATAGAAGAAGAGGATAGCCCACATCTTTTTCAATTATCCGGAGAGTATAATTATCGTGAAAATGAACACAGTAATGGAAGCCAATACTTATCAGAGGATCGATATCATTTAAACTTTACTTATCGATGGTTTTTTTCGGAATCGTGGTTTTTCCAAAATGCCTCCAGTTATCGTACAGATAAATTGAAGGGGATTGATAACGAATTACAAAATATATCGGGCTTCGGTTATCGTAAAAAATTCTATGACACTTTAGAGCTTTTAATCGGTACTGGCATCGGGTTTCAAGATCGATCAGTGGTTGGACTTTCTGATGAATCTGCATTGATTGTAAATGTGTTCCAGGAGTTGAATTGGCAGCCAATAGAACGAATCAAATTAAACCAAACATTAAACTTTTTTCAAAATCCAAATGATCTCGATATCTACAATTATAAATTTATTTTAGGGTTTAATTATCGTCTCACTGATTTACTTGGCTTTGAAATCAGATATTCAATGGACTTTGATAACGGTATTACAGAAAACGTGAAGGAGGATTCTCGCTTTCAAAATGCCTTAATCTTTTACTTTTAGGTATGAAGAATCTGGTGTTAGCCACAGGAAATGATCACAAGGCAGAAGAATTTAAAGATTTATTTACTCACTGTGAATTCAAAATTCTTTCAGCAAATAAATATGGTGGAATGCCTGAAGTGATTGATGACTGAAAGTACTTTCAGGCAAATGCTTACCTAAAAGCTTATGCACTCTCCAAACAACTTAAGAAAAAGCATTGGGTAATTGCCGATGATTCTGGTTTGGAAGTGGACTATTTGGATGGCGCACCTGGTATTTATTCTGCCCGTTATGCAGGAGCTAAGGCAAGTGATATGGACAATGTTAATAAGTTACTTGGGGCATTGTCAGGAGTATCTAAATCCAAAAGACGGGCAAGATTTCGTTGTGTTCTTTGCCTGATTGATAAAGAAGGTGCTGCTTACTATTTCGAAGGTTCTTGCGAAGGTATCATCGGGTTAAAGCCTAAAGGAAAATCAGGGTTTGGCTATGATCCTATTTTTTTACCTGATGGGTATGAAGCTTCATTTGCCGAACTGGGTGAATCTATCAAAATGCAATTAAGTCATCGGGCGATAGCAGTGACGACCTGCAAAAATTTTTTTGAAAAAAAGCTTTAGCTTTGGGCCAATTCTTCTGAGCGCTTCTTGGCCTTCAATATAGCATTTTGTATCAATGCTCTAAAATCTCCTTCACTTAATCTATTAAGTGCTGCTTCTGTAGTTCCGCCTGGAGAGGTCACAGCATTTCTTAAATCATCGGCAGAATAGGTGCTTTCTTTTAATAGTTGTGCTGAACCAAGAACGGTTTCTAAAGCTAGGTTTTTTGCCAAATTTTCCTCAAGCCCAGTATTTATTCCCGCATTAACAAGTGCTGATATGAACTCAAATACATAGGCGGGACCGCTGCCTGAAAGTGCGGTGACTGCATCAATTTGTGACTCGTTTACAGGGTGTACGGAACCGAGGGCTCCTAAGATAGTCTCTATTGAATCTAATTCCTTCGCTTCTAAAGCGTTTAATGAAGCATAAGCAGTTGAGCCACACCCAATTTGTCCAGGAGTGTTAGGCATACTTCGTATGATGTTTTTCACTTGCGGAAAGCATTTGCTTAAGCGAGCTATCGGCGTGCCTGCTAAAATTGAGATTAATGTAATATGGGACGCATTCACTAATGTACTGGCATCGATATTTTCTAATTGTTGTGGCTTGCAGGCTAAGACCAAAGTATCCATTTCGGAAACATATGGAAGCAAGGAATCTGCTTCGGTGATGCCACTCGCTTGAGCTAGTGTTGACCCAGTATTATCATTACCACATAGGCAAACGATTTCATTGGGTAAATAGACTTTCTTTTGAATTAAGCCTTTTACGATCGCAGTTGCCATTCTACCTGCACCGATAAATGCAATTTTCTTTTTCATAGTGATCCTTCTACCTTTTTAAGAAGCATTTGATTTAATTCATATTCGTCAATGACTTTAGTTTGGCTAATCAGGTCATGTCCCCATTGTTTACTTTTATGAAAGCGTTTGGTCAGTATTGCGACCAATAAGAGAATAGGGAAAAAATAGAATAAAATAATGGTTTTTGAAATGGCTCGAATGCTTGCATGGAATACTGGAATTGAATCCCTAGGCGTGAGTGTAATTGTCTTTAAGTTGAAGATTTTTTTACCGAAAGAGCTTCCTTTGAAAACAGTATCACAAAGGGCGAAATAAAGAATGAAAATAATGGAAAATGATTCAGTAATCAAAAGTAGAGTTGATTGAGCTGAATCATTAAGAATCGGTGCTGTTGATTGGTTGTTCGATTCAGCCCAATTAAGATAAGTTTCGAGCCACTCATTGAGTGCTTCTAATGATATAGTAGGATTGAGTGGAAGGATTACCTGTAAAATAATTAAGGTCGCCAATAATACGACTAGGATATAATCCAAGAGAAATGCAAGGCTACGATAGGTAATGGAAGGTTCTGGTAGATTGTCTGAGTTTAGACTGATGACAAAAGCTTTTTTATTATCTATCGGATCTGGATTTTCTTGGTTAAATTCTGACATAATCAAAGTGAATTCTTAAATTATGAATTCATCGCTTTAAATGCTTTGAGTGTATTTTGCATTAGCATAGCCACAGTCATGGGGCCGACGCCTCCTGGAACTGGAGTGATATGTTCACATAGGGGTGATACAGCATCAAAATCTACATCTCCGACTAATCGGGTACCTGATTTTTTTGAAGCATCAGGGATTCTATTAATCCCAACATCAATTATCGAGGCTCCTGATTTAACCATCTCTTTAGTTACAAAATGTGCTTTCCCAATGGCTGCAATCAAGATGTCGGCCTGTCGGGTGATTTCAGAGAGATTTTCTGTTCGAGAATGGCATATAGTTACAGTTGCATTTCCTGGAACTCCTTTACGAATCATTAATAATGCCGCTGGTTTTCCTACTATTTGACTGCGACCTAGTACAACGACATGTTTTCCTTCAGTTGCAATATGGCTACGCTTAATCAATTCAACTATACCAGCAGGTGTACACGCGACAAATCCACTAGCGTCTTCCTGACAAAGTTTTCCAATATTTAGGGTGTGAAACCCATCTACATCTTTCCGTGGATCTACTTGGTTAAAGGTTGCGGTTTCATCAATATGCTTGGGCAAAGGTGCTTGAATCAAAATACCGTTAACCGCATCATTTGAATTATATGTATGTATGACATCAAAGAGTTCTTCTTGAGTGATTGATTCAGGAAGCACAGTCAACTCAGCGTGAATACCTATCGTTTCTGCTGTCTTTTGTTTTTTACGGACATAAGATATTGAAGCGGGATCTTCGCCAACTCGAATGAAAGCTACAGTTGGTTTGCCTTTGGTTAATTGTCCGACTTCTACCTTAAGGTCTTCAATTATATCTTTAGCTATTTTGTTTCCGTCGATTATATTCATAGTATCTTTTTTAAATTTTGCAAAATAGCTTATCCTAGCAAGCGTTCTATGTCTTTTTTGCTTAATATTTTTATTCCGCCTTTTGCGATATTTTTAAGTTGTATTTTGCCGATTTGGATTCGAACCAATTTTTTTACATAATAACGATGGGCTTCAAATAGGCGTCGTATTTCTCTTTTTTTTCCGTGCGACAGGTGAACTTCTAATTTCCTCTTATCACCTTCTTTATCTGTAGGGGCGGGAATAATTTTATCCGCTTTTAAAAAATCGCCTTCGAATTCGATGCCTTCTAAAAGCTTAGGGATGTCGTTAAGCTTAAGATCTTTGTTTAAAGTGACCCGGTATCGTTTAATTATATTGGCTGAAGGGTGAGTGAGTTGGTTCGCTAAAGCACCGTCATTGGTGATCACTAGCAAGCCTTCACTATCCTTATCAAGACGACCGGCACAAAAGAGACGCTTCTTTTGTAAATCGCTTGGTAGTAGATCAAATACGGTTTGAGTCGCAAATGGATCGTGATTACTGCAAATAATCCCTTTAGGTTTATTTAAAATTAAAGTTATTGGGGCATCTTTTGCTTTAAGTATCGGCTTGTTATTCACAAATATAGCATCTGTAGTAAGTGCTTTGGTTCCAAGCTCTATGGTTTTTCCGTTGACCCTTACTTTACCTACCTTAATCAGCATCTCCGCTTCTCTACGAGAGCAAATTCCAGCATTGGCTATTATTTTTTGGACTCTCTCAGGTTCTGTGGAATTCATGTATTCGAAGGCTAATTATTAATTTAAATTTATTAGGAGTATTTTTTGTTTTTTCTAGCTTGCACTAGAAGCTAATTATTTGTCTATTCAATTCTTTATTAATTATATTTAAATCATGTCAGATCAGGAAGATAAAAAAGTTGCATTGGTAACTGGAGCAGGACGAGGAATCGGGAAAGCGATTGCTTTATCTTTGGCGAATGAAGGCTATCATATAATTTGTGTAAGTCGTTCAGAATCCTCATGTGGTGGAGTTGCCAAAGAAATTAGTGCTAGTGGTGGTTCAGCAGAAGCCTATGCTTTGGATGTTTCTGACGCATCTGCAGTTGAAAAAGCCTGCGATGCTTTATTAGAAAAACATGGCTTAATTAATATTTTAGTGAATAACGCAGGGATTACTAAAGATAATCTTGTCTTTAGAATGGGTGAAGAGGACTGGGATGCGGTTTTAAATACTAATTTAAAAAGTGTATTTACATTCACAAAGTATCTCGCACGACCAATGACTCGTAAGCGTTGGGGGCGTATTATCAATATTGCTTCTGTAATTGGACTTGTTGGTAATGCTGGGCAGGCTAATTATTCTGCAGCAAAGGCAGGCATAATAGGGCTTTCTAAGAGTTTAGCTAAAGAATTTGCTGCGAGAAATGTTACGGTAAACGTTGTTGCACCTGGCTTTATTGAGACGGATATGACCAATATTTTGAGCGATGAGCAAAAGACGGGCATTTTAGGAGTGATTCCAATGAAGCGCATGGGCAAAGCTTCAGATATTGCAAATATGACTACATTTTTAGCATCAGAAAAATCCAATTATATCACTGGACAAGTTTTTACAGTTGACGGTGGTATGGTGATGTGATGAAAAAACTAACTATTAGTTATAGCTTATGGCTGAACAAACTATAGAAGAAAGAGTTCGATCAATTATTGTTGATCAACTAAACGTGAATGCAGAACAAGTGACCTTGGAGGCATCATTTATTGATGATCTTGGTTGTGATTCACTCGACAATGTTGAATTAATTATGGCTTTTGAAGAAGCCTTTAGTGATGAAATTGACGGAGAAATCCCTGAAGCAGACGCTGAAAAGCTTACTACTGTAGGAGATGTAGTTAAATACATTTCTGAAAAGTCAGAATAACTTCCAGGTACCGCCTACTTACTAGTTTCAATGTCTAAAGAAGCCACTGCACCAAGAGTTGTTGTTACGGGATTAGGAACAATTAATTCTCACGGTGTCGGTGTAGACAAACTATGGGATGGTGTTTTATCTGGGACAAGCGGTATTCGTAAAATTGAATCGTTTGATGTTAGTGAACTAACATCAAAAGTGGGAGCAGAGGTCTTAGACTTTGAAGTTTCTGATTTTATGGATGTCAAAGAGGCTCGTAGGAATGATCGTTTTACTCATTTCGCCGTAGCGAGTTCTCGTCTTGCCGTTAAAGATGCAGGCATTGACTTAGAGGCTCTTGATGCTGAGCGTTTTGGAATTTATGTAGGT
>ERZ1048068.2733-NODE-2733-length-12164-cov-4.918325_pt1 | contig 12164 bp, 12 predicted proteins | sample MGYA00383098_ERZ1048068 | MGnify/ENA primary metagenome ERZ1048068 (study PRJEB29581, sample SAMEA5548368) | metagenome | biome: marine; feature: coastal; material: water | depth 1 m | study: Short-term variability in the microbial, nano- and picoplankton... | reverse complement strand
GGCGTACCGGATCGAGATAAACAGCCACCGAAAAGAGCGAAAGCGCAGCTAAGACAGTCGGGATGAGGAACTTGAGTCTGACCCCTGCCAGGAACATTAAACAACCGCCCACAGCGCCGCAGAGAAAGGCAGTGCCATAGTCCGGTTCTAGAATAATTAGACCGCAAAAGATGGCGAGTAAAACGCAGGGATAAAAACAGCCCTTCAGCGCAAGGTTGAAGTCGCGACGGTGGCTGGCTAGGTAGTGTGCCATGGAAAATATGAGACCGAGCTTACCTATCTCAGAGACTTGTAGACGCATAAAGCCAAAGTCCATCCAGCGACGTGCCCCATTGACTTCAACTCCGATCCCAGGAATGAGCACGAGTGCAAGCAGTAGGATAGAACCCGCAGCGAGCCAGTAAGCGTATTCGCGAAGTGCCTCTAGGTTCACCACCATAGCGATGCCCCCGGCAATCGTAGCCAAAACTAACCAAACTAGTTGCTTTCGCAGTAAGACCGTAGGGTCGGCGTGCATCGATTGCGAAGCACTGAAGAGGATGACTAGTCCGAGGAAGGTGAGCCCGACAACTATCAGGATAATGAAAAGCCCAATCGGCGGGATACGCCAAGATGAATTAGGCGTAGCCGTGCGGGCACTCATTATGGGTTCTAAAGTCTCTCAGCTATTTTTAAGTGAGACGCAGGAGGTTACTCTGCGCCAAGGCGAATGACTGGTATCTCAACAGCACCTTCAAACATTTCGTCAGGCTTGATTTCGGTGGCTTCACCTTCGACCAAAGGATCGGATTCGATGACCTTGATCTCGATTGGACCTGTCGTTGTGATCGGAGATAGACCCGCTTCTGAGACACTAGTCATAGGGGGCGAGTCAATCTGCAACATGGTAGTCGTGACAACCGGCACAGGCGAGTCAACATTGGCCGCGGAATCAGAACCGCTGACCTTCAGGACTTTCCCGACTTGAAGCTTACGAGGATCAGTAATGCCATTGAGGGCTAGTAGTTCATCAGTCTTCATGCCGTATTGACTAGCGATTTTGCCAGGATACTCGCCAGACTTAACGGTATGGGTGCGCGCACCAGAAGTGCTTAAGCTCGGTGCAGTGGAACTGCTTGAAATACTGTCAGATGGCGCGACTGACATGCCAGACGAAGCACCAGTGCTACCAGAAACGGGAACGACGAGCTTATCACCTACACGGATGAGATCAGAGGAGAGGCCGTTGGCCGCTTTAATCGCGCGGACGGATGCGTCGAACTGATTTGCGATCCTTGAAAGACTGTCGCCACGCTTGACCGTATATTCAGTGCTGCCTTGGTTGAAGGAAGTAGGCTGATAAGTGTCGGCGCTCGGGGCGGTAACCGTGGCAGTGCTACCTTCGACGGGAATCTGAAGCTGTTGTCCTATGCTGAGAATGGAAGTCGTATCCAAACCGTTGGCGGCGTAGAGTTCGTTGAGCAAGACATTGGAGCGTTTCGCTATTGTCCAGAGGGTATCACCTTTTTTAACCGTGTAAGTCTCAAAAGTGGGGCCCGCGACTGGGACGGTTTGACCTCCATCAGGGAGGGGTGCAACAGGAGCAATCGCGTCAAACTCACTAAAATCATTACCCTCTAGTGCTGCGCTGCCGTCTTCAAAACCAGCATTGAAGGCGCCACCTAGGCCTGACCCAGAGCCTTGACCGACCACCCCAGTCAAGCCGCCCGAAGTGCGTTCCTGCGAATAAGTCCGCGTTGGTGGCTGCTTCATCTGGCAGCCGGGTTGAACCAATAACATTGCAATCACAGCGAGGTGGAGACCGATGACACATCCAAATACTTTTGATACTTTCATAATAAAAATGGGTTAATTAACTCTGTTAATTGACACTAACTGGGCTTCCGGGCGTTCTTCAAACTTAAAACCGAGTCATTGAAGCTTTTTCCTCGTGCGTCGAAAGAATCGAATTGGTCATAGCTGGCAAAGCCGGGGCTAAGCAAAACATTCGCATGCGGGATTTTTGCCGCGAGCTCAGCGGCAGCAGCGATCGCATGGTCAAAGCACTTATAGACATGCACTGATCCTAGGGAACCCTTCAAAGCCTTAGCCAAACGCTCTGCTACTTCCCCGTAAAGCACCGCCATGTCGACTTGCGGGCCTGCCTTCTGAGCAAAAGCTTCAACATCACCACCCTTAACGCGCCCACCACCAATCCAGACGATGGGGCGATCGATTGACCTCAGCGCGGCGAGAGTCGCATGGAAGTTAGTCGCTTTCGAGTCGTTCCAAAAACGAACACTCCCACACTCCGCCACCACCTTGAGGCGATGTGGCAGAAGCGCCAAGGAATTGGCCGCCTCAATCAGCGCGCAAGACGGTTGATCCATCAAGCGCCAGAGCTCCGCCGCTAGTGAGAAATTTTCTGAATAGGGGAATTGCTGAAAAACTGAGTCTGCATTGAGCTGATGAGCCAGATCCGCGACCTCGTAAGCTATAGTGTAGTCGTCGAACGCTTTGTGCTGCCTCGCCATCCAGTGCGCGACATGGGAGCCAATCACACAGAGCCCATCCCGCCTTAGGCAATTAAACAGTCTCGCCTTCGCTCGAAAATAACTAGACATCGAATCATAGCGATCCAGATGATCTTCGGCAATATTTGTCCAGAGGAAGCTGTCCAGCAGCAAGCCATCCGCTAGCTCCGCCTGAAAAGAGCTGATCTCCAGGACGGCGTAAGCTTCCGATTGGTTAGCTTCCGAGAGCACAGCATCCGAGAAAGGGTAACCTGTATTCCCAGCAGCCACACTGACGTGCCCTGAAATGCTGAGGGCTTTATCGATCAAAGCAGTCAAGGTGCTTTTACCGTTCGTACCTGTAACGCCAATCACTTTGCCATCCCAATAGCGGGCGGCAAAGGCAATTTCGCTCAAGCAGGGACTACCCGAAGCTTCCGCCAAGATCCGCCAAGGGTGCTCTGCGGCAAATCCTGGGCTAAAAACAAAGCATTCGAACCGCTCTAAGTCGGAAGCTTCAAAAGTTGTTTGGTCGCCTTCACCCGCTTCGTCGATTAGGACGACGCTCAAACCTTTGGCTTGCGCGAGGCGACACGCAGCCCGAGCACTTAGACCCGCTCCGAAGATGGCATAATATTTCGACATTGAGACAACTCAAACGATTTGGAAAGTGCCTGGCAATGGCACGCTTGAAGAAAAGTGGCGAACTTGAACGGACAGGCTTGAATCCAAACCGGATACCCGTTCGGTTCTTTACTCGCAGGCGAGCCGCAGTGAGGGCTCGATGCTAAAATCGTCACAGGCGAGCCCTTCCGTGTCGGCGTAGGCGGCAAAGGCGATCATGGCAGCGTTGTCGCCGGTGTGCTGGGGCTTGGCGATCAGGCACTCCATATGATGGCGGCGAGCTAGCCGCTCCATCGCAAAGCGGAGAGCTTTGTTATTCGAGACACCACCAGAGAGGCCTAGGCTAGAGTAGCTACCAGCTTGGATCAGATGCTTGGTCTTGCCCACAAGTTGATCGATCACAGCGCTTTGATAACCTGCACAGATATCGGGCATGGCGGAAGCGAGCTCGGCATCGCCCATCTTTTCGAGCCGGTAGCGCAGGCTCGTCTTCAGCCCAGAAAAACTGAAACGCTGCTCGTTACGCGGGGCAATGGCCTTGGGGAAGTCGTAAACCTTAGAGTCACCATCGGTAGCTAAGCACTCGACTTGCGGCCCACCCGGATAGGGTAAGCCGAGGAGTTTAGCGCCTTTATCCAAGGCTTCGCCCGCCGCATCGTCGACGGTCTCAGCTAGGACAATGAGCCGCTTATCCGCATTGATTTCAAAAAGGATGGTGTTACCGCCCGACACGATAAGGCCGAGGTGCGGCAAGAGTCCATTAAAGGCTTCGGTAAATTCCACTGGCGATGCTTGGTGTAGGCCGATAAACGGGGAGTAAGCGTGACCACGCAGGTGATTGACCCCGACGACAGGTAGGTTCCACGCTAGCCCGAGGCTCCGTGCAAAGGCGATCCCCAGTGCGAGGCAACCGGCAAGGCCAGGACCATTGGTCACCGCGATTTGCGAGATCTCGCCGCGATCTGCACCGATGCCAGCCGCTTCGAGTAGTGGGAAAAAATTCTTCAAGTGCTCTCGGCTAGCAAGGTCGGGCACGACGCCACCATACTCTTTATGTAGATCGATCTGACTAACGCGGACTCGTCGCAAGAACTTTCAATCGCCAATATCATATTTTAAATTGGCAAGAGTCAGAAGGTAGGAGTCAGAAGTGGAAAGACTTTTCTTGTTTCCCAGACATTGAGCAGCAAGGTTTCAGTAGTGCAAAAAACGATTACAGATATTATATGCGACCGATGCCAAGCTGCACCGATCAGTTACCGCGACTATATAGAAGCGGCGCTCTACATGGAAGGCTTCGGCTACTACACACAAACGACTAAGCGCGTTGGGCGCAGCGAACAACACGATTTCTACACGGCTGAGAGCCTTGGGCGAGTCTTTGCAGAACTCGTCACGGCGGCAGCAGTCAACCTACTCGGTGAGGCGAAAGCGGCGGCCAGTATTTTTACCGAAATCGCGGCAGAGCCCGGCACTTCTTTGTTGAGCCATTTGGAGAGCCATCCCTTTGGCGACGAGCAGGTTATTCGTCAGGGAGAGACCATACAGCCTGATGGTAGCGTGATTATCTTTGCAAACGAGTGGCTTGATGCCCTGCCCTTCCATAGGCTAATATTTCGTGACGGCGTCTGGCGCGAACGTGGGGTTAGCCTAGATGCTGACGGTCAACTCGTCGAGGTATTGCTCGATCAATTGACGTCCGAAGTAGCCGCAGTCGCCAACCGCCTGCCCGCACACATCGAAGACGGCTACGAACTTGACCTGCCGCTTCAGGCTGAAGCCGCAATTGCTGATCTACTAGAACAAGACTGGTCGGGGCTGATCCTACTTTTCGACTACGGGCGCACATGGACATCACTGCTGCAAGACCATCCCTCGGGCACAGCTCGCACCTATAAAAAGCATGTTCAAGCCAACAACCTATTAGAAACACCCGGTGCCTGCGACATCACTTGCGATATAAACTGGACCCCACTTCAGGAGCAAATGAAGGCCGCGGGACTTCAATCCGTAAACCTGGAAAGCCAAGAATCCTTCATCGTGCGTCGGGCGAAGCGCACCGCTGAGGCCATCGTTTCAGACAGTGCGGGTAGCTTCAGCCCGGATCGGCAGACGCTCATGCAATTGATTCACCCAGCCAATATGGGGCAGCGATTTCAGGTTTTGTGGGGGCTCAGGGAGAGTTAATCTTCAAATTGCACCACTGAAAATTTCTCGAAGAGACGTTTGCTAGGTGTATTTTCACCCCTACCTTCCAGCCTTTCAATTTTTCAACGAAGGAACTCTCATGTCACGTATTTGCGCAATCACAGGAAAACGCCCCTCAAAAGGCGGTCGTATCATCCGTAAAGGTCTCACCAAGAAAAGCGGTGGTATCGGCACATCTCTAGTCAAGAACACACGCCGGAAATTCCGTCCGAATGTTCAGCGTATCCGAGTCAAGCTGCCGAGCGGTGAGGTCAAGCGCATGTGGGTTTCTGTTAAGGCGATCAAGGCTGGTAAAGTTACTAAGGCTTAGTCCCAGAAAAAACTTTTAACAAAAAGTCCCGTATGTTCTGAAACACCGGGGCTTTTTTATGGCCTAGTTCTAGTATCGACTCAATTCGCTTCCTACTTCTTCGCTCTCGGATGGTAGAGCGCATGTTCATCCGCTAGACGCTGCGAATGCACTGAAGTGTAAATCTGTGTGGTCGAAATATCTGCATGGCCCAGCATTTCCTGGATCGCACGCAAATCGGCACCACCTTCGAGTAGATGCGTGGCAAACGAATGCCGCAACAAGTGTGGCTTAATCGGCTTTTTTATTCCCGCCTGACGGGCATGTTCTTTGATTAAAACCCAGACCATCTTGCGGGAAATTGCCCTGCCCTGCTGACTGAGAAAAAGCTCACTCCCTGTCGTAGGCTTAATAAATTGAGGACGCCCACCTGTGATATAATTTTGTACCGCTTTAACCGCCGCGCTACCAATAGGCGCAACCCGCTCCTTCGAGCCCTTACCGAAGACACGCACATAGCCATCGTCGAGGTTTATACTTTGCAGAAGTATGCCGCAAAGTTCGGAGACCCGGAGACCGCTGCTGTAGAAAAGCTCCAAGATTGCACGATCCCGCAAGCCGTGCGGCGTCACCAGCGAGGGCGCATTGAGCAGTTGCTCCACCTCTTCCCGGGTGAGAACAACCGGCAAGTTCCGCGATAGTTTCGGCGACCCGAGCAGCTCAGTCACATCATCCTTGCGAATGTTCTCGCGAACGAGGTGCTTGGCAAACATCCGCAAAGCAGAAAGCTTACGCGCCTGACTACTCCGCGCAAAACCCGCAAGGCTTAAGCTACTCGTCCAAGCCGAAATCTGCGCCGACTCCACACTCACCCAATCTACGACATCCTCTTTCAACAAAAATGCCACACACTGCACCAAATCTCGTGTGTAAGCACTCAGTGTATTTTTAGAAAGCCCGCGCTCTAACTCCAACCAAACCAAGAAACTCTCAAGCGGTTCCGCAAATGCGGCAGGTATCTTCTCAAAAGGATCGTTCGGCATCAATCCACAAAACATCATCCTTAAAACATGTGCCTTGCAAGCCCTCAAAGGAAACACACATTAGTCAAGTTCAATGACTAGTGACGAGAATAACATTAAACCCACCGACCTGAGGGGCATCCTAAAATATGTTCCCATGTTTCGGGATCATGTCTTCGTGCTCGCAATCGACGGTAGCCTCGTTGCGCATGAGAACTTTCAGAACGTGCTACTCGACATAGCCGTTCTCCGCTCGCTCAACATCAAGGTCGTGCTCGTGCACGGCGTCGGCCAACAGCTTAAAGCCCTAGCCGAGCAAAAAGAAACCACGATCAGTGACCCCCACGGTGAGCTAGAGACCGACGCAGCGACTCTCAAACTCGCAACCGAAGCCGCCGCCATGGTTAGCCTCGAAGTCATGCAGGGCCTCACTCGCAACGGCCTACGTTGCGCCACTTGTAACGGCGTACGGAGTAAAGAGATCGGGATCTTTAAAGGCAAAGACCAGCTCAGCAGCGGTGCAGTCGATAAGATCGACGAGGTGCTCTTTAATAAACTGCTCGATGCCGACACCATTCCGGTAATCACGCCAATTGCTTTTAACCGGGAAGGTGCACCACTTAGGATTAACTCCGACCTGCTCGCTTCTGAATTAGCCTCCAAACTCCAGGCTTCAAAGCTAATCTATATGACCACGCAAGAAGGCTTGCAGATCAGCGGTCAGCCATTGACAAATCTCCCTGTAGCCGACCTTGAAGGCCTAATCGTAACCACCAAACAAATGCCTGAGCGCTTACTCAGCAAGTTCAAGCACGCGGCCAAAGCAATCAATGCCGGTACGCCCCGCGCGCACATTCTCGACGGGCGTCTCTTCGGCGCGCTGCTCAACGAAATTTTCGACAAGGTTGGCATTGGAACAATGGTTTACAGCAACGACTACCAATCGATCCGCCGTGCCGTGACTGCCGACGCCCATTCGATTTATAACATCACACAAAACGGCGTCCGTACGGAGAGCTTGCGCGAGCGCTCGCAAGAGTCCATCGCGGCGACGATTGATGACTATCTCGTCTACGAAATAGACGGCAGTATTGTCGGTTGCGTCAACCTTAAGATCTACGATAGCGGCGACATTGCTGAAATCGGTAGCGTCTATGTGCAAGCCTTTTACCAAAACAAAGGCGTCGGTCGAAAAATGGTCGAGTTCGCCTGCGCAGAAGCACAAGCGCGTGGTTCCAGACGCGCAATCGCTATGACGACACAGGCTAGCAAGTTTTTCTCCAAGATCTGCGCCTTCGAAGAAGGCACGGTCAATGAGTTACCCGCTGAGCGACGCGAAGAATATGCACAGAATGGACGTAATTCTAAAGTGCTTTATCTCGATCTGTAGCCATAAAACGGATACAATAAATGGATCTCTATCACACCACGGATGCCAACGGCATCTCTGAGCTCTACCCGACAGCCGAGAAGATGCGCGAGCTACTCGATAGCCTCGATACAAGAGGTGCTCACGAAGCCGAACATCCTGACGTCTCGATGATGCACGACCCCAGCGGATGGACGCTATCCGTCTATCCGAGCGGGGTTGTCACTTTCGAAAATTTCGACGAGGAGGACGACAGTCCACGCTTCATGAATGGTATTACCCGCAATCAAGCATTCGAGTTATGGCTAGACCTCTCGCGCGGTGAAATTGAGCAAATCAAAAGCCGCCCCTGGCTAAGAAATGAAACCTAAAGCATATAGTCGCGTGTTTACTCGTTAGCCATATCAAGGCCTCACATCCAAGATAGGCTCACTACATAGTCATCCACTATCCGAAAACAAAATCTCAGCCGCATAAGTTCTGGGCTAAAACGCGCATCCATTTTGAGGATCTTGGCAGAGCCCTTAGCCAAATCGACCTTCAGAGCCAGATCACTAAAATTGCCTACGGCGTGCCATTTTGGAAACTGGGCTTTATAAAAGGCCTCCTTCAAACTAAAAAGAATTGATGCTTTCAGCTGGTCGCCACCAGCAAAAATTTCCTCTATTGGGTGCAGCACTTGCTTGATAGCACCCGCACTTAAGCGATTGGTTTTCTCTAAATCCAATCCGAGCAGGCTGCAGTCTACTGACTCCGCAACCATAGCCATCGCGACTCCACGGCAATGGGAAATCGAACCGACCGTGCCCTCTGGCCACTGAGGGATACCATCGGCATCGGGCAGAAGCCCTGAAGCACCCACTCCAAGCAAACTGAGTGCCCGGCGAGCGCACGTGCGCCCCGTCACAAACTCGTGCTGCCGAGACGGAGCCCAAGACTCAATGAGTTGCCGCTCTTCTGGCAAGATCTCAGCTGAATGATGGTCAATTATTGCTATCTCAAAGGCTGCGCCCTTTGGAACGATTACATGCGTCACTTTACGTAGCTGGGCTGTGGTTTTTCCAGAAGACATCGGCAACACAGAATCGCTAGAATCAATACATGGCAAGCCCCCTACTTTCGGCTTCGCGATCTCTGAAGCCCGATGCTAGGGCGGAGTCGCCATGAGTAAGTTCCGTAAATGATCTGGCATTGACCTCTCCCGCGAAGTTTCTCTCACTTTCCCATCATGAAGCTTAGCGATTTCGACGCCTACCGCATCACTAAGATGCAAAACAATAAGTTGGCCAAAGTTCAGTCTGACCCCTGGGCAGACTTACCGATCAGCAAATTAGAAGCCAAAAAAGAGCTAAGTGCCCTACATGAGCGCCTCGCTGACCTACAGCAACGCTTCTTCGTCGACCGCCGCAAAAAGCTACTCTTCGTGCTGCAAGGTATGGATACTAGCGGCAAGAATGGCACCATTCGCCAAGTATTCAGGGGAGTAAACCCGCAGGGCGTCCATGTCGCCAGCTTTGGAAAACCTTCCACTCGTGAACTGTCGCACGACTACCTCTGGCGCGTCCACAAACGGGCCCCGTCCAAGGGCGAGATCATGATCTTTGACCGTAGCCACTACGAGGACGTGCTATCCGTCCGAGTCAACAAGCTCAAACCCGAAGCCGTCTGGCGTAAACGCTACCGTCACATAAACGACTTTGAACAGCTCCTAAGCGACGAGGATACCGTTATTATTAAATTCTTCCTCCACATCGATCGCGATACGCAGAAGCACCGCCTGCAAGAGCGCCTAGATACGCCAGCCAAGAATTGGAAATTCGACGAGTCCGACCTCGTCGCTCGTGGCAAATGGGGCGAGTATGTGACTGCCTACGAGGAAGTTTTTTCCAAAACGAGCGCCAACCACGCTCCTTGGTATGTGATACCTTCCAATAAAAAATGGGCACGCAACCTCCTCGTCGCTCGAATAGTTGTAGCTTGCCTAGAAGACATGCAGCTCAGCTACCCAGAGGTCGACTACGACCCTGCCGGGGTAGTCATCGGCTAGATAATACGACTTTTAATTCAAAAAGTCTCAAAATAATACTTTTTATTAATAAATTAAGGGTGGAAAGAGAAGAAATGCTCCACATGCACTAGGCGACTGCGGACTTGATCCAGCGCTGTTACAGAGAGCTAACCCTCCATCCATCACTAAAATACACCCAGAAACCCCAAAATACCCGAAAAAACGTCTTGATTTCGGTACCTAGCACGATTTGCTCTCCAACTTTTCCATGAAAGCCACTATCAAAACACAAGGTCGCCAATTCACCGTATCTGAAGGCGATGTCCTCAAAGTAAATGCCTACCCTGAAACGAAGGCTGGAGACTCTGTCGACATCAACGAAGTCCTCATGATCGGCGAAGGTTCCGACGCTCGCTTCGGCGCTCCTCTCGTCGAGGGTGCATCCGTCAAGGTCACCATTCTCGAAAACAAGAAGGACAAGAAGATCGTCGTCTTCAAAAAGAAGCGTCGGCAAGGCTACAAGAAGCGCCGCGGTCACCGCCAGCACCTCTCTGTGATCAAAGTCGAATCCATCACTGGATAATTTTTAACCACCCTAGGAGATACTAAAAAAATGTCACATAAAAAAGGACAAGGAACTTCACGTAACGGACGCGACAGCAACGCGAAGCGCCTCGGCGTTAAAAAATTTGGCGGTGAGACAGTCGTCGCGGGAAACATCATCATGCGCCAACGCGGCACACGATACCACCCTGGCGCCAACGTCGGAATGGGTCGAGACCACACCCTCTTTGCGCTAAAAGATGGGAACGTTGCTTTCGATAAGCTACACCGCAAGATCAACGTAGTTGAAGCCGCCGTCGCTTAAAGCGATCTCAGGGCAAATCCCTTTATAACACTTTCAAATCCCGAATTCGAGAGAAGCGGGATTTTTTTTCGTTGCGATTTGTTAGTTAATACGGGCTCTTCATTCTTGGCATCAAGCGATTTATATTTCTGCCCTTTGGGCTACCTTATCAGCTACAACTAAGACATATTCATCGGATCGACGTCGATCAGATCGATCACTTCTTTGTCCATTTTAAACTGTTCCCTTAGTTTCGCAAGTTGAGGGACCACGCGACTAGCACTGGGTGCGAAATACCAGAGCTGAAACCGATATTCATCGCGGATCTTTTCGATCGGCGCAGGTGCCGGGCCTCTGATCTCTAACTGACCCTCCATATTCTCTTCGAGCACTTTGAGCCATTGCGCGATGTAGAAATTCACCTTATCGGGGTTGCGCCCACGAAAAAGGTGGCGGATCAGGTGTCGGAAAGGTGGGTAGTTGAACTCGCGGCGTTGCTCTAACTCTTCGAGCTGAAAGCCATCGAAGTCGGATTTTCTCGCAAACTGTATGGGCGGCGCGTGCGGCGTGCTGGTTTGTATCACGACTTCGCCCGCACGGTCCCCGCGGCCAGAGCGTCCAGATACTTGGACGATGAGCTGAAAGGTGCGTTCGGCTGCGCGAAAATCTTCAACGTGCAAAGATTTGTCGGCATCGACGAGGCCAACCAAAGTTACGTTAGGAAAGTCTAAGCCTTTGGCAATCATCTGGGTGCCGACGAGAAGATCAATTTTACCTATTCGAAAGTCGTTGAGGATTTTGCGGTAAAGATTTTTCTTCGACATCGAATCTGCATCCATACGCACGATTTTGGCGCGAGGAAGAATTTTCTGTACGATGTCTTCAATTTTTTGTGTGCCCAAGCCCTTTTTACGGATGTTTACTGATCGACATTCGGGGCATTTGCGCGGAGCTTCACGGCACTCAGCGCACAGGTGGCACCGCAACTTACCATCCGTGCGGTGGAAGGTCATAGGAATGCTGCAATGCTCGCAGGTCGCCACGTAGCCGCAGTCCGGACAGAGTATACTGGTAGAAAATCCGCGGCGATTGAGAAAGAGGATGCTCTGTTCTTTCTTTTCGAAGCGGTCGACTAGCTTGTCCGCAAGCGTTCGCGAAATAGGCGAAGCCCCCTTTCCTTGCAGCGCTTCGCGGCGCATGTCGACAAGGTGAATCCTAGGCAACTGACGATGATCAACGCGGTTGAGGATTTTATCGACGGCGTATTTGCCGCGTTCCACATTGTAAAGCGACTCGAGCGAGGGC
>ERZ1048068.2729-NODE-2729-length-12180-cov-25.509278_pt1 | contig 12180 bp, 8 predicted proteins | sample MGYA00383098_ERZ1048068 | MGnify/ENA primary metagenome ERZ1048068 (study PRJEB29581, sample SAMEA5548368) | metagenome | biome: marine; feature: coastal; material: water | depth 1 m | study: Short-term variability in the microbial, nano- and picoplankton... | reverse complement strand
GCAAGCGTTCGACCGAGCACACGATCACCGAGTGGCGCGATGATGTCGCCGCCTTCGATGATTGGCGCCATGGTGAGACCTTCTTCGGTACCGCAGTCGACTTCTGTGACCACGAGATCCTGCGAGATATCAACCAAGCGACGTGTCAGGTAACCAGAGTTCGCTGTCTTCAATGCGGTGTCGGCTAGACCCTTACGCGCACCGTGTGTCGAGGTAAAGTACTGCGACACGCTAAGTCCTTCGCGGAAGTTCGCTGTAATCGGCGTCTCAATGATCGAGCCGTCTGGACGCGCCATGAGGCCGCGCATACCCGCGAGTTGACGAATCTGTGCGGGGGAGCCACGAGCGCCTGAGTCGGCATAAATATAAACCGAGTTAAACGACTCTTGCTGCTCCTCCTCTCCTGCCTTGTTAATGACCGCCTCTATAGAGAGACCTTCCATCATAGCCTTGGCGACGACGTCGTTTGCACGAGACCAGATGTCGATAACTTTATTGTATTTCTCGCCTTGCGTAACAAGACCTGAAGCAAATTGGTTTTCGATCTCTTCGACTTCGTTGTTTGCTTGGCCGATAATCGCCGCTTTCTCGTCTGGTATAACGAAGTCGTTAACACCGATAGACGAACCCGAGCGAGTCGAATATTTATAGCCTGTATACATAAGTTGGTCGGCGAAAATTACTGTCTCTTTCAAGCCAACGTTACGATAACACGCGTTCAAAATTCCAGAGATTTGCTTCTTAGCCATCTTCTGGTTAACCATGGAGAACGGGAGGCCCTTGGGCACGATATTAGAAAGCAGCACGCGGCCGACGGTTGTGTCGACGATCGCGGTGGTCGCAACTAACTCACCCTCTTCGTTCTTTTCATAGTCAGTGATACGCGCTTTGATCCGAGCTTGTAGGTGTGCGTTGCCTGAATCGTAAGCGCGTTGCACTTCCTTCGCATCGGCGAAAGTCATACCTTCGCCTTTCGCGTTCACGCGTGAGCGAGTCATGTAGTAGAGACCCAACACCACGTCTTGCGAAGGCACAATAATTGGTTCGCCGTTCGCTGGCGCCAAGATGTTATTTGTAGACATCATTAGCGTGCGCGCTTCGAGCTGTGCTTCGAGCGTAAGCGGGACGTGAACGGCCATTTGGTCGCCATCAAAGTCGGCGTTGTAGGCTGCACAAACAAGCGGATGCAGCTGAATCGCTTTGCCTTCGATTAGCACCGGCTCAAAAGCCTGAATACCAAGACGGTGAAGCGTCGGCGCGCGGTTGAGAAGCACCGGATGCTCGCGAATCACGTCGGCGAGAATATCCCACACCTCAGCTGTTTCACGCTCAACCATTTTCTTAGCAGCTTTAATTGTTGTCGCAAGACCACGACGCTCGAGCTTGCCAAAAATAAACGGCTTAAAGAGTTCCAATGCCATTTTCTTAGGCAGTCCACACTGGTGCAAACGCAGTGTAGGGCCAACCACGATCACAGAACGGCCAGAGTAGTCTACGCGCTTGCCGAGCAAGTTCTGACGGAAGCGACCCTGCTTGCCTTTAATCATGTCGGCGAGCGACTTAAGGGGACGCTTGTTCGAACCGGTAATCGCACGGCCACGACGGCCATTATCGAGAAGCGCATCGACCGCTTCTTGCAACATGCGCTTCTCATTACGCACGATAATATCAGGCGCATTAAGATCGAGCAGTCGCTTGAGTCGATTGTTACGGTTGATTACTCGACGATACAAGTCGTTGAGATCAGATGTGGCAAAACGGCCGCCATCGAGTGGCACGAGTGGGCGCAAATCTGGCGGCAGAACCGGCAGCACGTTCATTACCATCCACTCGGGCTTGTTTCCTGACTCGGCAAACGCCTCGAGGAGCTTCAATCGCTTCGAGAGTTTCTTGAGTTTGGTCTCAGAATTAGTCGCTGGAATTTCTTCGCGCAGACGCGCAACTTCAGCGTCGACTTCGAGATCTTTCATCAGCGCTTGAATAGCCTCGGCGCCCATTTTGGCGTCAAACTCATCGCTGAACTCTTCCATCGCCTCGAAATACTGCTCGTCGTTTAGTAGCTGTCCTTTCTCGAGGTTTGTCATACCAGGATCGGTCACAACAAAAGACTCGAAGTAAAGAATTCGCTCGATGTCGCGAAGCGTCATATCGAGAAGCAGGCCAATGCGCGAGGGCAATGACTTGAGGAACCAAATGTGTGCAACCGGGCTCGCCAGTTCGATATGACCCATACGGTCGCGACGAACTTTAGATAGCGCTACCTCTACGCCACATTTTTCACAGATTACGCCGCGATGCTTAAGTCGCTTGTATTTGCCACAGAGGCACTCGTAGTCTTTGGTTGGGCCGAAAATTTTGGCGCAGAACAACCCATCGCGCTCAGGCTTGAATGTCCTATAGTTTATAGTTTCAGGCTTTTTCACTTCGCCGAACGACCACGCTCTGATCATCTCCGGAGAGGCAAGACCGATGCGAATGGAGTCAAATTCATCGGATGGTGACTGAGACTTTAACAACCCTAGTAGGTCTTTCATTCTAGATCCTCCACCTGACGCGGGTAACGCGCCACGGCTTTAATATTCACTAATTCTTGCGTTTTAGCTCGCTTGGCGAACCGACGTGAATGCCAGCTTATTTGCTGACATCCAACTCCATGTCGATTGCAAGAGATCGAATCTCTTTCAAGAGAACGTTAAACGACTCAGGCATACCAGGCTCCATGCGATGGTCTCCGTCGACGATGTTTTTATACATCTTCGTCCGGCCCGCGACGTCGTCCGACTTCACGGTAAGCATCTCTTGCAGAGTGTATGCAGCGCCATAAGCTTCGAGAGCCCATACTTCCATCTCTCCGAAGCGCTGGCCGCCGAACTGAGCCTTACCGCCCAGCGGTTGCTGAGTAACGAGGCTGTAGCTACCTGTCGATCGCGCGTGCATCTTGTCATCGACCAAGTGGTTAAGCTTGACCATATACATGATGCCGACTGTGACTTTGCGATCAAACTCTTCGCCGGTGCGACCATCGCGCAGGCTTACCTGTCCGCTTTCATCGATACCTGCTAGTTCGAGCATGCCTTTGATTTCAGTCTCGGCTGCACCATCGAACACAGGTGTTGCCATAGGCACGCCTGCACGAAGATTGTGTGCGAGCTCGAGAATTTCATCATCGCTGAAGCTCTTCAGATCTTCTTGCTTGTCGCCGATTTTATTGTAAACCTCGGTCAACAGCTTACGCACGTCAGCCGCTTTCTTCTGCGAGTCGAGCATCTCACCAATTCGATTACCAAGGCCCTTAGCAGCCGCACCGAGGTGAGTCTCAAGAATCTGACCCACGTTCATACGCGACGGTACGCCGAGAGGATTGAGCACGATATCGACCGGCTCACCTTTTTCATCGTACGGCATATCTTCGACAGGCATGATCACCGAGATAACACCTTTGTTACCATGGCGTCCTGCCATTTTGTCACCCGGCTGAATGCGACGTTTGATAGCAAGATAGACCTTTACGATCTTAAGCACGCCTGGGGCGAGATCGTCGCCTTGGGTTAACTTGCCGCGCTTGTCTTCATAGCGCGCGTCTAATTCGGCGCGACGCTCTTTGAGCTGCTCTTCTGCACGCTCTAGCTGCTTATTAACTGCGTCATCAGACAGACGGAGCTTGAACCAGTCTTCGCGTGGAAGTTCGGCCAAATACCCAGCAGTGACTTTCTGACCCTTCTTAAGCTTAGGTCCGCCGGCAACGACTTTATTGAGTAATGCTTTCTCTAAGCGCTCGTAGGTCGCGCCCTGGACAATGCGGAACTCGTCTTCGATGTCTTTTCGCACTTTTTTGAGCTGCGACTCTTCGATTTGGATTGCACGCTTGTCTTTCTCAAGGCCATCACGCGTAAACACTTGCACGTCGATAACAGTCCCGGTCACACTGGTTGGAACGCGCTGCGACGTATCTTTAACGTCAGAGGCTTTCTCGCCAAAGATCGCACGCAGGAGCTTCTCTTCTGGCGTCAGCTGAGTCTCGCCTTTAGGCGTCACCTTACCGACGAGAATGTCACCCGCGCCAACCTCAGCACCAATGTATACGATACCCGACTCGTCGAGTTTGCTGAGTGCGCCTTCGCCGACATTCGGAATATCAGCCGTAATTTCTTCAGAACCAAGTTTCGTATCGCGAGCGACACACGTAAGCTCTTGGATGTGAATAGTCGTGAAACGATCTTCCTTGACTACTCGTTCAGAAATTAGGATCGAATCCTCGAAGTTATAGCCATTCCAAGGCATAAACGCTATGCGCATGTTTTGACCAAGCGCGAGCTCACCCATGTCTATCGAAGGACCGTCGGCGAGAATATCGCCTCGTGTCACGATGTCACCCTCTTTCACGAGAGGCTTCTGGCTGATACACGTATTCTGATTAGAGCGTGTGTATTTGGTTAGGTTGTAAATATCTACACCCGCCTCACCCGCGTCCGTCTCTTCGTCATTAACGCGAACGATGATGCGCGCGCCGTCAACGCTCTCGATAACACCACCACGGAAGGCAACCTCACAAACACCCGAATCGGCGGCGACATTACGCTCCATGCCGGTTCCTACTAAGGGCTTTTCTGTCTTAAGTGTCGGAACAGCTTGGCGTTGCATGTTCGAGCCCATCAATGCGCGGTTAGCGTCATCGTGTTCGAGGAATGGGATCAATGCGGCTGCAACAGACACCATCTGCTGTGGCGCAACGTCCATGTAGTCGACTTCTTCGCGGAGCTTGAGAGTCGTCTCGCCCTTATAACGAACGGTGACTAGCGTATCGACAAATCCACCTTTCTTATCGAGTGGCGCGCTCGCTTGTGCAATAACGAAATCGCTTTCATCAATTGCTGATAGATAGTCGATCTCATCTGTAACTTTGTTCTTCACTACTTTGCGGTACGGGCTCTCGAGGAAACCGTAATGATTCGTACGCGCATAGGTTGCAAGCGAGTTGATTAGACCAATGTTTGGTCCCTCAGGCGTCTCAATTGGGCATACACGACCGTAGTGAGTCGGGTGCACGTCGCGCACTTCGAATCCAGCACGCTCGCGGGTAAGACCACCCGGACCGAGGGCCGAAACGCGGCGCTTATGCGTCACCTCAGACAATGGATTGTTCTGATCCATAAACTGAGAGAGCTGGCTCGAACCAAAAAACTCTTTGATCGCTGCGGCAACTGGTTTCGCATTGATCATGTCTTGCGGCATGAGCCCTTCGGAATCAGCCATGCTTAGACGTTCTTTGACAGCTCGCTCTACGCGGACGAGGCCAACGCGGAACTGATTTTCTGCCATCTCACCGACCGAGCGAATGCGGCGGTTGCCAAGGTGATCGATATCATCAACCGAACCAAAACCATTACGAATACCGACGAGTGTTTTCAACACTTCGACAATGTCGTCTTGGTCGAGCACGGCAGACCCTTCGGTCTCTTGGCGACCTAAGCGGCGGTTAAACTTCATGCGGCCAACAGCCGAGAGGTCATAACGCTCAGGTGAGAAGAATAAGTTTGCGAACAGATTTTCGGCCGACTCTTTAGTTGGCGGCTCGCCTGGACGCATCATGCGATAAATTTCGACCATCGCTTCGAGCTTCGATGTAGTGCCATCGATACGCAATGTGTCTGACACAAAAGGACCGCAGTCGAGGTCATTCGTGTAAATCGTTTGGAATTCAGTGACGCCCTGCTCAACAAATTCAGCAAGCATTTCGTGAGTGATCTCAGCGTTACACGCGAAGATTATCTCGCCAGTCTCCTGATTCACAACATCGGCTGCAAGCGCTTCACCCGCAAGGAAGTCTTCAGTTACGATTAGATCTTTGAGCTTTGCTGTTTCCATCTGTCGAACGTGACGACTGGTAATACGACGCCCATTCTCAACGATGACAGCGCCCTTCTTGTCGGTAATGTCAAAGTTAAGCACTTCGCCACGTAGCCGCGCAGGAATAAGCTGAAGCGAGAAGCTAGGCTCCTTGCCTTTAGTGATTTTAAACGTGTTGTTCTCGTAAAAAGCCTCGAGAATTTCCTGCGAGGAATAACCAAGCGCTCGCATAAGAACAGTCGCAGGCAATTTGCGGCGACGGTCAATGCGTACGTAGACCATGTCTTTCGGATCGAATTCGAAGTCTAACCATGAACCACGGTAAGGAATCACGCGCGCAGAGTAGAGCAGCTTGCCCGAGCTGTGCGTTTTTCCGCGGTCGTGGTCAAAGAACACGCCAGGCGAACGGTGTAGCTGAGACACAACGACTCGCTCCGTACCGTTAATGACGAATGTTCCAGAGTCGGTCATCAATGGGATTTCGCCCATATAGACTTCTTGCTCTTTAATATCCTTAATGGTTTGAGTCGTTGATTCCTTATCGTAAAGGATCAACCTAACTTTCACCCGTAAGGAGACGGAATAAGTAGAACCGCGCAATTGACACTCTTTCACGTCGAATACCGGCTTACCTAGCTCGTAGCTCACGTACTCGAGTACGGCTTTGCCCGAATAGCTGACTATTGGGAAAACGGACTTAAACGCTGCATGTAGACCTTGGTCTTTGCGCGCGTCGAGAGGGCTGTCGAGTTGTGTAAACTGTCTATAGGAATCGACTTGTATAGATAAGAGGTACGGTATATCCATAGCACTCGGCAGTTTGCCAAAGTTTTTACGGATTCGTTTTTTCTCTGTATACGAATAGGCCATTGCTGTGTTCCTAGCGTTGCGTACTAGTGGGGTACTAAGGGTGTAGAAGTCTTACAACGACGAACACCGGATGCAGAAATCTGCATCCGGTGAGCATCGGTTTTCAGCTTAAGCAGATTACTTAAGCTCAACTGTGGCGCCAGCCTCTTCGAGAGCTTTCTTAGCTTCTTCAGCTTCGCCTTTAGGTGCAGCTTCCTTCAATGTTGAAGGTGCGCCATCAACAAGCTCTTTCGCTTCTTTCAGGCCAAGACCTGTAATGCCGCGAACCGCTTTAATGACGTTTACTTTCTTCTCGCCTGCGCCAGTAAGAACGATATCGAACTCAGTCTGTTCTTCAGCAGCAACAGCTTCGCCTGCAGCAGCGGCAGGAGCAGCGGCTACAGCGGCAGCTGCAGATACGCCAAACTTCTCTTCCATTGCTTCAACCAGCTGAACAACGTCCATTACCGACATTTCGGCGATTGCTTCTAATACGTCTTCTTTAGATAGAGCCATGACTCTTATCTCCTAATAAAATAATTAATATAAATTTTGTGTCTCGCTGCCTAAGCAACGAAAAAACTAGGCTGCTTCCTGCTTCTGGTCTCGAACTGCAGCAACGCCACGCGTTACCTTCGAGGGAACCTCTTTCATGGTTCTTGCAAGCTTCGTTACAGGCGCCAACATCACGCTCATAAGGATAGACAGCGCCTGATCGTGAGTCGGCAACTTTGCCAACACGTCGATCTGACTTGCGTCTAATAACTTACCACCAACAGACAATGCTCTGATTTCGAACTTAGCATTCTCTTTCGCAAAATCCTTTAGCACACGCGCGGCGGCTCCGGGGTCGTCCTGCGAAAAAGCGAGAATGGTAGGCCCAACTAGCACTTCTTGAATACACTCGAAATCTGTCGCCTCTACTGCTTTCTTAAGCAGCGTGTTGCGAACAACACGTAGATAGACATTATTTTCTCGAGCGCTCTTACGAAGTGCAGTCATCTGACTTACAGTTACGCCGCGGTAATCCGCGAGAACTGCAGACAAAGCACTGCTAGCAGCTTGATTGACTTCTGAAACGATTTGTTTCTTGTCTTCCAATCTAATAGCCACTATCTCAACTCCATATTGTTGTGATCACCCTCAGTCTTCGACAGCTTTCTTTAGCGAGCGAGCCCTCTAAAAATAACTAGCAATTTCGTGACAAGTAATCCTTAAGCTCTTTCGAGCTTTGGACGAAAACAGTAAGTAGAGAATTATAAAACCTCAACCACTGCCTTCTTTCATTCGGTGAGTAAGATGCGAGCCGCGGTGTGCATGACACACCGAAACTCATATCGGGTTTCACCATCTGCGTAGGAAATTAAGAAGCCGATTTTGCCTACCTGGCAGAACCACACTTCACCTACGGTCTTTGACGGCCCTGCCAGAGAACTGACAAAACCCCAAAGTTTGTCGCTGACCAAGACTTGCGTCAGCGGCGCTGCGGCCAGCGCGATGCACCGGCCTGCGATTTCTTTAGATTGCGAGCGACGAGTGGTCGATCTGCAGGCCAGGGCCCATAGTCGATGACAACGTTACTTTGCGAATGTAGACACCCTTGGCAGAAGCAGGCTTAACCTTTTTCAGGTCTAGCAGCAGTGCCTCGAGGTTAGCCGTAACAGCAGCCACGTCGAAGTCTACCTTGCCAATACCACCGTGGATGATTCCATTCTTGTCTGTGCGGTAGCGAACCTGGCCACCTTTTGCGTTTTTGACCGCAGTCTCAACGTCAGGTGTTACCGTGCCAACCTTGGGGTTAGGCATCAGGCCACGTGGGCCAAGAACGGTGCCCAGCTTACCAACTACGCGCATGGCGTCTGGGGTAGCAATAACGACGTCGAAGTCTAGGTTACCCGCCTGAATGCTTTCGGCTAGGTCGTCAAAACCAACGATGTCTGCGCCAGCTGCTTTCGCCTTCTCTGCATTTTCGCCTTGAGCGAAAACGGCGACACGCACTTCTTTACCAGTGCCTGCGGGCAGTACAGTTGAACCACGGACGGCTTGGTCCGACTTACGCGCGTCGATGCCGAGATTAACCGAGACGTCGAGCGACTCTTTGAATTTGCCTGTGGCGAATTCTGAGAGGATCGCGACCGCATCAGCCACCGAGTAGGCTTTGCCTGGCTCGATTTTGGCAGCAAGTGCCTTTTTCTTTTTGCTTAATTTAGCCATGTTACTAAACTCCCTCGACGATGAGGCCGGCGCTGCGCGCGCTGCCCGCCAATGTACGCACTGCCGCGTCCATATCAGCCGCTGTTAAGTCGGCCATCTTTTGAGTCGCCACTTCTTCGAGTTGCGCACGAGTAACAGTGCCAACTTTCTCAGTGTTTGGGCGACCGCTACCCTTAGTGATGCCGACGATTTTTCGCAGCAGCACTGAAGCAGGCGGAGTTTTCATGATGTAGGTGAAGCTGCGATCCGAGTAGACCGTGATCACTACGGGAATCGGTAAGCCAGCTTCCATGCTCTGTGTTGCAGCATTGAATGCCTTACAGAATTCCATGATGTTAACACCGTGCTGACCTAAAGCAGGTCCAACTGGTGGGCTCGGGTTAGCTTTGCCAGCCCCGACTTGTAGCTTGATATAAGCTAGTACTTTCTTAGCCATGTTGCTCTCCTTGGGTGCAGACGTTGACGCGGGCTTATAAAAACTGAAACCTTGCCAACTCCCCTGCGTACTCTAAATGACTTAGAGCTCGTCTTTATGGCCGGAGGCGCCATTTTGACGACTCCCGACCGCTTCGCTTTGGGCTTTCGCCCAAAAATTCATGCTTACTTTTAGACCTAAAGGCCTAGAGCCTAAGACTAGCTCTTTTCGACTTGACCGAACTCTAACTCGACCGGTGTAGACCTACCGAAAATCAGCACCGCTACGCGCAGTCTGTTCTTCTCGTAATTCACTTCCTCTACAGTGCCTGTAAAGTCATTGAAAGGACCGTCTGTTACTCGAACCATTTCGCCAGGCTCATAAACAGTCTTGTGCGCTGGCATGTCTTCGCTCGCTTCCATGCGCTGCAGTATTTTGTCGGCCTCTTTCGCCGTAATCGGCGCGGGTCGATCTGCTGTACCGCCAATAAATCCCATAACGCGCGGCGTGTTTTTAACCAGATGCCACGTATCGTCATTGAGCTCCATATGAACAAGTACATAGCCAGGGAAGAACTTGCGCTCGCTTTTGCGCTTTTGACCCGCGCGCATCTCAACCACTTCTTCTGTGGGGACAAGCACATCATCGAACAGATCTTCCATACCCTGTAACGCAATACGCTCTTGCAACGAGAGCATTACTTTCTTCTCATATCCGGAGAAGGCGTGAACTACATACCAACGCTTAGCCATTGTTGCCCCTATCCGATTATCGATGAGACGGCGCTGTTAAGCGCCCAATCAAGCAGCCATAAAATAATGGCGACAATGAAGATAACAACCAATACCACAATGGTGGTTTGGGTAGTCTCTTGCCGAGTTGGCCATACAACCTTACGAATCTCGGTCCTTGCCTCGAGGCAAAGCTCGAGGAACGATCGTCCTCGCACGGTTTGGATCGCAATCCAGCCGGCGATAGCGGCAGCGATGATCAATCCGACCACGCGAACCAATAAAGATTCCGTCGCGAAATAAGAATTTGCGTAGATCGCGGCGACGGTGATGGCCACAACGACGAGCCACTTAAGGCCATCTAACTTAGTGCTCGCGCCTTCAATTTTCTCTGACATAGTGCTCGCTTATTCTCTTATTTTGGTGGCCTAGACCAGCTAATCACTGAATACACCTAGACTCATCCGTCACCGGCATGGAGCCGATGCATTAATCCCGCCACTCGCTGAGCAATTACCCAACGACTATGTGGCAGGCCAGGAGGGAATCGAACCCCCAACCTGCGGTTTTGGAGACCGCTGCTCTGCCAATTGAGCTACTGGCCTAAACTCTTTTGCTCGTCTATTTGGTTCGATCTAAATTTAGATCTAATTAGAATCTAAACTCTAACACCGAGTTTATTATGTCCGAACTCTACAAAGACGACTAAGCCGAGACATCCTACCGGAGGTCTCGGCTCAGCGAAAAGCCTGTTAAAGCTTACTCGAATATTTTCGCTACAACGCCGGCGCCTACTGTGCGGCCGCCTTCACGGATCGCAAAGCGGAGACCTTCGTCCATCGCGATTGGCGCAATCAACGTGACTTCCATCTTCACGTTGTCACCAGGCATGACCATCTCAACGCCTTCAGGAAGCTCACAAGCGCCTGTCACGTCAGTGGTACGGAAATAGAACTGTGGACGATAGCCCTTGAAGAATGGCGTATGACGGCCTCCCTCGTCCTTCGACAGGATGTAAACCTCTGCCTCAAACTTGGTGTGTGGCTTGATCGTGCCTTTCTTCGAAAGAACCTGACCACGCTCAACGTCTTCACGCTTAGTACCACGCAGCAACACACCCACGTTCTCGCCTGCACGACCTTCGTCTAGCAGCTTGCGGAACATCTCAACGCCTGTACAAACAGTGGTTGTCGTGTCGCGAATACCAACGATCTCAATCTCGTCACCAACATTCACAATGCCGCGCTCAATACGACCAGTCACAACAGTACCGCGACCAGAAATTGAGAACACGTCTTCGATTGGCATCAGGAATGCCTGATCAACGTCACGAACCGGCTCAGGAATATAGCTGTCGAGTGTTTCAACGAGCTTCAGCACAGCCGGCGCGCCGATGTCCGACGTATCACCCTCTAATGCCTTAAGCGCCGAACCAATCACGATTGGCGTGTCGTCACCCGGGAAATCGTACTGGTCGAGAAGCTCACGAATCTCCATTTCGACGAGTTCAAGAAGCTCTTCGTCGTCAACCATGTCTGCCTTGTTCATGAACACGACAATGTAAGGTACGCCAACCTGACGCGAAAGCAGGATGTGCTCACGTGTTTGTGGCATGGGGCCGTCTGCAGCTGAACAAACCAAAATGGCGCCGTCCATCTGTGCAGCACCCGTGATCATGTTCTTTACATAGTCGGCGTGTCCAGGACAGTCTACGTGCGCGTAGTGACGGTTAGGTGAATCGTATTCAACGTGTGACGTTGAAATAGTGATACCACGCGCCTTCTCTTCGGGGGCGTTATCGATCTGCGCGAAGTCACGCATCGCACCTCCGTAGGCCTCAGCACAAACCTTTGTCAGAGCTGCAGTCAATGTTGTCTTGCCGTGGTCAACGTGTCCGATCGTACCGACGTTTACGTGTACCTTATTTCTTTCGAATTTTTCCTTAGCCATTTTTGACTGCCCTCAACATTTACCTGCTCGCAGGTCTTTCACGTTAATTCTCATTTGCCCCGCCAAGAGACGAAACACTTTTTCTTTCTTTCAGCTAACTTCTTGCTAAATTTTTGCTTACTTCCTGCTTAACTTCCTGCTTAACTTCTTGATAAGACAACTAAAACCTATCAG
>ERZ1048068.2728-NODE-2728-length-12182-cov-5.186691_pt1 | contig 12182 bp, 13 predicted proteins | sample MGYA00383098_ERZ1048068 | MGnify/ENA primary metagenome ERZ1048068 (study PRJEB29581, sample SAMEA5548368) | metagenome | biome: marine; feature: coastal; material: water | depth 1 m | study: Short-term variability in the microbial, nano- and picoplankton... | reverse complement strand
GGGCAGTGTTAGAGACTGGATATATTTAACGTACAATAATTTTAACGGTTTCATAAAAATCACAAACAGAAATAATGTTAATTTTTCCATCCCAGTTAAAGTCCTTGATAACTGGAAAGGAAGTAGCTTAACAGTTAAAGTTTCTTTTACAATAGGGACAACTGCTGCTACCTCTTTTGTATCTGCACGTTTATTTAATAATACCACAGGGGAATCTACTGATATTGGTTCATATGGAAACGGTACTGCCCCTGCTGTTAGAGATGCTGTGTATAATGCTGCAGTAGCAGGGAATGTTTATGGTTTTTTTAAAACAGTTACCCTTCAAGATGGTGATGCTACTACTACTGAAAATTTTGCAGTATCACGTGTAGAATTGACAAGCGAAAATACATTAAGTTCAAATACGTTCAATAATTCCTCTAATGACAACCAATGGGGAAACGCATCTAATTGGTCTTTAGGTTTTGTGCCAACTGTTAATACTTCTGTTTCTATACCTAACACAATGACCGTTAATATTGGCCCGGGCAGTGCGACAGCGGCTTTAGCAAATACTTTGACAATCGATAGTGGTGGTAGTCTTACTACAGCCTCAAACTCTTCCATAAATGTCCTCGGAAACGTTACAAATAATGGAACTCTAATTATGCAATCCTCTTCCTCTTCGTCATCTGCATTAATGGCTGATTCCTCATCGGGTTCTGGAACTTACAAGTATGAAAAGTATATAGCGGCTTTTGACGATACTAATGATTTAATATCGGCACCATTTACAGGTGAAGTTTTTTCAAATTTAATTTCAAATAATTCTAGTGTAATCTACACCAATCCAAATGATAATACGCAATATCTTTTTGGTCCCTTTGACAATAACTCAGGTGAATATTTAATTTACGACTCTGATACTGATGGCGCTGAAACAATGTCAGTTGCTAAAGGATTCAAAGTAGGAGCAGTTTCAGGAGGAGCAAATTTGGTGTTTACAGGTGCATTTCAAACAGCCAATCAAACGGCAGATATAGACGTGGGTTCGGATGCAACTTTCAATAAATGGAATCTTATTGGAAATCCATTTCCAAGTTACCTAGATTTAAGTCATTTTTTTAATGATAATTATTTAAAGTTTGATTCAAGTTATGCTGCATTGTATGCCTATGATGGAGATGCATCTGATGGGTCTATTTGGACAATTTACAACGCTTCTAATTTCAGCGGAGTTAAAATTGCACCAGGTCAAGCTTTTTTTATAGCAGCTGATGGTTCTGAGAGTTTGTCATTTGATACTGATATGCAGACTGTAAGTGGTGGAGATGATTTTATATCCAGATCAACAAAGCAACCTGATTCATATATTAAACTTATTATGAGTAGAGGTGATCAGATTGCTCAAACAGATGTTTATTTAAACTCGTCTGCAAGCAATGGTATTGATGTTGGGTATGATGCTGGACTATTTGCTAATTCCACTTCAGATTTTGACCTTTACAGTGCATTAGCCGATTCTAGTAGTCCCTCATTAAAACTTGCCATACAGGCTATTTCCACTGATATTTCTCAAACTATCAATATACCACTAGGAGTTGTACTTGATCAGGGTACTAATTACAGTATTACCATAGATGATCCTTCATTATTAGAATCTGTAAATGTATATCTAAAAGATTATGAAACTGGTGCATTATCGCTTTTAAATAATGGCAGTTACAATTTTGAGGTGAGTTCCAGTCTAGAAGGCACAAGTCGTTTTGAACTTCGTTTAACGAATTCAACTTTAAGTAATGAGACCCTTTTTGCTTTGAGTAATTTTAAGGCTATCAATCAAGATGACACCATTCTATTTGTTGGAGATTTCCAAAAAAATGATCAGATTAAAATATTTGATATGCTAGGCCGTTTAGCAATGACTCATACAATAGTCAGAAATGAAGAGCAGTTTAAAATCTTTAAAAACAAATTAGTTTCTGGGTTATATGTAGCCCAGATAAGGAGACTTGGTTCTAGTCAAGCCATAAGATTTATAAATAATTAAACAACGTATTATGATTAAAAATAATAAAAATCAAATAACAAGACAAGATGCCCTTAAAAGAATGGGTAAGTACTTGGCCTTAACTGCTGTAGGAACTTTTATTTTACTAAATCCTAAAAAAGCGCAAGCTCTGTCGCCCCCTGATCCAAGTAATAACCCATTTTGATTCTAAAAAAATATACTTAAACTGTTTGGTCAATTGTTGCGAATGTATATCTGTTAAAAATATTTTTTATAAATGATTTGTAAACAAAAGAAACCCAAGTTTTATGAAATAATTTATTGTTAAGTAAGCGAATCTAATGGATTATAAAATATGAGTAATAATTTTCAATTTCTGAATTTCATATTTTCATTGGCTTTTCAAAACTCAATTAATGCTCGTTGGAAATTTCTTTAAAATGATTACAAAAGCCAAAACCTTACAAATTCATTCCAGTGACAATGTGATTGTCGCATTAACTGATATCCGTCAGGGAGAAAGAGTTAATATTGAGGGAAATTCTATTGTCCTAGCCGATGATATAAAAGCAAAACACAAATTTGCTATTATCGACTTTGCAGTTGGTGAAGAAATATATATGTATGGTGTGGTTGTGGGTAAGGCAAAAAAAGCAATTGCTAGGGGAGAGGCCATATCAACGGATAATATTGTCCACGAAACAGAGGACTATTCTGTTTCTAAAACGAATAAGCAATCCAATTGGGCAAGTCCAAATTTTGCGACATTTTCAAAGCGTACATTTTTAGGATATCATCGCGATAACGATACCGTCGGTACGGAAAACAATTGGCTTGTAATTCCACTTGTATTTTGTCAAAATAGAAATTTAGAAACCCTAAAAGACACCATGCTCAAAGGGTTAGGCTATGAAAACTCAAGCAAACAAATATTCAATCTAAAAGCTCTAATTGATAAATACAAATCGGGGGCTTCAGAAAATGATCTGTTGGATGTAGATATTATTACAAATACGAATAAAAAGCAAAAGAACCCCCTGTTTCCAAACTTAGATGGCATTTATTTTTTAACACACGATGGTGGTTGTGGTGGCTCAACCTCCGATGCTGTAACTCTATGTAATTTATTAGCAGGGTACATCAATAATCCTAATGTAGCAGGGGCTACAATTTTAAGTTTAGGTTGTCAGCATGCACAAATGAGCATCCTAGAACGGGCGCTAAAACGCATTGCGCCTGAGTCAAATAAACCCGTATATTTTTTAGAGCAGCAACAAAGCAGTTCAGAGCCAGAATACATTGCGGAAGCGATTAAAAAAACATTTATTGGACTTATTGAGGCCAATAAAATATCGAGAGCACCAGCTCCTTTGAGTAAGTTAACTATTGGTTTGGAGTGTGGAGGGTCTGATGGATTTTCGGGCATTTCTGCAAATCCAACATTAGGCTATGTTTCAGATTTGATTGTGGGATTGGGTGGGTCAGCTATTCTTTCTGAATTTCCAGAACTTAATGGCGTTGAACAAGAATTGATTAATCGATGTACGGAGGTAGAAAAGGCAAAAAAATTTGCACAAATTATGAAAACATACAATGCCAAAGCCACCGCATTAGGCAGTGGTTTTTATGCGAATCCCTCCCCTGGAAATATTAAAGATGGACTCATTACAGATGCCATAAAATCTGCTGGTGCTGCTAAAAAAGGAGGTACTTCACCAATAGTAGATGTTTTAGACTATACAGAGCAACTGACTAAGTCTGGCTTGAACCTCTTGTGTACTCCTGGAAATGATGTAGAATCCACAACCGGACTTGCGGGATCTGGAGCGAATCTAATATTATTTACAACGGGACTTGGAACACCAACGGGAAACCCAGCTGTGCCGGTTATAAAAGTATCTACGAATACCTCTATTTACAATAAAATGAATGATATTATTGACTTTAATACTGGGGGCATCATTGAAGGGACAGAAACTATTGAAAGCTCTGGGGAAGCCCTATTGTCTTATATTATTCAAGTGTCAAGTGGAGAAGTTGAAGTTAATGCACGAAGATTGGGACAAAACGATTTTATTCCTTGGAAAAGAGGATTATCACTATAACACTAAACAATGAAAAATAAATTTTCTTTAGAAAACAAAGGAGTTGTAATTTCGGGGGGAGGAAGCGGTATTGGTAAAGCCATAGCCAAAACCTTTGCCGAACAAGGAGCCGATGTACATATTTTAGATTTTAATATGGAAACTGCGAACGATACAGCAAATGAAATCAAAACGCAAGGCCATAAAGCGTCAGCACATCACTGCAACGTTGCCGATTACAAACAAGTCAGTGAATTAGTTAATCAAATTACCAAAGTAGTTTCTGTTGATATTTTAATTAATAATGCAGGAATTGCCCATGTTGGGAATATTGAGGCTTGCGCTGAAGAAGATTTAGACAGACTTTATGAAATCAATATCAAAGGCGTGTACAATTGTTCAAAAGTTTGTATTCCATTAATGAAAGACAACGGCGGAGGGGTTATCTTAAATATTGCATCAATCGCATCATCAGTAGGTATTTCAGATCGCTTTGCGTATTCTATGACCAAAGGAGCCGTACTAACCATGACCTATTCGATTGCCAAAGATTATATAGACTCCAACATTCGTTGTAACTGTATATCACCAGCACGAGTACATACGCCATTTGTAGATGGTTTTATTAAGAAAAACTATCCAGGAAACGAAATAGAAATGTTTGAAAAACTTTCAAAAACACAACCCATTGGCCGTATGGGGAAACCACAAGAAATTGCCGACTTAGCATTATTTTTATGTGCTGATGAAGCAAGCTTTATTACAGGATCTAACTACGGTATTGATGGAGGATATATAACTCTTAACTCAAAATAAATTAAAAATGAAGCTTATTCGATTTGGAGCAATTAACGAAGAAAAACCAGGAGTCTTATTAGCAAACGGAACGAAACTAGACGTTTCTGCATTTGGCCATGATTATGATGAAGCCTTTTTTGGAGAAAATGGACTAGAAAAACTTCAGGATTGGTTAAAGAACAATCAAGATAGTTGTCCAGTCGTTGGAGATGATGTTCGCCTTGGACCACCCTTAATACGCCCTTCAAAAATTGTGTGTGTTGGCCTAAATTATGCCCAGCATGCCGCAGAAAGTGGCATGGACGTTCCTGAAGAACCAGTTCTGTTCTTTAAAGCAACTTCTGCTATTGTTGGACCTAATGACCCAATTATAATTCCAAAAGGAAGTGAAAAAACTGACTGGGAAGTCGAATTAGCCATTGTTATTGGCAAGAAGGCATCTTATGTGAGTGAAAAAGACGCATTAAACCATGTGGCTGGCTATGTATTGCATAACGACGTGAGTGAGCGCGCATTTCAACTTGAGCGATCTGGGCAGTGGGTAAAAGGAAAAAGTTGTGACACTTTTGCACCTATTGGACCTTTTATTGCAACACCAGACGAAATTGGGGATCCAAATAATCTAAACCTTTGGCTAACACTCAATGGCGAGGAGATGCAAAATAGCAGCACATCAGATTTTATTTTTAACATTCAGCATGTTGTTAGCTATATAAGTCAATACATGACTCTGCTGCCTGGTGATATTATTTCAACCGGAACACCCTTTGGTGTTGGCTTGGGGTTAACACCACCACGTTACTTGAAAGATGGTGATGTTGTAGAATTAGGAATTGAAGGCTTGGGCACTTCAAGACAAACTTGTATCGCTTTCAAATGATCATAGATAGTCATCAGCATTTTTGGAATTATGATCCTGTCAGAGAAGCCTGGATAGATGCCTCTATGGAGTTTATCCGAAAGGATTTTCTACCTAAAGATTTAAAACCTCTATTACAGGAAAATGGAGTTGAAGGCTGTATCACTGTTCAGGCAAATCAATCCGAAATGGAAACAAAATTTTTGTTGACTTGTGCTGAGGAAAATCCCTTTATTAAAGGGGTTGTTGGTTGGGTTGATTTAATTGCTGAAAACCTTGAAGACCGATTAAAACATTTTGCAGCAAATCCTTTATTTAAAGGTGTACGACATATTGTACAAGCCGAGAAAGATGATTATTTACTCCGGGAAGATGTACAACGAGGAATTGGCAAGTTATCGAAATTTAATCTTACGTTTGATATACTTGTTTTCCCACAGCAACTTCCAGCTGCGTTGAATTTGGTCGAAAAGTTTCCAGATCAAACCTTTATTTTAGACCATATAGCCAAGCCAAATATTTCGAGACCGATGACCGAAATATGGAAAACTAATATCACAGCCATATCCAAATTTAAAAATGTGAATTGTAAGCTTTCAGGGATGGTAACCGAGACCAAAGACTTTGCTTTCGCAGATGATGATTTTGTACCCTTTATGGATCATGTCTTTTCGTCTTTTGGTACCCATCGAATTCTATTTGGTTCTGACTGGCCTGTTTGCCTTCTTGCAGCGGATTACAATAAAGTAGTTGGTATAATTAATGATTATCTTGACAAGCAGTCTGCCGAAATAAAAGCGCAAGTTTTAGGGCAAAATGCAATTAAAATTTATAATTTGTAGTATGGATTTAGGACTAAAGGACAAAGTAATTATCGTAACAGGTGGATCAAAAGGCATTGGAGGTGGCATTGTTTCCCTTCTGGTTGAAGAAGGTGCCCTTCCTGTGATTGTAGGAAGAAATAAGCCGAGTATTGAAAAGGCAATTGCTAACTATCATAGTATGGGTTTTAACGTTGGCTATGCATTTGCAGAATTAACCTACCCAGAACAATGTAAGGAAGCTGTAGCTAATGTTCTTACAAAATATGGACGTATCGACGGATTAGTCAATAATGCCGGTGTAAATGACGGTGTAGGATTAGAAAATGGAAATTACCTCGATTTTATGGAATCCATCAAACGCAACCTAGCACATTATTATTTGATGACACAATTGGTGCTTCCAGAGCTTAAGAAAAACAAAGGGGCTATTGTTAATATTGGGTCTAAAACAGCCGATACTGGCCAAGGCAATACCTCTGGGTATGCAGCGGCAAACGGTGGGCGCAATGCACTCACAAGAGAATGGGCGGTAGAATTACTACCTCACAAGATTCGTGTAAATTGTGTTGTTGTGGCCGAGTGCTACACACCACTTTATGGAAAATGGATCAATAGCTTTGATAATCCAACAGAAAAACTAGACTCCATTAAAAACAAAATCCCATTGGAACAACGTATGACAACCGCAGCGGAAATTGCCAATACAGTTGCCTTTTTGCTATCAGAGCGGTCTAGTCATACCACAGGGCAACTGGTTTATGTGGATGGAGGATATACACATTTAGATAGAGCAATAAACACTAAAGAATAATGGCTGAATCGTTAAAAAAGTATTGTTTGGCTTTGGACTTGAAAGACGATTCTAAAAAGATAGATGCCTACATAAAGCATCATAAAAAGGTATGGCCAGAAATCAATCAAAGCATCAAAGATTCTGGGGTTCATAATGCTGAAATATTCCAAACTGGTAATAGACTTTTTATGATTTTAGAAGTTGATGACTCTTTTAGTTTTGAAAGAAAAGCTGCTCTGGATAATAGCAATCCAAAGGTGCAAGAATGGGAAGCACTTATGTGGGAATTTCAACAAGCATTGCCAAACACACCGGCTGGTTCTAAATGGGTATTGATGGATAAAATATATAACTTAAATGTATCAGAACAATGAAATCAGAAGTAAACTATAAATATCCCTCTGTTGAAGATTTGCGCATACGCGCCAAAAGTAAGATTCCAAAGTTTGCTTTTGAATATTTAGACGGGGGGTGCAATAACGACGTTAATCTTAAAAAAAATACCGAACGAATTCGAGATATCGAACTCAAGCCAAAGTATTTGGTAGACTATAAACCACCAAGTTTAAAAACAGAACTTTTTGGACATACCTATGATGCTCCCTTTGGCATTTCTCCTGTTGGACTTCAAGGGCTTATGTGGCCTAAGTCTCCTGAAATTTTGGCCAAGGCTGCATATGACCATAACATTCCTTTTGTGTTAAGTACTGTAACTACGGCAAGTATCGAAAGAATTGCTGAAATAACAGAAGGAAAGGCATGGTTTCAGCTCTACCACCCTGCCGAGGACAGTGTGACTAAAGACATTTTAAAACGTGCTGAAGCTGCCGAATGTCCGGTGCTTGTCATTCTCGCAGATGTTCCTTCTTTTGGATACCGACCAAGAGATATTCGTAATGGATTATCCATGCCGCCAAAGATGACACTGACAAACATTATTAATGCTGCAAAAAGACCACATTGGTCGTTGCAAACTCTCATTAATGGGCAACCGAGCTTTGAAATCCTTAAACCTTATATGCCTAAAAATTTAAATCTCAGTCAATTGGCGAAATTTATGGACGCTACCTTTTCGGGGCGTTTAAATGAGGATAAAATCAAAAAAATTCGTGATTTATGGAAAGGCAAGCTTGTATTAAAAGGCGCCGAGTCTATTCATGATGTAGAAAAAGCATATCAACTTGGGCTAGATGGAGTTATTGTATCGAATCACGGAGGACGACAAGTAGATGTAGGGCAAGCGACTATTGATTCACTAAAAACCATTGCTCCACTTTACAAAGACAAAATCACTGTAATGTTGGATAGTGGAATTCGTGGCGGTGCAGATGTGGCACGGGTTATGGCAAGTGGAGCTGACTTTAGCTTTATGGGACGCACATTTATGTACGGTGTTTCTGCTTTAGGCAGAAAAGGTGGAAACCATACCATAGCCATGCTTAAAACGCAACTCACTCAAGTCATGGAGCAAATGAGCTGTGGTGAAATAAAAGATCTTCAAAGTAAATTAGTAGTAAAATAGCAATCTATTCAATTAAAATGAAAAAATCAAAAACCATTCCTGTAGTGCCAAAACAAATCATAATTCCATTTATATTACTCACTTCTTTATTTGCACTTTGGGGGTTTGCAAATGCAGTTACAGATCCTATGGTTCAGGCTTTTAAAAAGGTTTTAGAATTATCAAACTCACAAGCAGCTTGGATACAAATGTCTTTTTATGGAGGGTATTTTTGTATGGCACTTCCTGCTGCCTTGTTTATGCGAAAATACTCCTATAAAGTAGGTATTTTAATAGGTCTTGGCTTGTACGCTGCAGGAGCACTATTGTTTTACCCTGCAGCAATGACTGAGCAGTTTTGGTTTTTCTGTTTGGGGTTGTATGTCCTAACTTTTGGTTTGGCTTTTATAGAAACGGCAGCAAATCCTTATGCACTTGCCATGGGACCAAAAGAAACCGCTACACAACGATTAAATCTTGCACAAGCATTTAATCCTGTAGGCTTAATTTTAGGCTTGTTTGTTGCCCAACAGTATGTTTTAAAGAAACTTCAATCGGATGACATTACAGATTTTAGCGCTTTAGATGAAGCGGCTAAAATACTTATTAAAACAACAGATTTGATGGTTATTCGCGATCCTTATGTGGTTTTGGGATTCGTTATTTTAGCTGTCTTGTTCTTGTTTGCTGTCAGTAAAATGCCACACTCAAAAGAAGAAGTCATAAACAATCAAATTGGGGATACTTTCAAAAAACTCTTCAAGAATAGCAGCTATACTTCGGGTGTATTGGCGCAGATTTTCTATGTGGGTGCGCAAATCATGTGCTGGACTTATATCTACCAATATGCTGAAGGAATCGGGATGGACAGTGTTTCGGCAGGCTATTATCAAATGGCCGCATTTGTTCTGTTTACTTTTGGTCGTGCTATTGGCACCTTTTTGTTACGTTTTGTTAATGCGGGCAAGCTACTTATGGTTTTTGCACTACTTGCTATTGGATGTACGGTTGGAGTTATATTCATTAATAATGTAATAGGACTTTATTGCTTGGTTGGTGTTTCATTTTTCATGTCGCTTATGTTTCCTACAATCTACGGAATAGCACTTGGTAAATTAACGGAGGAAGAGAGTAAAATTGGTTCGGCTGGTCTTGTAATGGCTATTGTTGGTGGAGCACTTATGCCAAAGCTTCAAGGGATGATTATTGACCTTGGGGGATACGGAGTTAACGATTTAAGTATAGCAGGTATTTCAGAAATCAACTTTTCATTTTTACTTCCTGTTTTATGTTTTGCTTTTATAGCGATGTACGGACGTAAAAATAGCGCTTAACTTATTCAAAAGGTTTTAGAGATTAGTGTTCAATATAAAAACAGAACATAATTAAGCTAAATAGTTGTACTATTTTCAAAGCGGAGCTTTAAGGGTCAGCGTAGCTACTCCTGAAAAATATAAAGCTTGCTTTGTTTAGTCTCTTTTTGGAAACCTCCCCCAATTACCACCTCCATCATAATCAACAGGGGTGTCTTCATCAATAGTTGGATTATTTTCTTCTATTTTATTTTTAGTACTAAAGGAAATGTTCCATATAAGAAAAAACATATACACTGAAAATATCACAAAACCTATGAAAAAAAATAGGATACTCATAGTCTTTTATTTTGAATCTGATTCGTAACTATTGAAAATAAAAAAAATAGTTCCAGGCCAATGGCCAGAGTACTGTACCTCCTCTATATTGGCAATAAGACCCAAGCCAAATGGATATAGTAAACAGCTAAAAGCAAAAAACACTGCAGACCACTTAAATATAATTTTTTTGGCTTCTAAAATAGTTAAATTGATAAATACCATGTTGTTTAAAAATTTAGAAAATTCAAATTAATTATTTTTTAGATCTTTAATAATGTCCTTTTCAACAGATTTAATATATTTTTTTCTTTTTTCGTCGGATACAAATGGCACTGACCAAAACTGTTTTGTTTTAGAAAAGAGTGAGAGTCTCCATCCAAAAACAAAAGTATAGACTCCCATAACCAACCTAAGTTTTACAGAATTTAAGTAAAGTGTTAAGACAGGTAAACCTGGAGCACCGTGAGTAACATAGGTTCTTACTTTTTTTGTTTTTAAAAGAGGTTTTGGATAAGCATATATTTTTGTAATATTAACAAATTCATAGGCATATCCTGGAGTAAAAACTTCGTCAAAAAAAATCTCTATTCTTGGTGTTAATCGAAACCACCAAACGGGTGAAATAATGTAAATTCTGTCACACCATGTAACCATTTCTTTATATTTTGATATTAAGTTTTCTCTTGGGCGAGTGAAACTGTCTCTATACAAATCAATAATTTTTGTTTCTTCATTATTTTTTTTCAAAGTATTTTTAATCGTTAAAAAAATTCCGTTGTAGCAAAAAGAGCTCTTATTTGGGTGACCAATTATAATTAAGTTTTTCATTTAAGTTATAGTTAGTTTATTATTTAGAGTTTTTTTTAAAGTAGTTTAATTTAGCTTTGAGTTGTGTTCTACCAATAATTAACGCAGCAGTTATAATAATGATATTTTTTATGATGTATTGGCCCTCGAGGGTTGGTAGTAAAAGATTTGAATTTTGAAAAGTTATATCTGGTAATATCACTAGAGGTAGAAATGTTCCTGTCATTTGAAGTAACAACAAGATCATTGCAAAAAATGTAGTTTTTCTGAATAAAAAAAAGATAGCAATACAAACTTCCCAATAACCAATTATTACAGCCCATGTCTCAGCATCAAAAAAAGGCATCCAAAAGACAGTGTCTTTAACTAGCTCTTGGGCGGGAGATAAATAAATTATCTTAAGAAAACCAAACCAGAAAAAAATTACAAATAAAGGGATTCTTATTAAGAAATCATTGGTATTAAATCTATACATAAATGTAATATTTTTATAAATATAATAATTTGTTCATTAATAAAAGTGATTTTAACTTTTTTTAAGAGCTTTTTAAGGCAAGTTTTTTTAGATAATTTTTAAAGTTTTAGATTTCTGACAGAGGCGATGATTTTTTCAAAAAAATTTAGGAATTTTTTTAAAGTAAGGGGAATATTTGAATTGTATAAATTAAACAAAGGGTATTGAATATCTAAAAAATGATTGGTAAATTGCACATTAAAATTCGATAATTGTATTTAAAAAAATATCTCAAAGTAATCTCCTTCTTAGTCCTACTTTTTTTAGGTCTATTCTCTTTTATAGCTTATACATCCTCCTCTAAAGAGCTAATAGTAAATAAACAATTACCTCCTAAAAAGTTAAAAGAAGTAGCTCCAAATTTAATAGTTCATT
>ERZ1048068.2722-NODE-2722-length-12195-cov-6.627595_pt1 | contig 12195 bp, 12 predicted proteins | sample MGYA00383098_ERZ1048068 | MGnify/ENA primary metagenome ERZ1048068 (study PRJEB29581, sample SAMEA5548368) | metagenome | biome: marine; feature: coastal; material: water | depth 1 m | study: Short-term variability in the microbial, nano- and picoplankton... | reverse complement strand
TGAATCCTTCGGAGCTAAAGGTTACGCCTTCGCCAGAGAGGTTGTAGTGGCCATCTTTGTAGAATTCGGATGCTGCGCAATCCAGGGCCAGAGTGACATCTGTACCCAGTTTGTATCCAGCAGCTTCGACGGCCTGTTTGATCACTGCCAGAGCATCGGCATTGGATGCCAGGTCAGGAGCAAAGCCACCCTCATCGCCGACTGCGGTGTTTAGGCCCTTGCCACTCAATACTTTTCTCAACTGATGGAAAATCTCGGCACCCACCTGAAGTGCTTCAGCAAAGCTTTTCGCGCCCACAGGCTGGACCATAAATTCCTGGATATCGACATTGTTGTCGGCGTGCTCACCACCATTGATAATATTCATCATTGGAACAGGCATGCTGTACTGGCCTGAAGTGCCATTGAGGTTGGCGATATGGGCGTAGAGGGGAATACCCTGATCCTGAGCTGCCGCCTTTGCCGCTGCCAGTGATACTGCGAGGATAGCATTGGCCCCCAATGTCGCCTTGTTGTCGGTACCGTCGGCATCGATCATCATCTTGTCCAGCAGACGCTGATCCGCGGCATCCTGACCTACCAGCAATGTCTTGATAGTTGTGTTGATATTGTTAACCGCCGTCAGCACACCTTTGCCTAGGTAGCGGCTTTTGTCACCATCTCGCAACTCGAGCGCTTCGCGTGACCCGGTTGAGGCGCCAGAGGGCGCACAGGCAGTTCCAACGACGCCGTTTTCTAAAATGACATCTGCCTGCACTGTGGGGTTGCCACGGGAGTCCAAGATTTCAAACGCTTGAATATCAACAATGTTGCTCATTTACTATTTTCTCCAATAATATTTATTTGTTACGGTCACTAATTTCAGATTCTTCTCTCGACTCTGGCAGGCATAAAGCTGGCAGAGCGCTATTACAGGTATTTAAAATTTTTCTGTTAAGAAATACCCAGATCGGCTTGGGATTTAATCAGATCATCAAAGGCCTTCATCTGGGCAAGGAAGGGCTCGAGTTTATCCAGTGGCAGTGCGCTGGGACCATCACAACGGGCGTTTTGCGGATCCGGGTGGGCCTCTAAAAACAGTCCGCCAATACCCACAGCGATACCAGCCCGGCCCAACTCCGCAACCTGATGACGGCGACCCCCAGAGGCTGCCCCCATGGGGTCGCGACACTGCAGTGCATGGGTGACATCAAAGATTAACGGCAAACCGCCACTGACTTCTTTCATGGTGCGAAAACCGAGCATATCGACCACCAGATTGTCATAGCCCATGCAGGTGCCGCGCTCACAGAGCATCACCTGCTCGTTGCCACATTCGCGGAACTTGTCGACAATATTACCCATCTGTCCCGGACTTAAAAACTGCGGCTTTTTAACATTGATCACTGCGCCGGTCTCAGCCATTGCCTTGACCAGATCGGTCTGGCGCGCCAAAAATGCCGGCAGCTGGATCACATCACAGACTTCGGCAACCGGTTTGGCTTGCTCGATCTCGTGCACATCGGTGATCAACGGAATATTAAACGTACTTTTGATCTCCTGGAAAATCTTCAGCCCTTCGTCGACACCAGGTCCGCGGAAAGAGTGGATCGAAGAGCGGTTGGCTTTATCAAAGGAAGCTTTAAAGATATAGGGAATACCGAGCTTTTCAGTGACAGTAACGTAGGCTTCGGCAATCTGCATCGCCATATCCCGAGATTCGAGAACATTCATGCCGCCAAAAAGCGCCATTGGCGCATCATTGCTGACATCGATATTTGCTACTTTGATGGTCTTGGTATTCACGTCTATGACTCCTGCTGTTCCTTTTCTCTCGCCTGATAATCCATGGCCGCAACAATAAAGCCCTGGAATACCGGGTGCCCATCTCTTGGAGTGGAGTTAAATTCCGGGTGGAACTGACTGGCGAAGAACCAGGGATGATCTGGCAGCTCAATGGTCTCCACCAGGGTTTTATCGTGAGACAGACCACCAATGACCAGACCCGCCTCTTGGAGGGTTGGCAGAATGTTATTGTTTACTTCGAAGCGATGTCTGTGGCGCTCTTCAATCTGGTCAGCGGTGTAGATCTCTCTGGCCATGGAGCCCGGCAGCAGGTGACAAACCTGAGAGCCAAGGCGCATTGTGCCACCCAGATCCGAGTCCTCGCTTCGCAGCTCTTTTTTGCCCTTGGCATCGATCCACTCGGCGATTAGGCCGACCACCGGGTTGGGGGTGTCCGCGTCAAATTCAGTACTGTTCGCATTTTTAAGGCCGCAGACATTGCGCGCATATTCAATAATCGCAATCTGCATACCCAGGCAGATACCCAGGTAGGGGATATTGTTTTCCCGTGCGGTCTTAACCGCATAGATTTTGCCTTCGGTACCCCGGGTACCAAAACCACCCGGGACCAGAATCGCATCGACGCCATCGAGCAGTGAATGATCCTGCTCCAACAGCTCTGAATCGATATAGCGTATTTTTACTTTGGTTTTCTTGTGGATACCGGCGTGAATCAGAGCCTCGGTCACTGACTTGTAAGCATCCAGCAGCTCCATATATTTGCCGACCATGGCGATAGTCACCTGACCCTCGGCATTCATATGGCTGTCGACAACAAAGTCCCACTCACTCAGGTCCGCCTGGGGAAGATCCATACCAAAGCGGTCGAGAACAAACTGGTCGAGACCCTGCTCGTGAAGCATACGTGGAATCTGGTAAATAGACGGCGCATCAATTACCGGGATAACCGCGCGTGCCTCTACGTTGGTAAACAGGGATATTTTCTGGCGCTGACTCTCGTCGATCTCGACCTCAGAGCGACACAGCAGCACATCCGGCTGCAGACCGATAGAGCGCATCTCTTTAACCGAGTGCTGGGTCGGCTTAGTCTTGGTTTCACCGGCCGAGGCAATATAGGGCACCAGTGTCAGGTGCAGCAACAGGGCGCGCTGATGGCCGAGCTCAACTTTTAGCTGACGAACCGCTTCGAGAAAAGGTTGTGACTCGATATCACCCACAGTGCCGCCAATTTCCACCACAGCGATATCGGCATCACCGGCACCGGCGTAAACGCGGCGCTTGATCTCGTCAGTCAGGTGTGGAATCACCTGCACAGTTCCGCCCAGGTAGTCACCGCGGCGCTCCCGACGAAGGATAGTTTCGTAGATTTGACCACTGGTAAAGTTATTGTTCTTGGTCATCTTGGCGCGCAAAAAACGCTCGTAGTGACCCAGATCCAGATCAGTCTCCGCGCCGTCTTCAGTCACATAGACTTCACCGTGCTGGTAGGGGCTCATAGTGCCGGGATCGACATTCAGGTAGGGATCGAGCTTGAGAATGGTGACGCTCAGCCCGCGGGATTCAAGAATAGCTGCCAGCGAAGCCGCTGAAATACCCTTACCCAGAGAGGAGACCACACCACCGGTAACAAAAATAAAACGTGTCATAGAGACCCTGTAAAATCACGACCCATAAACCCTTTATCCAGTGAATCTGAAACTCACGTTATAAAGCGTCGAATCTAAAAAATTGTAATGGTGAAAGGCTTGTTTGACCGTGAAAATGGTCGAGACCCACCCTACCCAAGATGGGAGAGTAGATTAACAGAAAGGCTTGGAGGATTCTACAGAGAGTTTGTCTGCCAGGTGATTTTTAAACCCTCTTCATCAGCGCCACATTGCCAGCCCTGACAAACCCATAAATCGCCCACAGCCACCAGCTGTTCCTCGATATAGAAAAGCGGAATTCGCTCTCGCCACCAGGGCTCAAGGCCATACTCCTGAAGTAACTTTTTAAGGCTGTTGGAACGATCCCTGCCAGCCGGCTGGCAGCGTTCACCGCCCTGGCGAAAACGCAGAGTCAACTGGCTGACATCGTCGATGCGCAAACCTTCTCCACGAACCGGCTGCGCGTTCAATCGAGTGCCATCGGGCAACACCAGAAGCTCACCGGAATGCCAAAACAGACATACATCATCTTCCACCTTTGGCCGCCCGCTAAGATTCAGCACATAGAGCCGATCGCGGTAGCGACAGAGCTGGATATCAGCTCGCACCACCCTCGGCTCGCTATCTTCGCGCGCGCTTATCAGGGAATTTAAAATTTCATCGACTAGGTTTTGGCCGAGGGCTGCAAGACCATAGAATGTCGGCCAGTAGTGCAGCAGGTTTCTCTGTCGCAGGGCCTCGAGCTGATTAAAGCCTGTCAGTGACAGCGACCAGCCGGCGCGTTCGCTGCGGACATCCAGCTGCCCAAGATCAGCGCGCGCCACAGACTCCGCCAACTGATCCGCTTCAGCGCTGTGCCGGGCACTGCGACGAATACCCTGAATATAATCGGGCCAGCGCTCAGCCAGGGCGGGAACAACCTGACGACGCAGATAGTTGCGATCAAACTGCTCTTGCTGGTTGCTCTCGTCTTCAATCCAGCTCAGCTGCTTTTTGGTCGCCCAGTTTTCCACAGCAACCTTCGGCCAATCCAGCAGCGGTCTTAACAGCTTGCCGCGCCCCAGCGGACGAGTGATGGGAATCCCCGCCAGCCCCTTGGGCCCGGATCCGCGCAGCAGTCGGTAAAGCACGGTTTCAACCTGATCATCCGCATGGTGACCCAGTAGTAAAATACCCTCTTCGACTAATAACTTTTCAAATACCCGATAACGGGCATCACGGGCAGCGGACTCAAGACCTCTCCCAGTCTCGAGCACAGTGACCGACTCGCTGTGCAAGCGAACACCCAGGGATCGACAGAACTCAGCGCTCTGCTGCTGCCACTGGTCGGCATTTGGCGACAGGCCATGATTGATATGCACTGCGGTAATTTTCTCGGCGTCCACCAGGTCACAGACCAGACTTAACAGCACCGACGAGTCGAGACCGCCACTCAGCCCCACCAGTATCTGTGGCGCACTTTGCAGCTGCTCCTGCCAGCGGGCAAACACTGCCGCAGCACTGAGTTCAGGCTTGGTTTTAACTGCTGGCCCGCTCAAAATTCCGACCCCGGCTGTTGATCCTGCGCCTGCTGCTGTTCGACTTGATAACGTTGAAACTGGTTGCGGGTTAGCAGGTTGCAGTTTTCAGTCGCCGGATCAAAGGTAATCAACACCTCACCCCGGCTCAACTGAGCTTTTACCTGATCGATTTTACTGTCCAGGCTGACTTCACAGGCACCGTAGTCGGTGCCTTCACGAAGAATAAATTCTTCGATAACCGCACGCAGAATATTGGCGCTCAATCGCTCAGCGGGGATTTCAATCACCTGATATTTATCCTCAATCTTAAGGCTTCGCCTGAAAGCCTGTTTAAAAAACACTCTGATGTGCTACGACGTGCATAATAGTGCGATAATCATTTGCAGTTAAGACCAGGAGTCGAAAATGAGCAACTATTTAGTATTAACCATCATCTCTGACGATCGCGCCGGCATTGTCGAGCAGGTCGCCCAGGCCATCAGCAAGCATGGCGGCAACTGGATGGAGAGCAGCATGGCGCGCCTGGCAGGCAAGTTTGCCGGCATCCTTATGGTTGAAGTGGATGCCGCCCATCAACAGTCTCTCGAACAGGATCTAGACGCGCTGGCCGCTTATGGTATCAAAGTTAGCGTTGAAAATAGCGGCCCACAGACTGATGATGAAGCACATATCAGCTGCCTGGAAATTGTCGCCAATGACCGCCCCGGTATTGTCGGCGAGATCTCCTCACTACTGGCCGGCAACCAGGTCAATCTGGTCTCTCTGGAAACCTTCTGCGAGAACGCCCCTATGTCAGCCGGGATGATGTTTTATGCCCATGCTTATACCCAGTTGCCTACAGGTATGAGCGAAGAGCAGTTGACACAGCTATTGGAAAGCCTCTCCGATGATCTGATGGTGGAGGTTGTCGAGTCTTAATCCGACTCTATTACCCATGTTAGATATAGTTCTCTATCAGCCGGAAATTCCCCCGAATACCGGCAACATTATCCGTCTCTGTGCCAATACAGGTTTTCGCCTGCACCTGATTGAACCTCTGGGATTTGATCTCGACGATAAAAAACTGCGTCGCGCCGGTCTCGACTATCGGGAGTTCCAGTCACTTAAAGTTCATGCAAACTGGGATACCTACATCAGCAATTGTCAGCCAAATAATATTTACGCCCTGAGCACCAAGGGCTCTGTGCGCTACTCAGATGTCGCTTATCTACCCGGGGATGCTCTGCTGTTTGGTCCCGAAACCCGGGGCCTCCCGGAGGACATTCGCCATAGTATCGGCAGCGCAAATGTCCTGCGTTTGCCGATGCACAAGAACAGTCGCAGCCTTAACCTCTCCAACAGTGTATCTATCGTCACCTACGAGGCCTGGCGCCAACTGGGCTTTTCTGGCGGCAGCTAACGCTCACAGGTATTATATGCAGCCACTTGGCGCCTAAATGCGTAAACAAGATTACTCACTGAAACAGAATCAACTCCCAGCTTGAGAAGCACAGTTAGTGAAAACAAAATAATGACAGCAAAAATTGGCTTATTTTATGGCAGCTCGACCTGCTACACCGAGATGGCAGGGGAAAAAATCTGCGCGCAGATCAATAGTAGTGTTAAAAATACTCTTGTCAGCCTGCACAATATTGCCGACGACCCTCTCAGGCTGATGGCGGATTACGACTACCTGATTCTGGGAATACCCACCTGGGATTACGGCGAGCTTCAGGAAGATTGGGAGACTCACTGGGATCAACTCGATCTTATTGATTTCTACGGGAAAAAAGTCGCGGTCTATGGGCTCGGCGACCAGATTGGCTACCCGGAATGGTTTCAGGATGCTCTCGGCTATCTCTGGGCCAAGGTTAAAAACCAGGGTGCCAGTATGGTCGGCGCATGGCCCAATCAGGGCTATGACTTCGATGATTCAAAAGCGCTGACAGCTGATAGACAGCAATTTGTTGGCCTGCCCCTGGACGATGAAAACCAGTTCGAATTAACCGACCAGCATATCGCCCAGTGGTGCACGCAGATTATCACCGAGTTTGGCATTCTCGAATGAGCCAGGACCGGCTGACCGAACTGCCCTGGTACCTTCCAAAAAAGCGGCCGCAAATCACCACCAGGGAGATCGCTATTATCGGCGCGGGGATCGCCGGATGTACTGCAGCGCTGGCCTTAAAGCGCCGCGGCTTTAAGGTGACGGTTATCGACCGTCACCCCGAGCGGGTTGCGAGGCGTCGGGAAATGCTCAGGGGATTGTCTACCCCAAACTGTCACCCCGGGACGATTTCTTGCCGCGAATTAATCTCGCCGCCATCGAGTATTGCCGCGACTACTACCAGCCTTTTTGGGATGCCGGCCTGGGAAAGCAGTGTGGAATTCTCGTGGTACCGGAGAGTCCGAAAAAAGCTGATGATTTTGCCCAGATCAGCCAGCGCTTTGCCGATCGACCCGATATGGTTCAGTTAGTCGACAATGACGAACTCTGTAAACTCGCCGGAATCCCACTGAGTGCCAAAACAGGCCTCTACTTTCCACAGTTAGGTTGGCTGCCACCGGCGCTGATCTGCCAGAGACTCCTGGAGAAAAACACTATTCCATTGCTGCAGGCAGATATTCACAGCCTCAAGCGCAACAGGCACAGCTGGCACTTAATAGATCGCGACGGATCAACCATTCACGACAGCGAGTCCGTGGTTATTGCCAGCGCCTATGACTGCAAAAACTTTACCCAAAGCGCCTATCTACCACTGCGCAAAATACGTGGCCAGATCAGCGAGCTACCCTGCACTGCCGAGAGCAGCCGGTTGCGGACAGTTATCTGTGGCGAGGGTTACCTCACCCCCGCCGAAAACGGTCTGCACAGCTGTGGCGCAACCTATAACAAAGATATTTTTACCCGCGCGGTTCGCGAAGAGGATCACCGCGCGAATATTGCCCAGATCAGCGCTACTGACTCTGGACTGGCTGCCGCTGTCGGTCAACCGGCCCTTGAGGGCCTCAGCGGACGCGCCAACTTCCGCTGCACCACACCGGATTATCTGCCGATTAGCGGCGCCCTACCCAATGTGCCGGACATGCTTGAGGACTACGCCATCCTGCGTCGCGATGCGAAAACAGTTCTGCCAACCCGTGGTAGCTATCTGCCCAATCTCTATGTCAATTGCGGTATGGGGTCGCGGGGCCTAAGTTATGCGCCTCTGACCGCCGAAGTTCTGGCGGCACAGATTGCCGGTGAAACACCCCCACTGGAACAGGAATTACTCAATGCTATGAATCCGGCGCGCTTTATTATTCGCGATTTAAAGCGAAAGCGTATTTAACACAGGCCTCAGGCTCAGAGAGCGCTGCCTCCATGACGAGCTATATAACTGGCAGTAACCGTATCCATAGTAACTATATGGTTGACCAGCCACTGTGAAAAATCCTCGGCAATATAGTGCTCGAGCCGTTCTGCCGCTGCCAGATTACGCCGCGATTGCCAGTGCGCCAATTCCGCATTGAATCTGTCTAAAAACTGGTGATGGGCTTGCTGATGCTTTAATCGTGCCGGAAACTGATACTCCTCCATATACTTTTCTTCCAGATGGAAGTGATTGAGGGTATCGGCCAAAAACTTCTCTAATTGCCGATCTATGCTTTCTACAACCGATGTTAAATCGGTCTTTGCCGCCACCAAAAGGCGTTTGAGCTCATTGGCATCGTCAAAGGCCTTGCGATGCTCGGCATTCATAAAATCAAGGTCAACCTGAGGTGTACATTCAAAATCAGTCATAGTCTGTCCCCCTCGTGTTATTTTTCGTCTACAACAAGTCGATTCAACGACATTAACAGATTTCTTATTTATAGCTGTTGATAGCCATCAATGCTGATGAATTATCGATAGGCTTTTATCAGGTCCTGTTGATCTGTTGCTGTGCCAAGCGTGTATTTGCCTTATCATCCGTCTCACAAGGACTACCCTGAATAGAATTATCTGCCTATGAAATATATTGGAGCCCATGTCAGCGCCGCTGGCGGCGTCGAAAATGCCCCGCTTAATGCCCATAAGATTGGCGCTAGCGCCTTTGCATTCTTTACCAAAAATCAGCGCCAATGGCAGGCTAAGCCACTCTCCCAGCAGAGCATTGAGGCGTTTAAGGAAAATTGTGCGCTGTATAATTTCGCGCCACAGCAGATTCTTCCCCATGACAGTTACCTGATCAACCTTGGTCATCCCGAGCGCGAAGGGCTGGAGAAATCGCGGCAAGCATTTGTCGATGAACTGCAGCGCTGTGAGCAGCTGGGCTTAAAATACCTCAACTTCCATCCCGGCAGCCATCTGCGAAAAATTTCTTCGGCCGAATGCATAGCGAGAATTTTCGAATCAATTAATATGGCCCTGGATGCGACCATTGGTGTGACTGCGGTGATCGAGAACACCGCTGGCCAGGGCAGCAATCTCGGCTTTAGTTTTGAACAGCTGGCCGCGATGATCGACGGCGTCGAGGATAAAACCCGCGTCGGCATCTGCTATGACACCTGCCATGCCTTTGCCGCCGGTTACGATATGCGCAGCACTGATGGCTGCGAAAAAGTGTTTGCCGATTTTGGAAGGATTGTCGGCTTTGAATACCTCTGCGGTATGCACCTGAATGATTCGCGCTCGGCATTTTCCAGCAGAGTCGATCGTCACCACAGCCTGGGACTGGGTAATCTGGGGATGAATGTCTTTCAATTTATTATGCAGGACAAACGCTTTGACGGAATTCCGCTAGTACTGGAAACCATCGACCCGTCTATCTGGGCCGACGAAATAAATCTGCTGCGCAGCTTCCAGACAGCGGTCTAACTAGTCTACCAGCTGCTGAGCTGCCAACAGGCCACGTCGGTAAATAGCGGCGCTGGCGCTGCTGTCGCCAATCTTCTCCAGCACTTCAGCCAGGGAGATATAGGCCCTGGTCGAGGGTTGCAGTGCAACCGCTGCTGACAAATAGTCGCGCGCCTTACCCCAGAAACTCAGTCGCTGGCAGATCAGCCCCAGTGCCAGTAATAACACTGGATCATCAGGGTGTTTCTGCAACCATTTTTCTCCCTGCACCAGCTGCTTTTCGGGGGTTGTCGACGGCAACTCGCCATACTGCGCCACCAACTGCTGATGCCACTGATGATTGAGCGCCTTGATCAACAGCGCCTGCTGTTTTTCCTCGGCACCGACTCTGCCGAGGCAATTGGCATAGACCGCTATGGCCTGGGGATGCCTGTGTAATTTTTTCGGCGTGTAGTACCAGATATCCTCAAGCAGCGCCTTTTGCTCACTATCAGGTAGCTCTGGATCGGGCCTGTATTCATCGAGCAGACTGCAATAGACATCCAGTTCAAGATTGGCCAGGGCTTCACCAGCGATCACCTTATAGTGCTTCAGATCGCGCAGTAATTTCTGCAATGGACCCCAATCTTCAGCCATATAATAAGCATCGGCCAGCAGCCTCAGCAGACCGCGATCACTGGGCTTTTTACTGTGCATAGGCCTGAGAATCTGCAGTGCCTCAGAAGGTTTCTCCTCCAGCAACAGCAGTTCTGCAAGGGCTTTATCAGCGACAAATCCGGACTTTGGGTAGGTTATTTTTAAACGCTTTAATAGTTGCCTGGCCTGGTCAATCCGGTTGTTGTCAGCCGCCGCCCTTGCCGCGAAAAGTAAATTGACCACCGGCATTGCCGACTGATCAGCCGACTGGGAGAGGCGTTTTTCTGCCTGCTGCCAGTCATCCTCAGCAAACAGTATCAGACCCTCTGCAGTCTGGTTAATTTTTCGGCTGCTGCGGCGGTTGCGCCACCACCGACGAAAACCGCCGGCACCGGCTATCCAACGCCATGTGAGCAACAACCAAAACAACAGACCAGTGGCGACCAGGTAGATAAACAGGCCGGTCCAGGCACTCATCTCGACACTAAAATTGGAAAAACTCAGCAGGATATAACCACTGCCCTGCTGCAGGGCCCATACCAGTGCGGCACCGATCAACAGTGCCAGCATCAACAGAACAAGCAGTTTTCTCACTGTTCCTGCTCCCCGTCAGTAAGGCGACTTTGGCGCAGGGCAAGCATGGTTTGAACTGCGGCAACCGAGCCTGAGATATCAGGAAGCGGCTGAATAACTGCGCGCTGTGCGAGCAGGTTTAGACGCTGAATAAGCGCCTGACTCTGGCTGTTTAACTGGAAATAGCGCGCCAGCAGAGCTGCAGTTTTATCGAGACTGGCAGTGTAAATAGCCTGCTCTTCCTTCAGCAGTGCGCTCTGCGCCTGCTCGAGTAAAAGGTAAATATTGTTACGAATAATCGCCTGCTCATTGCTGGTAAGCAGTGGTTCAATGGGCTGCTGGCGTTTTTGCACCACAATTAACTGGCCGAGCTTTTGGCTAAAGCGCTGCAAACTGTCCAGCAGCGATGATCCCCGGCCATTTACAGTTTCAACTGCCCCGGTTGCTTCGATCTGTCTGGGTGGTTCTATAATTGGCAACGCTACTATTGCCTCCGCGAGTGCCTCCAACTCAAGGAAAATTCCCTCCCGGTCAATATTGTCGGTGATTCGCAGTGCGGCGATATCTTCAGCCAGGGCTCGGCGCACCGGAATTAACTCGGGATCGTTTAACTGGACAAAAATATTGTCGACATTCTCGAGTATCGCCAGGGGATTCTCGATGCTGCGCTCGACCTGCAGGCGCTGATTGGCAAGGCGAATCAGGTAGGCTGCCTCAGAGAGCATCCAGTCACCGCGACTGGCAGTGCCAAGCTGCAGAATTCGCTCAGCCTGGGAATTAAGTCGCAACTTTACCGAGTGAAGCTGATCTTCCAACTGGCCTATTAATTGGGACTGCTGTTGAATGGTCTGCCGGGTTAGCTGCTGCTGTCGCTGCAGCTTACTCTGCAGAGCCGCCATATCAGCCTGCAGGCTGTCGGATTCATCCACACTTTTTTCCAGCTTGGCCTGCCACTCAGTCCAGCCAAGCCAACCTGCACCTCCCAGAACACCGATCAGCACAAGTACCAAAAGGCTTTTTATCCAAGGAAAACTTTTTTTCGTATCTTCTGCAGGGCTTTTGCCGGGCTTTTGTTTAGCGGCTGCCTTTTTCAGCGTTGCTGAATCTGCGGCAGAGGGCTTCTCGGCCTTAGCCTTAACGTCCGGCTTGGCCGCTGTTTCTGAAGCCTGGGTTGTTTTTTTATCCGTCACCATTTTTCCTCTTGGATCAAAGGCTTAATTTCTTAAAGAGTAGCCCG